>Ga0233386_1000017_pt1 | contig 109457 bp, 81 predicted proteins | sample ElkDunMinimDraft_17_FD_191544 | JGI IMG/M metagenome (GOLD analysis project Ga0233386, IMG submission 191544) | Fecal eukaryotic communites from dung pellets of Tule Elk in California, USA - Elk Dung G4 | ecosystem: Host-associated > Mammals > Digestive system > Large intestine > Fecal | place...
ATTGTTGGGAAAAGGACTAAGAGTTGATGAATAGCTTTCCTTGTATATAAGGATTTTCCATAAAAAAAAGGAAGGCCCCTGAGGGTTACTCAGGGGCCTAAGAATCCGGCGGCGACCTACTCTCCCGGGCCCGGAGGCCAAGTACCATCGGCGACTATTGGCTTAACTACCGTGTTCGGAATGGGAACGGGTGTGACCCAACGTCGATAACCACCGAAAAAATTCAAAAGACATTACAGCGAGAATCGGAGAATAACTCCGAAAGAAAGAAAAATAAGATAACTAAAAGTAATAAAGCGATAAAAACGTTACCCAGCAGCTCACGCAACCGGAACCGAATCGTTGAAAAAAAGGAAAAGCCTCACGGGCTATTAGTATCGCTCGGCTCAACGCATTGCTACGCTTACACCTGCGACCTATCAACGTTGTGGTCTCCAACGACCCTTCAGGGGGGTAAAACCCCCGCGAAACCTAATCTTGGGCACGGCTTCACGCTTAGATGCTTTCAGCGTTTCTCCGTTCCGAACATGGCTACCCGGCAATGCCGCTGGCGCGACAACCGGTACACCAGAGGTTCGTCCGTCCCGGTCCTCTCGTACTAAGGACAGCCTCCCTCAAGTTTCGAACGCCCACACCGGATAGGGACCGAACTGTCTCACGACGTTCTGAACCCAGCTCGCGTGCCGCTTTAATTGGCGAACAGCCAAACCCTTGGGACCTTCTCCAGCCCCAGGATGCGACGAGCCGACATCGAGGTGCCAAACCTCCCCGTCGCTATGAACGCTTGGGGGAGATCAGCCTGTTATCCCCAGAGTACCTTTTATCCATTGAGCAACGGCCATTCCACGGTGTACCGCGGGATCACTAATCCTACTTTCGTACCTGCTCGACATGTCTGTCTCGCAGTCAAGCTCCCTTATGCCTTTGTGCTCTTCGTGCGATTACCGACCGCACTGAGGGAACCATTGAATGCCTCCGTTACCTTTTAGGAGGCGACCGCCCCAGTCAAACTGACCATCAGACACGGTCCCAGGCCCGGATAACGGGCCGTGGTTAGATCTCAAACCGGGCAAGGGTGGTATTTCAAGGATGGCTCCACGACAACTGGCGTCGCCGCTTCAAAGCCTCCCACCTATCCTACACATGCCAAGCCTAAAACCAATGTCAAAATACAGTGAAGGTTCATGGGGTCTTTCCGTCCAGGTGCGGGTTGCCGGCATCTTCACCGGCACTGCAATTTCGCCGAGTCCCGGGAGGAGACAGTGCAGAAGTCGTTACACGATTCGTGCAGGTCGGAACTTACCCGACAAGGAATTTCGCTACCTTAGGACCGTTATAGTTACGGCCGCCGTTTACCGGGGCTTCGATTCGATGCTTCGCTTGCGCTGACATCTCCTGTTAACCTTCCGGCACCGGGCACGTGTCAGACCATATACGTCCACTTGCGTGTTTGCATGGCCCTGTGTTTTTGGTAAACAGTCGCTTCTGCCGTTTCCCTGCGGCCGCCCCAAGCTTTAACACCTAGGACGGCTCCCCTTATCCCGAAGTTACGGGGTTAATTTGCCGAGTTCCTTCTCCCGAGTTGTCTCGAGCACCTTAGGCTATTCGCCTCGTCCACCTGTGTCGGTTTACGGTACGGGCTGATATATAACTCCCTTAGAGGTTTTTCCTGGCACGCTTCCCGACTACGCCACTTCGGGCCGAAGCCCTCCGTGGGTCCTACACCAAAAATTATTTGTGGGGATTTGCCACCACAACTTCTCGATGCATTCAGCGGCATCCATCAGCCGCCTAGCCATTCCACATGCGTCACCCCATCGGTCAAACGCTAAATATCAGGTTCAGGAATGTTTACCTGATTGTCATCGACTACGCCTCTCGGCCTCGCCTTAGAACCCGACTAACCCTGGGAAGATTAGCTTTACCCAGGAAACCTTGGACTTACGGTGCGCGGGTTTTTCACCCGCGTTTTCGCATACTCATGCCAGCATTCTCATTTCCGATACCTCCAGCGCGCATCACCACGCGCCTTCCCAGGCCTACGGAACGCTCTCCTACCACTCCTTACGGAGTCCACGACTTCGGTGACGTGCTTAGTCCCGATCATTTTCGGCGCGGAACCGCTTGACCAGTGAGCTATTACGCTTTCTTTAAAGGATAGCTGCTTCTAAGCTAACCTCCTGGCTGTCTGTGCAGTTCCACATCCTTTCCCACTCAGCACGTACTTGGGGACGCTTAGTCGGTGGTCCGGGTTGTTTCCCTTTCGTCCGCTGATCTTATCACCCGCGGGCTGACTGCTACGAAACACGCCTTCGGTATTCGGAGTTTGGTTGGGTTTGGTAAGCGGGTGTGCCCCCTAGTCCATCCAGTGCTCTACCCCCGAAGGGCTATCGTAACGCTATACCTAAATATATTTCGGAGAGAACAAGCTATCGCCCAGTTTGATTGGCCTTTCACCCCTACCCACAGCTCATCCGGACACGTTTCAATGTATATCGGTTCGGCCCTCCACGGGGTGTTACCCCCGCTTCAGCCTGGCCATGGGTAGATCACTAAGGCTTCGTGTCTGCCGCGTACGACTGGTCGCCCAGTTAAGACTCGCTTTCGCTTCGGCTCCGGACCTTAAGCCCTTAACCTTGCCGTACACGAGCAACTCGCTGGCTCATTAAACAAAAGGCACGCCGTCAGGAAGATAAATCTCCCCTTCGACAGAATGTACGCACACGGTTTCAGGTACTATTTCACTCCCCTCTCGGGGTGCTTTTCACCTTTCCCTTACGGTACTGCTGCACTATCGGTCATCTGCTCGTATTTAGCCTTGGAGGGTGGTCCCCCCAGATTCAGGCAGGATTTCACGTGTCCCGCCCTACTCAGGATACCTACTCATCAATATTCAGATCCCTAAAGGCCTGTCACCTGCTAAGGGTGGGCTTTCCAACCCAATTCAGTTTCCAAATATTGACAATTATTAGGTCCTACAACCCCGACTCGCGCCGGTTTGGGCTATTCCCTCTTCGCTCACCACTACTAAGGGAATCTCGGTTGATTTCTTTTCCTCTGGTTACTTAGATGTTTCAATTCACCAGGTTGGCCTCTCTATGCCTATGTGTTCAGCACAGAGATACGCTTGCGCGTGGGTTTTCCCATTCGGAGACCCGAGGATCTATGGCTCTTTGCACCTAACCCCGGATTTTCGCAGCTTGTCACGTCCTTCTTCGCCGGCAGATGCCTAGGCATCCCCCATGTGCGCTTATTCGCTTTGTTCCTTGTTCCAACGATTCAGCTCTCTTCGCCGCATGAGCTGCTCGATAACGTCTATATATTATCGCGCCTTGCGTCTACTTTTGTATGCTCTCGTTTTCTTTTCTCTGGAATTCGTTCGCCGTAATGTCAATAAACTATCTAATCGCTAGGATCAAATATATCATGGAGCTATGGAGACTCGAACTCCAAACCCCCAGAATGCAAATCTGGTGCTCTACCAATTGAGCTATAACCCCAAAGGCTATGGGCCTGAATGGACTTGAACCATTGACCCCCGCCTTATCAGAGCGGTGCTCTAACCAGCTGAGCTACAGACCCGGGCAAATGAAACGACCGGAGATATGCTGACGACGGATCTTGAGTAAGTTGGTTAGACATATCATGTCTATTTACTCCTTAAAGGAGGTAATCCAGCCGCACCTTCCGGTACGGCTACCTTGTTACGACTTAGCCCCAGTCAAAGGTCTTGCTTTAGGCGCTAGCTCCCTTGCGGGTCGGCATCGCGACTTAGAGCACTCCCTTCTCCCATGGCTTGACGGGCGGTGTGTACAAGGCCCGGGAACGTATTCACCGTGGTGTGCTGACCCACGATTACTAGCGATTCCAGCTTCATGGAGTCGAGTTGCAGACTCCAATCCGAACTGAGGCCGGCTTTGGGGATTGGCGCCATCTCACGATTTAGCGACCCTTTGTACCGACCATTGTAGCACGTGTGTAGCCCAGGATGTAAGGGCCATGAGGACTTGACGTCATCCACACCTTCCTCCGGGTTGTCCCCGGCAGTCCCTTCCGAGAGCCCCCTTACGGGTAGCAACAGAAGGCGTGGGTTGCGCTCGTTGCGGGACTTAACCCAACATCTCACGACACGAGCTGACGACAGCCATGCAGCACCTGTGTAGAATGTCGTATTGCTACGAAACAGCGATCTCTCGCTGAAGCATTCCCATGTCAAACCCTGGTAAGGTTCTGCGCGTTGCTTCGAATTAAACCACATGCTCCACCGCTTGTGCGGGCCCCCGTCAATTCCTTTGAGTTTCATACTTGCGTACGTACTCCCCAGGCGGCATACTTAACGCGTTAGCTACGGTACCCGAATATATACTCGGACACCCAGTATGCATCGTTTACAGTGCGGACTACCAGGGTATCTAATCCTGTTTGCTACCCGCACTTTCGAGCCTCAGCGTCAATAAGTCCCCAGCAAGCTGCCTTCGCCATCGGTGTTCTTCCTGATCTCTACGCATTCCACCGCTACACCAGGAATTCCGCTTGCCCCTGAACTATTCAAGAAAGACAGTCCGATCTGCAAGGCCGGAGTTGGGCCCCGGAATTATACAGATCGCTTGACTTTCCGCCTACGCTCCCTTTACGCCCAGTGATTCCGAACAACGCTCGCACCCCTCGTATTACCGCGGCTGCTGGCACGAAGTTTGCCGGTGCTTCCTCTAAAGGTACATTCAAAAAAGACGAATCTTCATATTATTCCCTTCCGACAGTGGTTTACACACCGAAATGCTTCTTCCCACACGTGGCGTTGCTGCATCAGGGTTCCCCCCATTGTGCAATATTCCCTACTGCTGCCTCCCGTAGGAGTCTGGGCCGTATCTCAGTCCCAATGTGGCCGATCACCCTCTCAGGCCGGCTACCGATCGTCGCCTAGGTGGGCCGTTACCCCGCCTACTAGCTAATCGGACGCAAGCTCATCCTACAGCGATAAATCTTTCGTCAAGAGGTCAGGAGACCTCCCACAATATACGGCATTAGCCGGGCGTTGGCCCGGTTGTTCCCTACTGTAGGGCAGATTGCTTACGCGTTACTCACCCGTTCGCCGCTCGGCTCAGTAGCAAGCTACTGTCCTCGCTCGACTTGCATGTATAAAACACGCCACCAGCGTTCGTTCTGAGCCAGGATCAAACTCTTCATTGTAATCAAATTTTAATCCTAACTTACTCAATTCAATTGACTTGAACCGTCACTCAAGCATATCTCCGATCACTTCAAAAAACCCGACAGCCGCGTGGACTGTGTCACCCCAACTAACGTCGAAGTGAGCCCAATTATAGAAATTCCTAACATCCTGTCAAGGCTTTTTTTAAACTTTTTTAAACTTTTTTTCCTTTTTACCGTTTTTTTTAACACTTTTTACAACTTCTTACCAATCTAAAAACACCTTGTTAACATTTTTAACCCCTTCCCTATAATCCTTTCAAAGAACGCTCTTTTAAAATCAGTATTCTAATAACTAAAAAAACTATTCCTATCCCCTTTTTCCATTCTTTTCACATGATTTCTCCTGAATTTATTTCCCCTCATAATCATATTCTGTATCTCATGCTTTTGATTATATAACTACTAACTTTATTTTCATTGAACTAAATAGCCTTCGCCTTAAATATCTCAAGTTCTGTAGCATAGCTTTTATACAAATTAACTTTTTGTTAATTTACCACAAATAGTTCAAAAATCTCATATCAGATTAATTAGACCCATGGGGGGGGGTGTAATGAAAAACTCTGTAGATGGCCACGAGGCACAAGGCCTCTCGCCATGACAACTTGTTGTTAGATCGCATCACTGCGTTCGCGATGACAACTTGTTGTTATACTTGCCAGCGACTTGTCATTGCGAACCCTGCAAGGGTGAAGCAATCTACTTGCTAACAAAACTTGTTTTGGATTACTTCGCTACGCTCGTAATGACAAAAAACCAAGATGACCGTGTCGTCTTAAAAGACTCCTCGCCATGACAAGCCGTACTGTTTCGCCATGACAATCCGTACTGCCCTGGCAGAGGAAATGTTAGCGGCCTGCTTACGCAAGGCAGTGGCCCAAACATAAAGCCGTCCATACTTTTCACAATTTTATTCTTCTTGGCAATCCTTTTTGATTTTGCCTATTAAAAATTCTTTTTCAATTATTCATCCCTTCTAAAATCCATTCGCAAAGAGCTTCTAAATCTTCGTAATGAGGAATAAATTTCCGCGGTTCTTTGTAGCGAATTTTATCTATAAAAGCGCTCCAAATTTTTTCAGTTTTCCCTTCTAAACCAAGGTGTTCTTCTATTGCGCCATAACGCCATACCCAAATACCACGTTTTCGAAGTTTTAAATGAATCGAACGTAATGGAAGTTCTGCTTCTGGGTCTTGCGCCATTAAAGCAAAACCTTGTGCCGCACTCATTCGAGAACGTTTATTGACAGGAATCCCATTGACTAATCGCATTTTTCCAAATCGAGAAAGTTTAAAAAAGATTTTCCGACAAGCTTCTAAATCAGGATCATTTTTATCAAGGAAACCATCGTGAACCGCTGAAGTAAAAGCATAATCTAAATCAACTATTGCACGCACAGGAACATCCATTGCCGAAAGGACTCGCATACTTTTTTTTGTATTGCTCACGCCACCTTGACGAACAAGAGCACATTTAATCAGAGCAAATGATTTTCCTGTTAAACGTTCAAACAAAGTCGGCAACACTCGCCATTCTGTTTTTCCTTCGGTCAATAAAACATAATCAGCAAAAAGAAGTTCATTACTATTACTTAATGAAAATAATGTTTGTAATTGACTTGGGGCATCGCGCAATACTTGACGAACAGCATCTTCCATACGTTTACGCATAAACGTCCCGCGTTCTTTATTTTTACGAATCAAAAGAGAAGTGCTGACATCTTCACTTGTTACCATCTGTGCCGAATGAGTTGCAAATATTACTTGATAACCTTCTTGTGAAAGTTTTTTCAAAGAAACTCGCACAAGTTCTACTGCTTGTGGGTGTAAAAAAAGTTCTGGCGAATCAATTAATAACAAACGATTACTTAAATAATTTGTTCGCGTTTTCTTTTTTAATTCTGCAAGATAACGAACTAAAGCCATTTGAATCGCTCGCTGTGAACCAGCTCCTGTTTCTGAAATATTTCTACTAAACCCGTCTTCTTCATCAATGACCATTAATGCAGCCGATTTTAAAAAGATTTCTAATGATGGAGGCGGTATTTCTAATTTTAGACGAACATTTGGAAAAAGTGGGAGCAACATAGAATTGACATCTCTATCAAAATTCTGCAATTCTTTTGCTCGTGTATCTCCATCAAATGATAAAGTTTCTCTGAACTTTTGTTGAAGTTCTGCAAAATCAGATTCTAATTTACGCTCAAGAGGTTTAAAAATTTCATGGAGCAAATGAGCGTTTGTTTTTGTGCTATTAAAGTCTAAAATACGAATTGGTTCCGGGAACAAACGTTCAAAAGCTTCTTGGAATATTGATGGCATTGGGTGCCAACCATTTTCGCCAAATGCATTTGCCTCTTGGACAAAAAGACGCATAGATTCAGGACTTTCACTAGGGACTCGCTGTACTTTGCGAACTCGAAAAGAACCATTACTCACAAAACGCCTAAGAATAGAGGCTCGTTCTGGATTTAATCTAGATATAATATTTTCATTTAATCCGCTAAAAGTTCCTATTACTTCAACTGGTAAAGAAGGATCATCAAAATAAGATATATCAAGAGAAATTCTAGAAAGCAACCAATGTATCCCCATAAGAATATTGGTTTTTCCTGCATTGTTATACCCAATTAAAGGAGTAAACGCACCGAGAGGAAAAGATTCCCGGCGGATAGATCTTAAATTGACTATAGTAATTTCACTTAAACGGAGTCCCTGTTTCTGCATACTCCGAAATTAAATAAAAAAATAAGAGAAATTCAATAAAAAACGCTTGTGAATAAAAAAACCTTGTTTTATTCTTGTATTTGAACTTTTCTTGGACGACCTCTTGGACGTTTGGGCGTAACCCCATCTATCGTTTGCGATATTTTAGGAGCTATTGTTGCTTTTTTTATTTTACTTTCGCGCTCTTTTGCTCTTTTTTCTTCTAAATCTTTAGCATTAACAATGGTTGTTTCTGCTTTTTTCATTCCTAGGAAACAAAATTTTGTTTGCAAAACCCGACCAGAAGTTGGCTTTGGTGCAGAAGATATAGAAGAACGAACTACAATTTCAGGCTTTTCTTTTGTTGTTTCTTTTGTTTCTGTTTGTTTTGTATTAAATAAATCAGCGAGCGATTTTTTCTTTGATAAATCGTAAAAAGATTCTACATCTAAAAAACGAGAACTTTCTTTTGGTTTAATTTCGTAATCGCTCATTTTTGGCATCGGCTTATGAGCCATATAATTTATATCTCGCCCTTTAGATTCTCTTTGCATTTTTGCTTCCACTTCAAGAAGACGTTTACGCGAAGCTTCGTTTCTGCGTTTAGCTCGCTCTTTTTTAGAAGGGCGAAAACCTCGAATAAAACCTTCTTTTACTCGAGATTCCGACAAAACAAGAATTTCTTCATCAGAAAGCCCACGCAATTCAAGAGGGACTTCTACTAGAGGTAAATCGTTTAAATTGGCGTTGTCAATCATTTTTTTTGTAAAATTTTGAACATTTTTAGGAAAAAGATAAAAAATATTGAAAAAAAAATGAAAAATCTGCTTGTCAAGACCTAGAAAAACATTTAATTGTGGTTTATCTTTACTGCGATGCTTAAATTTACACAAGAAATACTCCACTCGCTTAAGGCTATTGCGAACGAAGAAGAAGCTCGTAATATGTCTAAAAGCGTTAGAGAACAATTTGATTTTCTAGGAATTAAAGTTGTTTCACGCCGTGAAGTGACTTATCCTATTTTTGACAAGAATCCGCCAAAAGACGGTGACGAACTTGTAAAAAGAGTTGATGATATGTGGGGGATTCCCTACAGAGAATTGCAGTATGCTGCTTGCGACTACTTATTTAGACATAAAGATTTGTTAGGCGGGCAACATTTGCTTTTCTTGAAAAAGCTTATCAAAACAAAATCTCATCGTGATACTGTCGATGTTCTTTCTGCTTGTATTCTTGGTCGTTTAGTAAGTCGTTTGCCTGCATTACGCCCTAAAATTGCCGTTTGGATTCGTGATCCTAACATTTGGATCCGTCGAAGTGCTATACTTTTCCAATTGCAATTTAGAGAATATACTGATTGGGATATGCTTCGTTCTTTTTGCGCTCATTGCGCTAAAGATGAAGAAACTTATATCAAGAGTAGTATTAGTAAAGCTTTAAGCGAATACGCTCGTATAAATCCTCAAGAAGTTCGAAAGTTTGTGTTGAGTACTCCATTTTCATCACAAACGACTCAAGAAATTCTTAAAAATCTTTAATGAAACTTTTTATTTAATCCGCCGGCAAAGCCGGCGGATTTTCTTTTATAGGCATAAAAAAGGCTTTTTATGGCAAACGTAGTGTGGCTCGTGGCAGGCTCACATTTAGGCTTTGCGATAAAAAAGTGAATTCGCGAGTGACAAGAAGTGCGGGCAAGAACCGCGTGTAAGTGTACAAACAGCTAGTCATGGCGAGGAGTCTTTTAAGACGACGCAGCGATCTACTGGCAAGCAGATTGCGTCACCCCATTTGGGGTTCGCAATGACAAGAGGCTTGTGGCAAGAACCGTGTCTAAGTGTACAAACAGCTTGTCATGGCGAGGAATCTTTTAGGACGACGCGGGCATCTTGCTTTTTGTCATTACGAGCGTAGTACGGATTGTCATCGCGAACGCAGTGCGGCGATCTACTGGCAAGGAGATTGCGTCTGTCACTATGTTCCATCGCAATGACAAAGGTGTGCTTGCAATGACAAGAGGCTTGTGGCAAGAATCGCGAGGCTAGTTCGCTTCGCAATGACAAGGTTCGCGGGCAAGAAGGGCGAGGCAAGTGTATAAACAAGTGAGTTAGGGATGGAAGCCCGTCAGGGTTCGGACTCGCAGATTTTTTCCTCAGTTCTTGAGTAGCGAGGCTGAACGGACGAGTGCCGCGTAAGGATTTGATAGTTAAAAATAGGGCGGCACGAGATAACGCAAGAGCCCGACCCGCGCATTGATTTGTGTTTTGTTTTTTTGTCGCGCGGGGAACTCCCTGTTATTAAAATAATCCTAAAAGTCTGTTGAAGAGGATTCGTTTTTTGCCTGGCGGCTGTAAGACCGATTCGACAAGCGCTCTTGCGACAGCGTCAGCTGCAACAGGCCGCCAAAAAGCTGGTGGCGAGACTTTAGTAAACATTTTAGCAGCCAAGTCTTCGAAAAAGCGTTTTTCTTTTCGCTTGCCTAAAAGGAGTGAGGGGCGTGCTATGGTGAGAGACGGAAATTGCAGTATTTCTAGCCCTTCTTCAAGGAGGCCTTTTGCTCTGTTGTAAGGGATCCAAGATTTTGAATTGGCGCCTTGCGCAGAGACAACAAGGAAATGTTTTACGCCACAGTCTTTTGCGATTGCCGCTGCCGTTAAGGGTAAATGCAAGTCAACTAAATCGCGTTCTTTTGCGTTTCCTGCTTTTTTTCTAGTTGACCCAAGACAACAGATTACGGCATCTGTTTCAAAACATTCACGATGAGCTTTTAAATTTTGAAAATTTATCGGAATAATTTTTGCTTTGGGAAGAGTTTCTGTGTTTTCTGGATTTCGAACAGGGCAAATTATTTCTGCGATTTCTTCACGAGCTGATAGTTCTCGTAAACAAGCAGCGCCAACTAGTCCTGAAGAGCCTAATAATGTGCATTTCAACATAAAACCTTCTCAATTTCTTTTTTGCTTTTTGATAAATCGGAAATAAAAGTGTGCTAAAATTCGATAAATGATTCCATTTAGCCGTTCTATATTTCTTGAAACAAATGATTTGGTATAACTTGGGAAAAATTCTTTTTTAAACTCTTGATCTTTTTCTCCGTACATACAAATTAATTTTTTGTAATCTTTATATAAAACATTGGATTTGCCATTTAACCAAAAATGCTTTTGTGTTTCAAATGAGAATCGCCTTTCTAATAAACGCTTTTTTACAAATCCTGCTTTTTTTAAAATGAGTTCCGGATAAGAAAAAATCGGGTCTTCACTTGTGGAGAATAATGCGTAAATTTTTAATCCTGCATTTTTCCATTTCTGAGAAATTGCAATTTCAAATGTTTTTATTGTTTTTTCAAAATCTTCTGTTAAGGAAGTTTCTTGAAGGTGCTTTTCAAAAAGTGTTATTGCATCATTTTTTAAATAAAGAAAAAACGATTGTAAATGAGATTTGTCAGTTTTATTTTCTAAAAGTCCTACGGCTTCAGCAGAAACTTGTTCGGCTTTTTCTAAAAATTCGCTGATACATTTGCGGTAATAAACTATTGAATCATTTAATAGTAATAACCTTTGTGTTTTACATGGATTTTTTTCAAGATAGCGTTTCCACATTCCAAAATCAAATCCACTGTTTTCTGTTAAGAATAGTTCTATGCCTTGTTCTTTTAAAAATGCTTCTTCCGTCGCCGCTAAGCGGCGACGGTTTGTTAGAAGAATTACATTTCCAAGAGAAGCAAGTTGTAAAAGTGCATACCTGATATATTCAGGCAAAAATTCTCCTGTTTGAAACGAAGAATAAAGAATCAAAGGACGCATTAACGTTTCCTGCGAGAACTTCTTGAAGCCGTTCGTTTTGCATCTTTCTCTGGATTTTTTGAAACTACTTTAGAAGACTTTTCTGAAGATAATTTTCTTTCAATAGAGAAATCAGCTTCACCTCGCAAAGGATTTACACGAAGCAAACGAACTAAAACTTTATCGCCGCGACGGAATGTTTTTCCACTGCGTTTTCCAAAAACAATCCCTTGGTCTGGATTAAAAATGTAATAATCGTCACCAGCAATGTCTCGGAATCGCACAAGCCCTTCTGCCATCGGCTCTTTAATGGAAACAAAAATCCCCCATTGTTCGATACCACTGACAGTTCCTTCAAAAGATTCTCCAATATGCTTTTGTAAAAGCCAGGCTGAACAAACTTTTAAAGAAAGCCTTTCAATTTTTTGGTTTTTAATTTCGTTCCCTGAAATCAAATCACAAACTTCGATAACACTGTTAACTCTTTCTGCTTTAATATTTTTGCTAGTCCTTGAAAGTTCTCTATGACACCATAAATCCGCATAACGACGAATTGGAGAAGTAAAATGCGAATAATCCTGCCAATTCAAAGCAAAGTGTCCAAAACTATTACTATCATAATGAGCTTTTTGCATGCTACGCAAAATACGCATCATTAGTGCATCATCAGTACCAGCTCGTTTCACTAAATGTTTATATAAAGCAAAAACATCTGGATTCAAATTAGAATCACCTCGGCGCGGTTTTCCAAGTTCACGAATATGAATAGGAGCGTCTTTGAAAAGATCTGGAAGCAAATAATAAAGTTCCATAATATCTTTTGTGTCTGGAGCTTCGTGTATGCGGAAAATACCTTGGAGTTTTCTTTTAGTAAGTTCTTTAGCGCAACAATTATTGGCTATCAACATACATTCTTCTATCCAAGAATTTGATTCTACATTAGAACGCGGCACAAGTTTTACCGGCTCGCCCGCTTCATCAAATTCACAACCATATTCTGTACTTATCAATTCAAGAATGCCATTTTTTTCCCGATTCGCACGTAAAAGCCGTGCAACTGTTGCAAGAGCTAAAATATCCGGATCTTTATTTTCTAAAAGTTCCATTGCATATTCATAACTAATGGCTGATTTTACATGAACAACGCTTTTTTGAAATTCATATTCTAAAACTTCACCTTTTTTATTTAAGCGCATCATACATGTAAATGCTAATCTGTCTACACCTTCATGCAATGAACAAAGGTCTCCTGAAAGTTTTTCAGGAAGCATTGGAACAGCAGTCCATGGTAAATACTGCGTGTAGCTTCTTGACAAAGCTTCAGAATCTAACGCTGAACCTTCTGGAACATAATGGCTTACATCTGCAATATGCACACCTAATTTAAAACCATCCAGAAGAATTTCTACTGAAACCGCATCGTCATGGTCTTCAGCTCCTTTCGGGTCAATGCAAAGAATAGGCAAAGAACGATAATCTACGCGGCCTTTAATATCTTTTGCCGATGGCGCATTCTGTTTTTCAACAAACTCCTGAATTTCTTTTGAAAAATTCAAAGGAAGATTGGAGTCTTTGATAAAAGCCTTTTTCACATCATTCCAAGAAATTTCTTGAAGCATTGCATTTGTATCTACTTTGGCCAAAAATGAATGTTTCATTTTGGGATGCGGGTAAAGTACAAAAGAAATTTTTTCGCCATCTTTTCCAGGAGGCGTTTTTCTGTGAGCCATCGGGTATTCTCGCCCGGTTTCTAAATCAGTCACAAAGAAACGTTCTTCATCTATCTGGTGTAAAACACCTCGCATGCTACGATTCGTTTTTTCAACAAGCGTTTCTTGCCTGCGGCTTCTAGCACCTGGACGGCGATTATCTTTTACTTTTAAATTTTCTGCTCCTGGTTCCTTTTCACTTAAACGATATTCTTTATGGCAAGTTCTGTTCAAAGTACCATCTTCAACCATTTCAGCAAGCAATTGCTTAAAAGAAAGTTTCAATTTTTTAGGGAGACCAAGTGCCCCACGCAAGCGACTGCCCGTCATAGGTTCATCGCGCAAAAGAGCAAGAATCTGAGCTTTTGTAGGTAATTGTGCCATAAAAAATCTCCTTTGAAAACTATCCTTTAACCTGATTCAACAATTCACCAGAAGCATAGGGCAATGCCGATTCAACAATATCATGAACGCCATCTCGCAATTCTTCCATACTCATATTTTCATAATCCGATGGTTTTAATATCGGGTGAATAACCACTTTTACTTTTCCAGGGAAAAGACCAAGTTTGGTTTTAGGCAAACGTTTTCCTGTATCAATCAAAGTGATTGGCAAAATATTAACAGGATTGGTTTTCGCTATTCTGAAAATACCATTTTGAAACCGGAACATTACGCCATCACCAGCGCGTTTACCTTCTGGAAACACACAAAAATTATAACCTTTTGCGGTGCGTTCTGCAATCTTTTTACCCATGCCTGCATTCTTTTTGGGGTCACTTCGATAAACAGGAATAGAACCTGTTCTGTCTAAAACCCAGCCAAAATAAGGCACTTTCCAAAGCGTTGATTTAGCGACAAATGCTGTGTGAGAAACGGCAGCAAAAATAACGTTAATATCCAAAAAACTCTGGTGATTAGAAACTATCACAAAGCCATCTTTATCAGGAATATTTTCTTTACCTTCCACTTCCACATCAATTCCGAATTTTGGAAAAAGCCAAGGAAAGAAATAACAACAAATTCTTGTATAATCTGACCAGTCTCGTTTCCGATAGCAATGAAAATAGGCGTATGGCAAACCAAGAAAAATAATGGCTATAACAATCGAGAAATAATAAAGGATTGCTTTCAACGCATTCATACAAGTTTCCATTCTAAAGTTTCATTCGCTGCTAAAGGCACAACACCATTAATTTCTGCAGGAACTACCCAAGGTTCATAAACAAGTTTTATCGTTTTTTGTGTTCTCGGCAAATTATAAAAATCAGCCCCAAAGCCTCCGATAAAATCGGGCAATTTATCTAAAGCATTTGCTGCTAAAAATTCTCTAACAAGAATTGGAATAGCCACTTTGGCAGAATAAACTCCAGCGGCACCACAACAAGATTCTTTTTTCTCTTTTAAATGCGGAGCGCTATCTGTCCCTAAGAAAAATTTAGGATGCCCAGAAAATGCAGCTTCTCTTAAAGCAAGAAGGTCTTCCGGACGTTTAGGCAATGGTTTACAGAAATGGTGCGGTCGTAAAGCATCTCCGATTACACCATCTAAACTCATCAACAAGTGATGTACCGTTATTGTTGCCGCCACATTACTTGGCAAACGCTTTACCAAATCAACTGCTTTTGCTGTAGATAAATGCTCAAAAACAATCTTAAGCTTTGGAAATTGCTTTGCTAAAATTTCAACTTTTTCTGCAAAAACAGATTCTCTATCTAAACAAAAAACACCTGGTTCTTCACCATGAACACAAAGCACAATCCCCAATTTTTCCATTAAAGCAATTACAGGGAAAACAGATTCAAAATCAGAAACGCCGTCTTCACTATTTGTTGTTACGCCAGCAGGATAATATTTGCCAGCAATAACACCACAAGATTTCATCAAAAGTAATTCTTCTTCTGTGATACCTGGTTTTAACTTAAAAGTCATCAAAGCTTCAAAATTTGGATTAACCTCTTTTGCTGCATCAAGTATTTCTTTTTTATACTGTTCAATCTGTGATGCACAAACCATCGGAGGTGTAGTATTAGGCATAACCAATGCCCGCCCGAACTGACTTGCCAAATCTTGAACAAACCCTGCCAACACTTCGCCCTGACGCACATGAGAATGAAAATCGTCTGGCAAAGGCAAAATAATTTCTTTTTTACTTTCCATTCCACAGAAAATAAGTAAAAAAAGAAAGAAAAGCAAAAATCTATTCAAAAAAACGCTATAAATCTTTGTTTAAATTGGTCTTTTGCGTTATCTTTTTTCTAACAAAATCATTGTTTCAATATGAGCCGTTCCCGGGAACAAATCCAACGGCAAAATTTCTTTTGGAGAATACCCTGCCAGTTGCCATTCTTTAAGTGCTAATGGTATTTCGTCTGTTCCACAAAAAACATGAAGAATACGTTCAGGATTTCTTTTTGCCAGTTTTTCTATAACGCCTGGTAAACAACCTTTCCGAGGCGGGTCTAAAAGAATAATTTCTTTTTCTACTGGCTTAGGTAAAGCTCTTTCAACAAACATTTCATCGATTTTTCCAGAAATAAACTTGTAATGGAATCGCTTTAAATATTTAGCACTTGCTTTTGCAGATTCAACAGAAGGACCTTCCCATTCAGCACCTATTACTTCTCTACAATCTTTGCCTATTCCAAAAGCAAAAAGACCATAACCACAATAAAGATCTAATAAACGATATTCTTTACTTGGTTTTAAAAGACGTTTGGCATGATTCAATAAATTTTGAATTTGAGATTCATTGATCTGACTAAAACCTGTTACAGGATAACGCAAAGAAAAATCAGAAAGTTTTAACGTTAATTCTCTTGGTCCGTACAGTTGTTTAAATGCAAGAATATCCTTAGGGCGATTCGATTCTAAGTAATAATCTGAACGACTTGGGTCTACATAAACATGTGCGGCCGTTACTTTTAAAGAAGATTCCTGCAAAGCTTTAGCCATTTGCTTTAATTTTCGAACCACATTAGCGTCTAAGTGATCCACATTAAAAATTACGGTGCGATAAAGGTAAGAACCGCGAATAATAATCCAATTAAGAGACTTTGCTAAGTAACGAAATGGCTGTGTGTTTAATTTGTTCAAAATCCATTGATAACAAATTAAATGTTCCTCTGGTTCTAGTTCGGATTCTTGAGGAAAAATTTGAACTTGACCGGAAAGAACACTCACTCGACGTTTTGAAGTTGTTCGATAATGGCGTTCTTTTGGACTTTTTATAAGTGATTCCGGTTTTACTCCGAAATGATTTTCTTTACAGAATAATGCAAATGCCTTGTTTTTAATTTCAACTTCTTCTGCATAAGGGAGTTGGGCCAGTGGTTCTTGTTCCACTGCATCAAATGAGAAAAAATGTTGAAGAGAGTCCTGAAATAACACAAGAAACCTGCATTTTTGTAAAAAAAACAACCCCGTCTTCAAAAAAAGACGGGGCTCCTAGAGCGGCGGACCGGGATCGAACCGGCAACCATTAGCTTGGAAGGCTAAAGCTCTACCATTGAGCTACCGCCGCAACCGTGAACAATTATACAAAAAATTTGGATTTTATAAAGGGTTTTACAGAAAGATATTGTAGATTTTTCAAACTCTTACTAAATTTAGACCCAATCAAATCATTTTTTTACGAGGTATCGTACTTGCTACAACAGAACAACTATCGTGTTCGCCCCAATATGCAGACCAACCGTCAAAGCGACGGAACGCGCATTAACGAAGAAATTCGCATTTCTCCGATTCGTTTGGTAAAAACTAACGGAGAATCCGTTGTTATTGAAACAGCACAAGCGTTGCAATTGGCAAAAGAAGAAGGTCTTGACTTAGTAGAAGTTTCTCCTAAAGCCAAGCCACCTGTATGTCGCATAATGGATTATGGCAAGTATCGTTTTGAACAAGCAAAACGTGCTAAGCAAGCCAAAGCTAAGCAGCATATCGTAAAAATGAAAGAAATTAAACTTCGCCCTAAAACAGCTCAAAACGATTACAATTATCGTATTGAACAAGCGAAAGAGTTTTTAAAAGACGGCATGAAGGTTCGCCTTATCATGCAGTTCCGTGGTCGTGAAATCGCCCACACCGATTATGGTCGCCGCTTAATGGACCAAGCTAAAATTGACTTGGCCAATTATGGAGACCTAGATATGGACTCCCGGATGGAAGGCAATACAATGCTTTCTATTTATAGTCCTAAACGTGGTTCCACTTCTCCAAAAGAAAAGAAGGAACCAAAGCCCGTAACCGAGCCCATGGCAGCAGGTGAGGCTTCCACATAATTAACCGAAGAGGTAAAAATGCCAAAGATGAAAACACACAGCGGCTCTAAGAAGCGCTTTCGCGTGACCGGTTCTGGTCATGTGAAGTTCAAACGCGCTGGAATGCGCCACATTCTCACCAAGATGTCCACCAAGCGTAAACGTAATTTGCGTAAAGCTGGTGCCATCAAAAAATGCGATATGTACCACGTCAAGCGCTTGCTTGTTTTGGCTTAATCAAGGAGGTGAAGAATGCCACGCGCTAAGTCTAGAGTTCCGTCTCGTGAACGTCGTAAAAACATCCTTAAGGCAGCTAAGGGTTACTATGGCCGCCGCAAGTCCAATATTCGTCTTGCTATTGATGCTGTAGCCCATGCTGGTCAATATGCTTATGCCCACCGCCGCGATAAGAAGGGCGATTTCCGCACATTGTGGATTACCCGTTTGAACGCAGCTGTTCGTGAATTTGGCATTAGCTATAGTCAATTCATTCACCTTTTGAATAAGGCCGACATCAAGATGAACCGTAAGGTTCTCGCTGATATGGCTGTTTCAGACCCAGCTGCATTTGCTGCTGTTGTGAACAAGGTGAAGACTGCTTAATTTTATTTAAGCATTTGGATGATTACAAATAAATTAATTTTATTACTTTATTTGTAATCCGCTCCTTGGATGTTCTTTTAAATGCGCCGGCAAGCCGGCGCATTTGATTTTTTTTGAAAACTCTCTGTGCTCTGCAATGCCAACTCGCACAAGTGCGGTTGTCGCTGCTCTCGCTTGGTTAAGTTTTGCTGGGATAATTGTTGCTCCGAATGCAAAAATAATCGTTGGACAAGTTGGTAAAAATTTCTATGGCGCAATTTATGCAAAAAGCATTGTGGTTCACCAAGACACAAAAGTTACTTGGGTTCCGGTCTTACATGAAACGGTAAATGCGGTGATTGTGGCTTAGAAACACACTAAAATAAACATTTATAAGATGGCAATTTCATGGAGAATTACTATCTTTGTAAAAAACTTTTTATTTGAGGATTGAGGATATGGCAAAGAAAAGTGCAAAAGCCGTTGAAGCACCAATACTTGAAAATTCTGTAGATGCTTTTAAACAGGCTTTTACAGATCACATTCATCATACTTTGGCCCGTAACAATGTAACCGTTACTGACCACGAAAAGTTCCTTGCTGTGGCTTACGCCGTTCGCGATCGTTTGATTGATCGCTGGATTAAAACTCAGGAAACTTATTATGAAAAAGACGTAAAACGCGTCTATTATCTTTCTTTGGAATTCCTCATTGGCCGTACCCTCGGCAACTCCGTTTTAAACCTTGATGTTGAAAGCGCTGTAGCAGAAGCTCTTGACGCTCTCGGCATGAGCCTTGAAGAACTTCGCGAAGAAGAAGTAGATGCTGGCCTTGGTAACGGCGGTCTTGGTCGTTTGGCAGCTTGCTTCTTAGATTCCATGGCAACACTTGAACTCCCTGCTACTGGTATGGGTATCCGTTATGAATACGGCATGTTCCACCAAAAAATTGTAAATGGCGAACAAGAAGAACACCCAGATAACTGGTTGCGCCTGCCAAACCCATGGGAAATCGCTCGCCCAGCTAATGCTCTTCGCGTGCCTTTCTATGGTTATGTCGTTTCTTGGCAAGATGAAAACGGAAAACTCCGCAACCGCTGGGATACGAAAGATTACGTTCTTGCATTGCCTTATGACACCCCAATTCCTGGTTACAAGAACAACACTGTAAACAACTTGCGCTTGTGGAGTGCAAAGAGCACAGATGATTTCGGACTCGCTTACTTTAACAACGGCGATTACATTGCTGCTGTTCAAGATATGGAATTATCTGAAGCTATTTCTAAAGTTCTCTACCCGAACGATTCTTCTATGAATGGTAAAGAACTTCGCTTGAAACAACAATACTTCCTTTGCTCTGCTTCTTTACAAGACATTATCAACCGCTTTAAGAAGTTACATGGTAACGATTGGAAAGTTCTCCCAGAAAAAGTAGCTATTCAGTTGAATGATACTCACCCAGCAATCGCCATTGCTGAAATGATGCGAATTCTTGTTGATTTAGAAGACTTGGGTTGGGACGAAGCCTGGGATATTGTTACAAAGACTTTCGCTTATACAAACCACACCTTGATGCCTGAAGCTCTTGAAAAGTGGCCAGTATCTCTCTTTGAACGTTTATTACCACGTCACCTCCAAATTATTTATGAAATCAACGCTCGCTTCTTGCGCCTTGTTTCTATGAAATGGCCTGGTGATGTTCGTCGCTTGACTCGTATGTCTATTATTGAAGAAGGCAACGAAAAAATGGTTCGCATGGCATTCCTTTCCATTGTTGGCTCCTTCGCTGTCAATGGTGTAGCCGCTCTCCACAGCGAACTCTTGAAATCTTTCCTCTTTAAAGATTTCTATGAACTCTGGCCAGAAAAGTTCAACAACAAGACAAATGGCGTAACACCACGTCGTTGGGTTCGTAAAGCAAACCCGGCACTTTCTGACCTTGTAATTTCTAAGATTGGCGATTCTTGGGTTAAGGATTTAGACGATTTACGTAAACTTGAAAAGTTCGCTGATGATGCTAAATTCCAGAAAACCTTTATGGACGTTAAACTCCAGAACAAGAAACGTCTTGCTAAATACTTGAAAGAAACTCAAGGTGTAGATATTGATGTAAACTCCTTGTTTGACGTTCAAGTAAAACGTATTCACGAATACAAACGCCAGCTTTTGAATGTGCTTCATGCTATCCATCTTTACATCCAAATTAAAGAAGGTCGTGAAATTTTGCCACGCACAATCTTTATTGGCGGTAAATCTGCTCCAGGTTATTGGATGGCAAAACAAATCATTCGCTTAGCTAATGCTGTTGGCGCTGTGGTTAATTCTGACCCAGATTGTAAAGGCAAACTCGCTCTTGTATTCCTTGAAAACTACCGCGTTTCTTTTGCTGAAAAGATTATCCCGGCAGCAGACCTTTCTGAGCAAATTTCTACAGCTGGTACAGAAGCCTCTGGAACTGGTAACATGAAGTTTGCTTTGAATGGCGCTTTGACTATTGGTACTCTTGACGGTGCTAACGTTGAAATGAAAGAAGAAGTCGGCGACGACAACATCTTTATTTTCGGCTTAACTGTAGAAGAAGTTCAGGCTACTCTTGCTAAAGGTTATCGCCCACGCGATTTCTACGAACAAGATGACGATCTCCGCCGTGTAATTGACCTTATTCACAGCGGATTCTTTAGCCCAGACCGCCCAGATCTCTTTAAACACATTGCAGATAAACTCCTTTCCAATGACCCATACATGCTCCTAGCCGATTTCCGCAGCTATGTAGAATGTCATGAAAAAGTCGCTAAGGAATATCTCGATACAAAGACTTGGGCTAAAAAAGCTATTCTCAACGTGGCTCGCATGGGCAAGTTCAGCTCTGACAGAACCATTAAAGAATACGCTGAAGAAATTTGGAATGCAAAGCCTTGCGAAATTAAGCTTTAATTTCAAAGTCTTTTGCAAAAATCCTCGGTAGTTAAACTATCGAGGATTTTTTGTGGACAATACAGAATTTACAGATTCACGTAAGAATGGAACCCAAATAACTTTTGTGTCTTGATGAACCTCAATATTTTTTACCTAATCTGTTTCATTGCAGATTTGTTCTTTTACTGCTGGTAAAGTTGCTATACAATAACCATTGAAACATTCTCCTCGATTCATTATTGAAGGGGGATGGTAACCCGCAATTGAGCCTCTGCCATATTTAAACCATTTTGTAGTATCTTGTTCAGAAAGAACATGAATAATATTCGCTTCTAAATCAACATTAGAAAAATAAAATTCTGCTTTATTATTGTTGGAAAACACATTGAATTTTAGTTGATTATTTTTTGCATTATGATTGATATCATAAAATTCTTTAGTATAGCAAGTAAATACATACCATTTGTCATCAATAGGAGAACAATTATCAGGAATACTGTCATCAATAACTGAAATCTGTAGATATTTTGCTGGTTCCCAACAATGCCAAAAATTAGAAATTAATTCACAATTATCAGGAGGAATTTCTGACTGTGGTCGAACTGGATAATAATCTTTTGTTGTTGTATCTTTGCATATAATTACATTTTGAGAGACATAGTCAGCTTTTTCTTCCAAACAGAAAGGAATATCATCTAAAAATACATGTACACTATCAAATTCATTTGTTGTTAAAAAACTGATATTAGCAGGTTGTTCCTTTGCATCATAACAAACCAATTCAATTTTAAAAATTCTACAACTAAAAAAACAAAATGCTGTTAAAAATAAAGCTAATAAATTCAATTTACGCATACTCAATTCCTTTTAGTTATACACCCCAGCAATCACCGCATTTACCGTTTCACGTAAAAATGGCACCCAAGTAACTTTTGTGTCTTGGTGAACCACAATGCTTTTTGCATATATTGCTCCATAGAAATTTTTACCAACTTGTCCAACGATTACTTCTGCATTCGGAGCAATAATTGTTCCAGCGAATTCAGTTTGAATATACACAGGATTTGTGCCATAATAATATATCATAAAATGATGCGCTGCAGAAATCATATCATTTGCAACAATTGTTCCGTTCCATTGAAAATCATTACCAACATAGAAAATTACACTGCCGTTTGCTTGAGGGATTAATTTATCAAAAATTCAAATCTTCTCTACAATCAAATTCACCTCTTACCACACATTCTTGATGAACACAATATGTGTTTTCTAATTTAGTTTTAATTTTAAAACAATAATTGTCTAGACATTCCTCACTTGAGTAATTGATGCATTCGTTATTCCACCCACAAATTGGATATGTTTCTTTTCTAGAATAAACATCTGCATAATAGGACAACGGTCCAGAGATAGAAGGAGTAGTAAAATTAATTTTATCGTATTCTTTTCCAATTTCTTTGGAAGGATAAATATGAAGAGAAATATTTGCAGAGTCAATGTCTATATAATCACAATATTCCTCAATAACGCAAGTTACCAAATGTGTTCGTACCGTTAAATTAGGCTTACATTGATTTATATTATCTAAATAATTTGCATCTTCTATACAATTATGGCTTATACTGCCATAGGGAGAACGATCATCTTCACATTCAATACAAATATCATGTTTATAAATACCTCCAAGATTTTGTTGTTTTAAATCATTACATACTTGTTTCCCATTTACAAAAAATTGTACACTATCAAAGGAATCAGTTGTCCCATAACTAATCCATAAATCTCGTGCATATTTATAACATTCACAAACATCCTCCCCTAGAGTACACCCAAAAACTACAAAAGAAATAAAAAATAAAGCTAATAAATTCAATTTACGCATACTCAACTCCTTTTAGTTATACACCCCAGCAATCACTGCATTTACTGTTTCACGTAAAAATGGTACCCAAATAACTTTTGTGTCTTGGTGAACCACAATGCTTTTTGCATATATTGCTCCATAGAAATTTTTACCAACTTGTCCAACGATTACTTCTGCATTCGGAGCAATAATTGTCCCTGCGAAGTCTGTTTGAATATACACTGGATTTGTGCCATAATAATATATCATAAAATGATGCGCTGCAGAAACCATATCATCAGCAACAATTGTTCCGTTCCATTGGAAATCATTACCAACATAGAAAATTACACTGCCATTTGTTTGAGGAATCAGTTTAGAATCTTTTTGAAATTTTAATGCTCCTGCATAAAATTCACCGGGAACATTTAGAATCAAACTTGAACCAGAATTAAAATTAAAATCTACTTTGCGGAAATTGTAGGAAAGCAAACCAGAGGTAAGATTTTCTCCAGAATTCAGAACCCTTGTATTGTTTATTTCAAAATCTAAATTCCAATCAAAAGTATTTTCAAAGAAGTTATCGTAAGCTTGTTTTGTAGAATTTTCGTGTGGGGAATGTTCTATTATACTACCGGCTACTTTTATTGTTGAACTCTGTTTTATGATTGTATTTGCTGTTTCTAAATTACCATGGACTAAAGCCCTATCTCGCAAAAGAACGGGCTTCGCCGAAAAAACGTTACCGACTTCTGCTTTTACTCCAAGCCCCACACCAAAAGCTCCGCTAAAATCACTATTATAAGAAACTATGGGACAATAAGTTCCATTTAACGAAACACAAGAAGCTCTATCATTTAAAAGCAATAATTCTTTTGCGAGTAATGCTACTGTATAATCTTTACAACCAGGAATTACATTTTTAGGGAATCTTGTTGCATCAAACCGTTCACAACTATTAATTTGATTGCTTTCTTTATAAGCATCTTCTTGAGCATCACAATAACCATCTCCGTCAGAATCAACATCTATAGCAGCGTGTAAATCATCACCATCAATATCTGAATTAGACATATAATTAGAACCTGAGGTACATTTCATAAAGCCATAAATTTCATCAAAGTCATTAACTCCATCTCCATCAGAATCATTAGTTGAAGGGCTTGTTTTAAATCGTTCAATCTCATCAAAATCTACAATGCCATCGCTGTCAGCATCCTCAAAAATGCTTGGCCTTGAAGTTCGACCTTTTGCTGATGGTGGTGGAATATAATAAGTAAAATAGATGTTATTTGTTAAATGCACTCCCGAGATGTATTCTAACAACTTTGTTACACCTAGACCATTGGCAAAAAAATTAGCTAAAACATCTAATCCAAGGAAACTAATATTACAGTAATAACGCCATTCAGAATTACCCATATTATCAACATTTAACAAATGAATATAAACATCTCCATTCATTTGAATTTTATAGCCATTTAAAACAAGGGAATGAGCTAGATAAGCAGTCGCATCATTTAATTGAGAAAGTCCCATAATGTTTCCTGATTCTATCGTGCTGATTATGGTGTGTAATAATGGCGGTCCTACAAACCAACCTTCTGAAACAGGAATAGCCCCTGATGCCGCATAAGCACTAACTAGCGATAAATAGGTAGTTTTATCCCAAATATCTAATTCCAAAGCATAACTAACAGCTTGCATAGTTGCTATTGGACCACCCCCATCTATATTCCCAAATTCCTCTCTTACATAGTACATAATTTCATCTTCTGAAATGTCGCCACCTTTGTAATGATTTATCATTTGCGCCATGGTAAGCCAACAGCGTTTTTTTATAGATTTTTGTTCTTCTGCTTTGATAATTGGAATAAAAAAAACCTTATTCCAATTTTTCTCATTAAACCCATTTTTCCATTTTTCAGCCAACATTCTAGTATCTTTCATGGCACAAAAAGCATCAGCCCCAAAACATTGGTGTGAGAGATATTGTACTATTCTTTCTGGATAGGCCGTATAAACATATTTTTCATCATAAGAATCTTTAAGCCTAGTTAAATTTTTTGTGACTTTGTTTGTTCTAGTGTGTAAGGTTTCTACATGGACAAAAATTTGAATCATTCCTAAAGGACTTATGCGATTTTTAAAAGAATTCCAAGAATTTTCTATAAAGTTACCACCATAAAAAATGGAGTATGTTACAGGAGTAAAAGTTTGAACCACTTTCTTTACTGTCTTTTTTGCCCATTTCTTTACTTTCTTCCACCAAGACGCACGAAGTAAAGGAGAACTATTTTCTGCAGGTTCATCTGCAGGGATTAAATAATATTCCTCTCCTTCTTCATTTTCATCCATTGAAACTTCTATTAAAGGTTCTGCGAACCATAAATAATTGCCTACTGGAAGTGTGGGTATTCTTTTTATTGTTTGTGATGTAAATTCAGAAACAATTGTATCGCCTAGAACAATAGAATCTCCTATTAATGAATCTTTAACTATAACTAAATGATAATAATCAGCTCCTTCAACAGCATTCCATTCAAGCGTCAACGAATCAATATTGTCTTCGCTATATTGCATTAACACAGGGGATAAGATTATCGGCATTGGATTTTCATCTGGGCTTTCCCAAGTTCGATAAAATTCCCAATTGCCAATTTTTCTAGCATCTAAAAATTTTCCCAAAGAATCTTTTTTTAAAGCCAGACGTTGTCCTTGAATTAATCCTTGATTAAATCCCATATCAAAATCAGCTTTTACAAAAGAATCCGTTGATTCCCATAGACTCATTTCTACAGCTGTTTTTGCCTTTTCTGGCTTCCATCCAAATGCAAAATAAGCTAAAATATTTCCATTACATTCTGCAAATAATTCTCCACGACGTTCAACAGAATCTTGAGTAGATAAATTGCCATGCCAAATTTTTTGCCCTAATAAATCTACCTTAGCATCATCTAAATTAGCTTGTATAAAATTACCTGTTTTGTTTTTGATTGTTATAAAAGAAGAATCAGAATCTAACTTTTGTAATATCTGTAATGCTATGGAATCTTTTTGAACTTCTACAAACTGAACAACAGGACAGCCTGCGTTTTTCGCAGTAGTAAGCATCAAAGGTTTGCCATTTGATAAAACTTCAACATTATTTGCTATAGAAAATGTGTTTGATGTTGGTTGTGATAAATCATCATTTTTAGACCAAGCAGACCAATTTTTATTATGAAGTCCTATTGCAAATCCAGAATTTCCGCCAAGTGTATCTCCAGGATAAAGAATTACATTTGGAAAATAAATTATAAGTGTGGCATTCAGAGAATCTTCAAAAGACCAATTCGCTATACCATCAGGAAGGTAAAACAAATCAGGTTCTGCAATTCTTGCAGTCTCTTGTTTTACGTGATAACGAAGTTCAATTTCTTTTAAGGTGTCGTTAGAATTATTTTCAATTTTAAATCTTAGTACTGTTTGGTTATTTTGTGAAAACTGCTCGTCAAGAGTGGAAATTGTAATGGCGTTGGAGAAAATCGTTGATGCAAACAAAATACACAACAAAATGAAATTTTTCATATTTTGCTTTTCCAGAAAACTTTGAAAAACACTACATAAATATAACTCAAAAACTTACGAGTAATATTATTGCTTATTCACAGAATTTTGAATTTTACATTTCTTTTCAATCTTAAAAACAAGTATTCAATAAAATCAGCTAGTCCGCCAAATTAAACTTTAATTCCAAAGCCTTTTACAAAAAAATTTTTTTGTGGGAAAAGTTTTCATATCTTTTTCAAAAATTATATATACATAAAGTTATGCCGTACAATCAATCAAAACTTCCGATTCTTTTTCGATTATTTTTGCTTGCTATAGCATCTATTTTATTTGCGTTAACTATAAATATTTTTGTTCGTTCTACTGAATTATTTCCTGGCGGTTTTACAGGTTTAACTCTTTTACTTCAAGAAATTTTCTTACGCTATTTTGATATACAATTACCTTATTCTTTAATCATTCTTTTGTTGAACGTATTTCCAGCCATTGTGTGTTATTTTTCCGTCGGTAAAAAATTCACATTACTTTCTTGTGGTATGCTTTTAATTTCTTCTGGTTTAGTGGATTGCATTCCCACTTTTCACTTAACAAACGACATGCTTCTAACTGCTGTTTTTGGTGGCTTTTTAATGGCTTTATCTATAACCATTTGCCTTTACGCCGGGGCTTCTAGCGGAGGCACAGAATTTATTGCCATTCTAATTTCAGAAAAAAGCGGCGCCGATGCCTGGAATTATATTCTCGCTTTAAACGTTGTGATTCTTATTTCTGCTGGTATTCTTTTTGGTTGGGACAAAGCTCTTTATTCTATCATTTTTCAATTTACTTCTTCTCAAACACTATCGTTCCTTTACAGAAAATACCAACAAGTAACCTTTTTTATTATAACTGATAAACCAGAAGATGTTTACTGGTGCATTCAAAACCTTTCTGGCCATGATGCAACTGTTTTTAAAGGAAAAGGTTGCTATGCTGGCAAAGAACACTCTATGATTTATTCTGTGGTTTCTGCACCAGAAGCAAGAATCATTATGCATGCTGTTAGAAAAATTGACGCTAACGCTTTTATAAACGTCGTTAAAACAAAATATTTAAGTGGACGGTTTTATAGACAACCCAATGATTAATTTTTTATAAAAAAATGACAATATCGCTATAGTTTTTTCGTTTTAGTTTTAATAAATAAAGATTAAACTAACATGAGGAAAATTTATGCACAGAAAAATTGAAATGCTTTCGTTGTCGGCATTGCTTGCTTCTTCCATTTTTCAGATACCAACCAATACAGTTCAAAAAACTGATAATCAAGATGTTTTTCCAGATAAAATTTTTGTAAATGAACCTATGGCTAAAAATCTGAAAATGAAATAAAAAAGTAAAGCGACAAAAAAAAGGATGCCAAAGCATCCTTTTTTTTATTTGAAATCTGATTATCGATTGTTAATAATCTTGGTAAGTTCAACTGGGTCAACAATTTTACCGTCTTTATAAACGCGCATGTTACCAGAAGCGATTTCATCAATGAGAATAACTTCATCATTGTTGTAACCGAATTCAAACTTAATATCCCAAAGATCAAGGCCAAGAGTTTTCAAATCTTCTGCAACAATCTTTGTGATTTTAAGCGTTTGTTCTTTCATGCTTTCAAACATAGCTTTGTTCATAACACCAAGAACTTCAAGGCCTTCACTTGTAACAAGTGGATCGCCTTTTGCGTCGTTCTTGAATGTGCATTCTACATAACCACCTTCGATTACTGTACCATCTTGAATGTATTCGCCGTATCTTCTGATAAAACTACCTGTTGCTACAAGGCGGCAAATCACTTCAAGACCATGACCAAAAACGGTTGCTGGCAAAACTTCCATTGTTGCATTTTCAATGTCAGCGCTTACATAGTGAGTTTTAATACCAGCTTGTTTTAACTTTTCAAAATAATAAACGGAAGTTTCCAGGTTTGCCTTACCGATACCATCAATTGTAAGACCAACAGTATTTTCACCTGGGTCAAAAACGCCGTCTTTGCCAGTGCAATCGTCTTTAAACTTGAGCATTACATTGCCATTTTCAAGTTTGTAAACGTCTTTTGTTTTTCCGGTGTAGATCTTTTCCATATGGATTCCTTTTTTGGAGTTTAATTCCTTATTCCCATTCAATAGTGCCAATTGGCTTTGGGGTCAAATCATAAAGAACACGGTTGATGCCTTCTACTTCTGCTGTAATGCGTGCAGTAATTTTATGAAGAACTTCATAAGGGATTTCTTCAATCGTAGCACTCATTGCATCTGTTGTATTTACAGCACGGATAATAGCTGGCCAGCCTTCGTAACGTTTGTCATTTTTAACGCCAACGCTTTTCATATCAGGAATGGCGATAAAGTACTGCCAGACTTTTTGAGCAAGGCCGCTGTTTGCAAATTCTTCTCTGAGAATGGCATCGGCTTCACGTAAAGCATGCAAGCGGTCGCGAGTAATAGCGCCAAGGCAACGCACGCCAAGACCCGGGCCTGGGAATGGCTGGCGGTCAACCATTTCTGCAGGAAGACCAAGAGCCTTACCTACAACGCGAACTTCGTCTTTATAGAGAAGTTTTACTGGTTCAACCAATTCAAACTGCATGTCTTCTGGCAAGCCACCCACGTTATGGTGAGCTTTTACGCCATCACTTTCAAGAATATCTGGGTAAATAGTCCCTTGAGCCAAAAAAGAAATGCCTTCAAGTTTTGATGCTTCTTCATCAAAGACTTTAATAAATTCACCACCAATAATTTTACGCTTTTTTTCTGGTTCAGCAACACCTGCTAACAAATCCAAAAAGCGGTCTGTTGCATCGACATAAATCAAGTTAGCGTTCATTTGATTTTGGAATACTTCGATAACTTGTTCAGATTCACCTTTACGCATAAGGCCATGGTTTACATGAACACAAACAAGTTGTTTACCGATAGCTTTTACCAATAAAGCTGCAACAACAGAAGAATCTACTCCACCAGAAAGTGCGAGCAATACTTTTTTGTCTTTTACTTGTTCTTGGATTTTTTGAATTTGTTCTTGAATAAACGATTCGGCAAGAGCCGGCGTTGTGATACGAACCATTGATTCCGGGCGAACATTGTCGTTCATAAATGAGTTCCTAGAGGAAGTTTTCTTTTTTGGAAAAAAAATAGTCATTTTGAGCCTTTTTCAACAGATAAAAACTTAAAAAAAATCAATTTTTAGTGTTTCAGGACAGAAAAATCCTACAATTTTAACCTTCAAACAAATGAATTAAAAATCATTTATTCTCCCCTACTTTATTTGTTTCTATTTAATCGCGTTACAAAGACAATAACGGCTTTTTCTTGCAAAATTATCATAGGCGATAACTAATGATTCATAATCCCCCTTAATTTTTTAAAAATTTTAAAGGAAAAATAAAGAAAAATCAAAAAAAAATTGTTTTTTTTGAAATAATAGAGTATATCATTGAGAACGGAAATACTTCTTTTTCCGATAGACTTCAACAGAGGATACTGCTATGGATATTACGATTACTGCTCGTCATTTTAATGCTTCTGCCGGTTTGCAAGAACGCATTCAGGAAGAAATCGAAAAATTGGGTAAATTTTACCCGAATATCACCGGAGCCTCCGTTGTTCTTGATCATGAAGTGGAACATTTACGCCGTTGCGATATTTCCGTAAATATTACTGGTAGCGTTGTGGTTGCTTCTGCTGACGAAGAAAACATGGGTAAAGCTATTGATGTTGCTTTGGAAAGAGTCAAGGTACAATTGAAAAAGCAAAATGAAAAGCAAAAAGATCATAAAGCTCAACCTGTTTCCGACGTGGTATAATAGTGGCTTATTGCCCGCTAGATAACTTGAATATCCAGAACCGGGAAAAGCTCCCGGTTCTGGAATTTTATAAACGCTTTCAAAACGAATTGCGTCTCTCTATTCATGAAGGTAGTTCTTCTACTGATTCTTACATTGTAGAAGTAGGCATTCATAGACCAGGCCTTGCTCTTACAGGCTATACATCTGTTTATAGCTCTCACCAGATACAAATTATCGGGCACACCGAATGGAATTACTTAGAATCTATTGGTTCAAAAGCAAGGCGTGAAGCTTTTGAAAAACTTTCTATGTTCTGTGCTCCAATGTGGGTTGTCACTCATGGGCAAAAACCTCACGAAGAACTAGCCGATATGTGCCGCGAAAAAAACATCCCTCTGTTTTCTTCGCCGTTATATACGTTTGAATTTATTTTTAAAACAAGAAGCATTCTTGAAAAATATTTCGCCCCTTACACAAAAATTCATGCAAGCCTTGTAGATGTTTATGGCATTGGCATGTTGTATATTGGTGATAGTAATGTAGGGAAATCAGAATGCGTTTTAGACCTTGTAGAACGTGGGCATAGACTTGTTGCTGACGATGCTGTTGAAATTATGCAAGTTGGCAACACCTTAATGGGAATGGCCGACCCTTTAATTGAACATTGTATGGAAATCCGCGGGATAGGTATTATTGATATTCGCTCTATGTTCGGGATTCATGCTGTTCGTAAAATTAAAAGAATTGAAGTAGTTGTTGAATTGCAAATGTGGAACCAGGCTGAAGGTTGTGGGTGCTCAACAGATCGCACCGGCCTTTCAAATGAAACTATTTCTATTATGGGCGTTCAGATTCCTCACATTATAATTCCTGTAACACCAGGCAAAAACTTAACGGTTATTTCTGAAGTAATTGCAATGAATACTTTAATGAAAAGTGCCGGCGAAGATTCTTCACAAGCCTTTAACCAACGTTTACTCGACAAAATCCAAAAGAAAGCTTCTGGCGAAAGCTGGGACGCTTTTTTGGATATGGATTTAACACCGTATGAATAAGTGGAAGCGTTTCATTAAGCAAAACTGGCTTGCTTCTCTTGTGGCTGGAACTTTTTTGTTAACTTGCCTTGCTTTGTTGTATTTCAAACACCCGGCTAGCCCTTATCATTTACGTAACCAATATGTACTTCGCTTTGAACAGATAGGAACTCTTTCTCCTGGAAACCGCGTTCAGGTAAATGGTTTAACAAGAGGCCAAATTCTTTCAGCCAAGTTGACTGACGATGCTGTATTTGTAACAATTGAAGTTTTTGCACATACTCCTATTCCTAAAAATTCAACTTTCAGACTTATCAATTCTGGACTTATGGGCGAACGAGAAGTTTGTATTCTTTTAGGTAATTCTAAAGAATTTTTAGCTTCGGGCGATACGGCAAATGGTTTATATGACGAAGGAACTTCTGGGATTACACGTAAATTAAAGCAAGCTTTTTCTGTATTAGATTCTATTATGATTACAGCTGAAGTTTCATTAGATTCATTAATTGGCGGTAAAAATGGAGAACGGCTTTCTCGTATCACTTCAAAAGGTAATAACATTATTGATCAAACATCATCTTTAATTAGTTCAAGTAAAGAAAATTTAGAAGGTTTTATTTCTTCAACTGAAAATGCTTTACAAAATGCAAAAGGCGTTTTAGATAACATAAAAACCGATGGTTCTACTTTAATAGAAAATATTGAAACCACAAAATCAGAACTAGATTCTTTACTTGCCGCTTTGAAAAATTTAAAACAAAAGTTAGCTGATTTTTCAGAAGACGCTCCAATGCCTCTTATCAAAGAAAAAGCCTTTTTTGATGCGGCCTCAAAACTTTCTGATGATGTTGAAAATTTCAGAAAAGATTTGATTAAGAATGGTTTAAAAATAAATGTTGATATTTTTTAAAAAAGTATTTGCTTTTACAAATAAAAAGAATACTTTATGTCGGTAATCTGATTTTATATGGAGGTGTCTATGGCAGAACAAAAAGATCCTAAAATGTCCAAAAAAGATTTGGAATATTTTGAATCCCTTTTGCTAGAAAAACGGCGAGAAATTGTTGCTGCACAAGTAGGCAGTTCTTCATCAGGTGCTTTTCATACACAAAAACATCAAATGGATATGGTTGGTTATAGTAACCACTTAACAGCTGATGCCGCTTCTGATTATACTTCATTAGAAACCTCTTTTGATTTAGCCGCACGCGAAGGCAAATATTTGATTTATCTAGAAGAAGCTCTCCAGAGAATCAAACAAGAAACTTTTGGTGTCTGCAAAGTCTGTAAAAAGCTTATTCCAAAAGCAAGGCTCGAAGCGGTTCCAACGGCAACAAAATGCGTTAACTGTAAAGAAGAAACCAAAAGAAAAGAACGCGAAGACCATCGTATAGAAATGGCGCGTGCTTTTGCAGAACAGCACCGAATGCAACAAAAATAATTGATTTAAAAAGCCGACTAAAGTCGGCTTTTTTTCTATAGAAATCTTTTACAGTTGTAAACACGAAATAGTTTTCTTTTTTCCCTTTTTTTATTTCAAAATCTATTTTTTGAAAAAATCAAAAAAACAATGGAGTTCAAATGTTAGACTTAAAAGGTAAATGGGTTTTAGTAACTGGTTCTTCTCGCGGTGTTGGGGCAGAAATTGCTAAAGCCGTTGCATCTCTTGGCGGAAATCTTTTTTTGCAAAGTCGTTCTAAATCCCATGCTGAAAAAACACTAAAAGCGGTTCAAGAAATGGGTGTTGAAGCTATAGCTCTTGAATGTGCTTTAGAAAATCCAGATTCTATAAAAGCAATGCTTCAAGAAATAGACAATTCTGGTAAAATCGTTGACGTTGTTTTTAATAATGCTGGTTTACAAGTGCCTTATTGTAGCGATTATTTTTCTAATGAAAGAAAAGATTATTTAGAAGCTTATGCGGTTAATTGCCTTGCTCCCGTTCAAATTGCTTACCACTTTTTGCCTAAAATGGTTAAAAATGGCTTTGGCCGCATTTTAATGACTTCTAGTGGTATCGCAGACCAGCCAGAACTTATGGGCTATGCTTGCGCCAAAGCAGCTTTAGATAAATTTGTCCGAGATTTTGCTTGCAAATTAAATGGTACTGACGTAATGATGAACTTAATGGACCCAGGTTGGTTACGTACCGATTTAGGCGGGCCAAATGCACCAAACGATGTAACTACTGTTATCCCTGGCGCTTTAGTTGGCGTTCTAGCCGAAGACAAAAAGAGTGGCCGCTGGTTCAGCGCACAAGAATTTGCAGGCATGGAACTTTCACTTGCTGTGCAAAAAGCAGAAACTCTTTAACTTTCAAAAATGATTTTTGTTTTTAACTGGCAACTTAAAACTTGCCAGTTTTTTTATGCTTTAAAATTTTTCTATAATGACTTTTGCTTTTACTTATTCAGAGGCTTTTTGTGGAACAAAAATCTATTGGCATTTTAGGGTTTGGCGTAGAAGGAAAAAGTACTTTACGCTATTTAATCCGTGAAGGTTTTAAAAATATTGTGGTGATGGACAAATCACCTGTGACATTGCCTGAAATAGACGAAAGCATTAAAATTTCTGTTTTTTCTGGCGAACATTATAAAGACGGACTCTTACAGTGTTTTGAAGTTATTCGCTCTGCAGGCTTTTATCCTTTAGATTCTGACCTTTTGAAGTTCCAAATGAACGGAGGCGTTGTAAAAAGCCAAGTCGAAATTTTCTTTGAAAAAGTCCCGGCTGAAAAAATCATTGGCGTTACAGGAACTCTTGGCAAAGGCAGCACGGTCAGTATGATTAAGCATATTTTAGATGCAGCCAATGAGCCTTCTGAAATCGGAGGAAATTTTGGGATTCCAATGCTTGATTTGTTAGAAAACAAAAATCAAGATAAGACTTATATTCTTGAACTTTCTTCTTTTCAATTAATGACTTTAGGGTGTTCGCCCAAAGTTGGCGTTGTTTTAAAAGTTTCTTCAGAACATTTAGATTGGCATAAAACTGTAGAAGAATACAGAGATGCAAAAGCCAATCTAGTTCGCTACCAAAAACCTTTTGATTGTTGCGTTTATATGCAAGACGCTTTGCCTACTTCTGAAATTGCAGAAAATTCTGCTGCACAAAAATTTTCTTTTGGTTCTGGCGAAAATGCGGTGGCAAAAATAGAAGGCGATTCTCTTAAAATCGGAAATATTTCGTTGCATTTGTCTGAATGTAAAGTCCGCGGCATTTATCAGTTAGAGAATATGGCGGCAGCAGCCCTTGCGACCCTTGCTATTGGCGTAGATATTCATGTTATTTTTGATGCTTTAAAAACCTACGAAGCCTTGCCTTTACGAATGGAATTTCGCGGCGAAAAAAATGGAATAGAATTTTTTAATGATTCTTATGCAACAAGACCCGATGCGACTTTGGCGGCTGTTCGCAGCATGAAACGTCCATTCGCTTTGATTCTTGGTGGCTCAGAAAAAAATGCCGATTTTACAGAATTATTTTCTGAAATTGCTTTGATTGAAAAATTAAAATCGATTGCTTTTATTGGCGCTACTGCTGAAAGAATGTTTAAGCAAGCTACAGAAATGAATGTAAAAGCAAAAATGGAAATTTTCAATTCTTTAGAAGAAGCTTTTAACAATTCCTTAATCATTGGAGAAGGCGGCGCTATTTTACTTTCGCCTGCTTGTGCTTCTTTTGGATTGTTTAAAAACTACAAGCATCGAGGAGAAGTTTTTAACCAGCTTATTGAAAATTTTTAAAAAGGCGAAATAACTATATTTACGCAAAAATAAAAGTGAGAAACTTATGGAATACAAAGTTAAAGATATAAACCTTGCTGCCTGGGGCAGAAAAGAGTTGGATTTAGCAGAAACTGAAATGCCTGGGCTTATGGCTCTTCGCAAAGAATATGCTGGCAAAAAGCCTTTAGCTGGCGCTCGTATTATGGGTAGTCTTCACATGACTGTACAGACTGCTGTTCTGATTGAAACTTTAACAGAACTCGGTGCCGATGTGCGTTGGGTTTCTTGCAATATTTTTAGTACACAAGATCATGCGGCAGCAGCAGTTGTTGTTGGTAAAAATGGAACTCCAGAGAATCCACAAGGAACACCTGTTTTTGCATGGAAAGGCGAAACACTTGAAGAATACTGGGATTGCACAGCAAAAGCTTTGATTTGGCCAGATGGTAAAAGCGCTAACTTGATTCTTGACGATGGCGGCGATGCAACTATGCTTGTTGTTCGCGGTGCTGAATTTGAAGATGCTGGGAAAGTTCCTGAATTTAACCCTGAAACGGATTCTGAAGAATGGGGTGTATTCCTTTCTCTTTGCAAAAAGATTTTTGAAGAAGATCCAAAGCGTTGGAGTCGTGCACGTGAAACCATTAAAGGTGTTTCTGAAGAAACAACTACTGGCGTTCACCGCTTGTATGACATGGCAAAGCATGGGCGCCTTCCGTTCCCAGCCATTAACGTGAACGATTCTGTTACCAAGTCAAAATTTGATAACCTTTACGGTTGCAGACATTCTTTGATTGATGGCATTAACCGCGCAACAGATGTGATGATGGCTGGGAAAATCGCCGTAGTCTGCGGCTACGGCGACGTCGGCAAGGGCTGTGCCCAGTCCTTGCGCGGCCAAGGCGCCCGAGTTATTGTTACAGAAATTGACCCGATTTGTGCGCTTCAAGCTGCTATGGAAGGCTATGAAGTTAAAACGCTTGATGAAGTCGTTTCAGAAGCCGATATTTTTGTAACAACTACTGGCAATATGATGATTATTTCTGCTGCACAAATGCAGAAAATGAAACACCGCGCTATTGTCGGTAACATTGGCCATTTTGATAATGAAATTGATATGGCTGGCTTGAAGAAAATCCCAGGAATTGTACGTAACGAAATCAAACCTCAGTACGACGAATGGATTTTCCCAGATGGTCATAGCATTCTTGTTCTTGCTGAAGGTCGCTTGTTAAACCTTGGTTGTGCAACTGGTCACCCGAGTTTTGTAATGAGTGCAAGTTTTACCAACCAGACCATAGCACAGATTGATTTGTGGTTAAACGCTGAAGGCAAAGAAACTGTTGCTGGTATCAAATACGAAAAAGGCGCAGTTTATACGCTCCCAAAAATTCTTGATGAAAAAGTAGCTCGCTTGCATCTTGAAAAGTTAGGCGTTCACTTGACTACACTCACTCAGGCACAAGCTGATTACATTGGCGTTCCTGTAGAAGGCCCTTACAAAGTGGATTTCTATCGCTACTAATTCACTTTCTATGCTAGTTCATTACTTGTAAACTAGCGATAATAAAATCCCCCGAAAGTGTAACTTTCGGGGGATTTTATTTTAGCCAATACTATTTCTTCTTGGTTGAAATAATTTCAGCATCAACAATCTTTTTCCCATTTGATTTTTTCTTGTCTTTTTCTGCTGGCTTACTTGGGTTGATAATGCGATATTGCACAATTCCCCAGATATTAGAAATAATCCAATAAAGCACAAGTCCAGACGGCATAACAGCACTAAAGAGGAACATCATACCAGGCATCATCCAAGTCATCATTTTTTGCTGAGCAGGATCTGTCATGGCACTCATAGATTGCTTTGTCTGGAAATAAGTCGTAACCACCATAATCAAAGGCAAAATAGCAATACCATGTGGCATAATAAATGGAATTGAAATGCCACTAAAAATAACATCAGAATGAGAAAGGTCAGAAATCCAACCAATGAAAGGCTGACCACGAAGTTCTATTGCTCGACCAAGAATAATAAACAAACCAAAGAATATAGGCATCTGTAAAAGCAATGGGAAACAACCACCCGTACAAGAAGCAAGAGGGTTTATCTTGTTCTTTGCATAAAGTTCCATAATGGCAGCCTGACGCTTTTGTGGGTCAGAACGATACTTGACATTAATCGCATCAAGTTCTGGCTTAAGCTTTGCCATATCTTTAGAAGAACGGAGTTGTTTTAAAGTAAGTGGTGTTGTAAGCAAGCGAACCAAAATAGTAAGCAAAATAATCGCTACACCATAGTTTGGGATAATAGAATAGAATGCCTTTAACAACCAAAGTAAAAATCCGCAAATAGCGACAAACCAAGTATCAGCACCACACCATTGCCAGCCACTTACAATAATCTTTTCATAACCTACATCGTATTGCTTGATAGCTGCCCATTCAAGAGGCAAGACCATAAAATCAAATGCCAATGTATCTGAGTGCATATCATCAGAAAGCGAAAGTTTAAATGTGCCCGGGTCAGATTCTGCCACTTTTTCTTTCAATGGTTCTGCTTCTACAACAGCAGAAGTTGGGTTTGCAAACTGAACAGTCATTGCAATGTATTTACGACGAAGCCCAGCCCAAAGAATTTTTCCACTTTCTTGATTGAAAGTTTCTTTCGCCGTAATCATTTCGCGTTCAACACCAAAAGTATTATTGAAAATTACTTCGCTAAAGAAATAATTAGCACCAAAAGATTTTCCTTCTGGGAATGCTTCTGTTTCACGCATACCACCATTTAAAGAAAGTCTATAAGAAGAAGCTCTAAAACCTTCTACAATATTCTTTTGTGAAATTGCAGCCCCATCTTTTGTAAAAGAATAAAGGCGATGGATTTTTTTACCTGATGGGTCTGTAAAAGTAAAAGCAACTGTTAAAGAATCTTCTACAGTTATTTTATTAGCCAAAGAATCTTTAAAACTAAACAAAGCCTTATCAAGATTTACGCCATCAAAAGAAAGTGACAATGCTCCTTGTGTGCTATCTTGAATAATCTCTGGAAATTTACCCGTACTATCAGCCAAATCTTTTACGATAATGCTTTTTATTTTAGCCCCTTGATTAGAAAGCGTTACAATAAAACGTTCAGTTTCTACCTCTAGTTCATGAGGAACAACAACAAAAGGAGCTTCTACTAAAGAATCCTTTGTAGAATCTTCAACTACTTTTGCTTGCACTGGTTCAAGTGATGGAGCTTTGCCCAAAAAGAGTTCGCTAGAAGAATCTTTCTGAGGAATTTCAAGTGTAGATTGTGCTTGGGTTTCTACGGCTTGATTTTTAGTCGCAAGTTCTTGCTTTACTGGTTCTGGAACTGGCATGGAGAACATCCACCATACCATAATGATAAAAATGAGAACCATTCCAATAACATTATTTTTTTTCATAAGGAATCCTTACGTGGCGGCACTGGATCATAACCGCCTTTACAAAATGGGTTACAGCGAAGTACTCGATAAAAGCTAAGCGCAACGCCTTTGATAATTCCATGAGTTTCTATCGCTTCTATAGCGTAAGCCGAACAGGTTGGTGTAAACCGACAGACTCCAGAAAAAAAATACGGATGAATCAACCGATACAAACGAATAGGGAACAAAACTACTTGCTTCAAAATCCGTTTTACAAAAAAAACGCACTCTATTGCTTTCACTATAGTCTCCCTTGCAATTTTTCTATCAAGCGAGTTCCGGATTCACGAAGCAAATCGGCGTTCATTTCTGAAGACTTAACATTTACCGAAATCATAGCCCATACTGGTTTTTCTAAAGACAACGCCTGTTTAAAAAACAATGGGCGCAAAACACGGCGACAACGGTTGCGGTAAACAGCATTTCCGTTCTTTTTTTTCGCTATAAAGCAAAAACGGCAAACACCATCAGGGCTTTCTATCCAACGCATCGATAACACAGATGCCCGAATATACTTTCCTTTTGTGGTTATTTGCCGAAATTGTGCCTGCGAACTTAACCTATAGGAACGTAAAGCAGCTATGAGCTTACCTTATTTCTTATAAATTGTATCGCTGACTGTAAGACGTTTACGACCTTTAGCACGACGACGGCTCAATACGGCACGTCCCCAGCGGTCCTGCATGCGCTGACGGAAACCATGCTTGTTTGCACGCTTGCGATTGTGAGGTTGAAATGTTCTTTTCATAATGTTAACCTTTAAAAAAAACTTTAGACTTGAGACCCAAAATTAGTAAAAAGTCTTGATTTATCAAGGGGTTAGGAGTATCTGCAAACACATTCAAAGCTACAAAATGCCTTTTTCAAAGATAAAAGAAGTCATCAACAAGTTAACAACATGTTAATAGATGTTAATAACTTTATCTATCAGATTTCTCCGCGAAGGCGGCGGCGTGCTCTGCTCCCTGGGCGATTGCGGCGTTTTTTGAAAGGAACGCGGCCGCCGAGCTCATTTTTCGCTTGCTTTTCAACAGAAGAATCTTGTGGAAAAGTTTTAGCTTCTTGAAGTGAATGAGAATCTTTTGCCTTGCTCGCCTTAGCTTTATCTTTGTTAGGATTTGGCTTTTTAGGCTTTGGATTGTTTTTAGGCGAAGAAGGCAAAGGCGGTAATTTTTCTAAAACAGAAACATCCCCTTCAGGGATTTTTAAGCGCAAAGCTTTTTCTATAGCTTTTAATTCATGGCGCTCATCTTTTGCACAAAAAGAAATGGCTTCACCTTCTTTACCAGCTCTACCTGTTCGACCTATCCGATGCATATATGTTTCTGGTTGGTCTGGTAAATCAAAATTGAATACATGCGTTACATTATCTACATCTATCCCACGTGCCGCAATATCTGTTGCGACAAGCACTCGAATTTGTTCGCATTTAAAATTCCCAAGAGCTTCTTGCCTGCGCGTCTGGCTTTTGTTTCCATGAATTGCAGAAGCAGTTATCCCTGCTTTAACAAGGGTTTCTGCGACACGGTTAGCGCCATGTTTTGTTCTGCTAAAAACAAGCACTTTTTTCATTTCTGGGTTAGTATTCAAAAGTTCTTTTAAAAGAAAACCTTTTTGCCTTTTATCTACATGATAGACCTTTTGAGAAATCCGCTCTACAGGCGTAAAAGTAGGAGCCACTTCTATAGTTTCATAATCTTTAGAAAGTATGCTTTTCGCTAAAGCCACTATATCAGAAGGCATTGTTGCCGAAAAGAATAAATTTTGCCTTACTGGTGGAAGCATTGATAAAATTTTCCGGATATCATTTATAAATCCCATATCCAACATGCGATCAGCTTCGTCTAAAACAAAAAATTCTATTTGCTTAAGCGAAACGGATTTCTGGGCTATTAAATCCAATAAACGGCCAGGAGTCGCCACAAGAACATCCACTCCATGTAGCACAGCTCTTTTTTGCGGAATATCAGAAACTCCACCAAAAATACATGCTGTTTTTATGGCGGTAAACTTGGCATATTTTTCAAAACAATCACTAACCTGAATAGCTAGTTCTCGCGTTGGCAAAAGAACTAATGCCCGACAACATTTTGAAGAACGAATTTTACCAGAAGCTAAAAGTAATTGAAGTATTGGCAAAGCAAAAGCAGCCGTTTTGCCTGTACCTGTTTGAGCTATTCCGCACAAATCTCGCTTTTCTAACAAAACAGGTATGGCTTGTTCTTGTATTGGTGTTGCTTTCGCATACCCTACTTCACGAATGGCTCTTAACAATGGTTGTTTTAAGGGTAATTTTTCGAAATCCATTTTGTTGTTGCCCTTGTAAGCATTTAAAACTTTTAACAAAAAAGCCCCGGCGCAGCCGGGGCTTTTGAGCGGGAAGGGCGGGATTCGAACCCGCGATAGGATTATGTCCTATACTCCCTTAGCAGGGGAGCGCCTTCGGCCAGCTCGGCCACCTTCCCATTCGGAGTCCTAATTTTAGATTATTTATGCTTCTTTTTCAAGGGGTCTTACTTAAATTTAGGCCTCTATTGCGTTTATTTTCTTTAGCAAATCCAATTTTCTTTTACGCCGCTTTGTTTTAAATCCTAAATAAAGAGGACTAATCGTATAAAGAATAAGCAACAAACCCATTGTCGCATAAGGTGTATTCATATTACAAATTCCCCAACCAATCGTTATAAATGGCAAATGCAACAAATACGGGTAAAAAGAAGCTCTACCGATAGTCCGCACAATAGGGATACAGAAAAACCTTGCCAAAAAACCTTTCCCCGGAATTAAACTCATTATAAAAAGTCCGCTAATAAGAATCGTTGGAGAATGGCGAACAATAAAATACAACCTCGGGTCAGAAACAGAATTCTGGCTCAAATAACAAACGATATAAAGAGCCACAAACAAAAAGAACTGACAAAAACCGGCCACATAATTTTTTTCTAAAAACACAAACTGCTTTTTCTGATAAAGCCTAAAAATAATCATCCCAAAAAAATATTCACAAATATGAATCACTGGAAACATGTGGAAAAAGCGAAAACGCCTTGCATAATCTGCATCATTTAAAAACTCATGGGAACCAAAAATCCAGCCTTGAATAACACCAGGAACAAAAACAAGAAAAAACAAAACCCACAAAACTTTAACGCTTTCTATTTTAAACAACTTCTTTGTAGTCCAAGGCGTCAAAGCATAACAAATAAAGAACCCGGTCAAAGCCCATGAAGGCTCATTCAACTTCATCCCTAAATCAGGAACCAAAGACCAAAGAAGCGACAAATGTAAAAACAAACTGCGAATCGGGTGTTCCATTTTATCAATGCCGCCAATTTTCACCGCTATAGCTGCAAACATCAGTATCGTGCAAATAAAATGCAAACGATAAAGTTTAGCAATCCGCGAAAATACAAATGGAAGAACAGCAATACGCCTGTCTGGGTCACTGAATTTAGAAGCAAATAAAAAACCCGCTAAAACAAAAAATAACCCAGCAGAAAATGCTGGCCCAGACACAATCGGCTTTAACCAAGTCCATTTCGCCGCATAATCAAAAGCACTTGATGACGCCAAATGCAAAAGCACAATATTGATTGACGCCATTAAGCGCAATCCATCAATCGCCGGGAAATAATTTTTCTTTTTTTTCATTCTCTGCAAATATAGAAACGAAAAATTTTATCAAAGATTTGCTTGGTAAGCTCTCCAAGTCGTTTCAATAATGGTATCAATATCGCTATATTCAGCTTTCCAACCAAGAAGTTCAAATGCTTTATTAGGATTTGCCACAAGAGAAGCCGGGTCGCCCGGGCGGCGTTCCACAATTCGATAAGGAACCTTTTTCCCAGAAGCTTTTTCAGCAGCCCGAATAATATCCAAAACACTTGTCCCTTGACTCACACCCAAATTCACAATCAAATCTTTATTTTCTCGTTCAAGATATTCAAACGCTTCAGCATGGCCCCTCGCCAAATCATTCACATGAATATAATCACGAACGCCCGTTCCATCGTGGGTATCATAATCATCACCAAAAACAAGAAGTTCTTTTCGCTTACCAGTCAAAGTTTCCATCACAACAGGAATCAAGTTTGCCGGATTTTTTTCTAACCCCGTAATACGCCCATTCACATCATAACCAGCCGCATTAAAATAGCGAAGCGCGGCAAAACGCAAATTTTTCAACTTAGAATACCAACTAAGAAAACCCTCTATAGAAAGCTTCGTATAACCATAATAATTCTCAGGTTCAGTCGGGTGATTTTCATCTACAGGCATATACTTTGGAGCGCCATAAGTTGCAGCAGAACTAGAAAAAACAAAATATTTAACCCCAGCAGAAACCGCAGCATTCAGGATATTCAAAGAACCTGTAATATTATTAACGCTATACTTTTCTGGCAAAAGCATTGATTCTCCAGCAGCTTTAAAAGCAGCCAAATGAACAATCCCTTCCGGAGAAAAATCATTCAAAAAATCACTAATCGCTTTTTCTGATAAAATATCGCCTTCAACAAATTCAGCTTCTGCAAAAAGGTTTTGCCTTAACCCACTACTCAAATTATCAAAAACTTTAACAGTATGCCCTCTATCCAAAAGTTCTCGAACAGTATGTGAGCCAATATAACCTGCGCCACCAATAACGGCGATTTTCATAAAAACCTCAACAAAAATTTCCTTCACCACCGAAGATAGAATTTTTATTACTTCTAAAAATCCAACTCATACATTTTCCTTACGCATTCCCCACTCAAATCAGCAACCACTAACTGATTCAAACTTAAGTATGCATTTACCCCAAAACTCTATCTCAAAACCAATTTAAGAAACTTTTGGATTATTTCTATTACTCTGATAAACAGCCTTAGTAATTTCAGAATACAAATTACTTAGAATCGTATCTTTTTCGCCAAAATCCTTTTGAATCCACTCATTACGCAAAGTTTCATTATCTACGCGCTTAACCCATTCATACAAAAGAACTGGTCCCAAAGGAAGCTGAAGATAAAGCAACAACAAGCGTTCATGTTTATCAATAACTTCTGCATAATATTGAATACTTTCAATCACTTTTTCTGCATCATCCTTAAAAATATACCTTACTCTTGCTTTAAATTCATCATCAAAAAAAGACGCTTTAGGTGTTTCAACTTCTGCCATAATTATTCTTTTTGGGGTTAATGTTTAAAGTTTGAAGTTAATATACTTCTTTATTGTGCAAAAAAGTTCGTGCAATAATATTTTTTCACACTTGTCGCAATTTATCTCAATCCAAATTCACAGCAACATTAAAAACCTCTTTATTGGGCGTTCCCCGCTTTCGCGGGTCGGGCTATATTTTATGGATTGTTCGGTTCACTTCGTTCCCTCGCCCAACCACATAAAACGAAGCCTTGCTCCCATGAACCGCGCTACAAGATTGCCGCAAGTCTCCGCCCTACGGGTCACTATCCCTAACGCGAAACCGCTTAAGCACTCTTTATCAATAAGATTCTGGAGAGATTGGATAACATTCTCCTTGATAAAGAGCGTAGCCTTCATTACAAGAAAAGCCTTCTTTCTCATTTCTCGTTGCAAAATCCGGCAAGGGAGCGCAATTCTTTACATCTACCGCATATTCCGTTTCAGCACAGACATACCCCTTTTCACAAGAAATTGTTTCGCCGTCATGTATTTCATCATAACCGTCATTACATGTAAAGCCAATTTCTTCATTTCTATGTGCGTTTTGGGGTAATTTTCCACATTTGTATTTATCTACAGAATACTCATTTTCCTTGCATTCATAGGGCTTTCTGCAATATGAGAAAAGGCCTATTTCAACATTATCATATCCCTCATCACATTCATAACCGGTTTTTTCGTTTGTTTTGCGATGAGCATTTTCTGGAAGGGGTATGCATTCAAATTTACCGATTGCATATTCAGTTTCTTTGCAACCGTATGGTTTCATGCATACAATGGCATCATCTTTTTTCACTCTATTATACCCCTTATCGCAAGAAAACCCCAAACCTTTATTTTTATGCGCGTTATCAGGTAGTATTTCGCAATTCCATTTATCTACTGCATACTCGTATTCGTCACAGGATGCACGTTTCTTGCATACATATTCATCTTCTTCCTTGACCTTGTCAAATCCTTTATCACATTCGAACCCGAGCCCTTTCTTCTTATGAGCATTTTCTGGTAAAGATTCACAATTCCACTTGTCAACAGCATACTCATATTCAGAGCAATCGAACGGTTTTTGACAAATCCCCTCATAAAATTCTTCGCCTTTAGGACATTCAAAATCTTTTATGCAACGTAAGTACTCTGCTGAGGCACCTCTATAGATTCGATTTGCTCCCATGCTGAAGTTGTATTGATCTGAATACACTGCGTAAACCAATACTGTAGACTCTTCTGCATCGGTGGTTGTAAATGAAACAAAATGATTGAAATCCTTATAGACAAAACTTAATGGATATTCGCCTCTTTTTCCCGTTCTAAAAAAACGAGCTCCAGCTGTTGGATCAATTTCTTTATAGCCCATGTAATATTCATAGCCCCAAATCATCAACTGTCCGGCATATTTCAAATTAAAACCTTTAGGATTTAAAATGAACCTTTCTGCTGGATCAGTCGAAAGCTTTCTTGTAGAAGGACTTTCATCGTAAGCATGTGCATAAAGGGTGTCAAAATCGGCTGCCGAGGGAACATGCCATCCAGCAGGGCAAAGTCCTTGGTGGACAGAATTAACATAATTCGTCACATTTTCATTATCATAGGCTTTTTTTGCGGGTAATTTCATTGCCACATGCCATGGATACATTCTTCCGTATTTTTGACAATTGCTTTCTATATCTCTAAAACAGTAAGATGGGGAAACCTTATATTTTAAGTTTTCCGCCATCCACACCTGCTCTCCAATTTTTACAGTTTTATATGTTCTTCCATCGCGCTTATCAACAAAGCTACCAGCAACAGAGTATGTTGCTAGTAGAGAGCATGTCAAGAATATGAGTTCAATATTTTTCTTCATTATGATTATTTTCTTTGACAATTATTTTTTCTTTATGCAACGGATTGCCAAAGCAATGGGGGTTCCGCCACCACATTTTGCTGAGAAGTTCTGTTTTTCTGATCCAGAAAAAAACATGGGAGAAAGGTTTCCCTTTTCGTTTTGTTGCCATAGTAAAGCTACAGAACCCAGGTCAAAACTGTATTGCGTTTTTCCTTTTTCATAATAGAAGCCATATCCATTAAATTGGACATTTCCTTTTTCTATACCTTTAGGACAATAATATCCAGAAGGCAAAATAGAAAAACCAACTTTGTCACCGCCGTTCCATTCGTCTTTAGACCAATTCGATGAACTTTTTAGATTATATTCAAAAAAATCAAACTTGGGTATTAGAGAAATCTTTCCGTCTTTTTCCTTTTTCTCTTCATATTCTAAAAGTCCATTCGAATTTAACCCTAGCTTTCCTAGCTCATTTTGACTAAATATTTTCCAGCCTTCGGGGCATGCGGATGCAGCAACTTTCTGAGTATATAATCTTCCATATTTTTCACAATTTTCTTTTTTTCCCGCGTAACAATAAGAACCTTTGATTTCGTATCTTAGATTCTCTGCCATCCAAGTTTGTCCACCAATGGAAATGGTTTTGTAGGAAACACTATCTCGCGAATCTACAAAAATCCCACTATCTATATTGGGAACATATTTTCCAGCAGAATAATGATACTCTTGAAAGGAGTCAATTACATCAAAATTTTTAGTAACATTGTATCCTTTAAACTTTTGTATTCCTTCAAGTTTCCCGTTCACATAATTTTTTTCATACACGGTATCATTTTTCCAAAACCAATAGCTTTTACCTTCTAGGATTCCGTTTCTATAATTTCTGATTTCCCTTAGATCTCCATTGCTTCTATATTCTTTGTATTCTCCAATAATTGGACCACCTTCTCCATCTGTGAAGTAAGAATTTTTGATGGTCGAATTGTCTTCGTAATATTCAATATGTTCTTTTTTACAACCTACCAAAGCAAGAAATATACTTACGAAAACAACAATGTTTCTAAATAACATAGTTCAAACCTCCGGCTCATTAAATTTGAAAAAAACCTGATACAACAAATTTAATTGTTCACTCAGTTCTTGTTCAGACTCTGTAGAATTGCAGTAAATCTCAAGATGAGGTTGTAATTGGTCTATATGTTCAACATAAACATTGTCTAATTTTAGACCAGTTTCTGCTATTGCAAGATTGATAAGCTGGTATTTATTATCACCATTAAGAAAATAGAGAGGGATGCTTTCTGTTTCAATTTCTTTTGCGAATTGTAATGCCCTAACAATATCATTTATTGTGTGGGTATTGATTCGTGCATTATTATAGCGAAGAGTGATAAATGCGTAGAATCTTCGAGGATTTTCGGTTTCTTCATTAGAGTTTATCCCCAAGTAGTTTGTAAAATGTGATTTGGGCATGCCTCTACCAAAGATTTCGGCATTGCTAAAATATAATCCCTGCCAGTCTTCGTAAAGGTGGCAACACCGATCTAGTATTTTATCTTTGTTGTTTGATACGAGAGGATAACGAATTGCGCATTTGTCAATGAAATTGCCAAATGTGTTTATGAGTTGTTGGATATTCATTTAATAGTACTCCTATTTTTGATTGTTCTGAATTCTCAGTCCTTCATGCAACGGACATTGAAGTAATAGCCGTCCTTAAGAAAAGAGTGTGGTGGATTGATAAAAATCCCCTGTGCGGCTTCAAAGCGAACGGCAAACGCCTTTTGCCTTCGTGGAACCATACTTTTTAGAAAACTATCGCTTCGTCTTCCATCCGTCCAAGAATTATTGTCATCGCTAGAAGTCCAAAAAACAGCCGTTTTATCCGTATCAAAGCAGCGATCTTCTTCATAGCAATGTCCTAGAAGAACTATTCCAAAGTCTCTATCAACGTTATCAAAAATATTATTCCATTCCTCTTTAGAGGGAAGGTGCCAGTCTCTTGGACAAGCCTGTTCAGCCATATCAAAATTATAATACCGCCCTAATCCGCACAATTTCTGTATGTCGTTGATACAACGGCTCCCGCGAACTTTATATCGCAAATTTTCCGCCATCCATTCGCTACGACCTATCTTAACCGTAGTGTAATGTTCGCCATCTCTAGAATCAGTGAACGAACCTGCAAATACGTATGCACACGAAACGGCCAGCATAAAAAGCAAAGGTTGCTTTATGCAATTTTGAAACACATACCTAGCTATTCCCATAGAACCAAGCCTCTTTCATTACAAGAGGTTTACTCCCATTCTGCAAGGAACCATGCCAAATTTTGTGTGGATACAAGAAAAGGCGCAGATCGTTGCATTTACCTGTGTGGGGCTATCGACTGCCTCAATGCGATAAACGCAAACGACCCACGCCCCAAACGGGCTGTTGCCCATGGTCTATATAACCAAAAACCAGCCAAGTAGCTGATAGGACAACCTGAAGTATGCCGAAAAAAGCATACCTGCGTGAGCGTTCACCTTGTCCTCGCATTTAGAAATTGTCGATATTTCACACAGAGAACAAGAGCAAAAACTCTTTTACTCTTTAAAAATAACATAAAAAGGAACTAAGTGCTTAAAAAGTTTACAAAAACAAGCGTTTTTGCCATAAAAACGGTGATCTCGGGCTAATTTGTAAAGAGGAAAGAGTGTTTTTAGGGAGAAAAAGGAATAGAAAGGACCTATTTCTTATTGTGAACCAGCGACAACAGCAAATTAAAAAGTTTTTCACCGATAAAGCGGTTCATGCCTTTAAGCATAGAAACGCTTTGATCAATTTCATCTACAGTAAGCAACTTCTTCTGATATGCGGCAAAGAGGATACCAATGCTTCCGGTAATCGTCAGTTTCATGCTTTCGGCAACAACACGGCCCTTGCTTTCATCAATCAGCAAAAGACTCGGTTGTTTTTCATCTGCCAAGATAATCGCTTCGCTTTCACCCAGATCCAACCCCGTTGCCCGCTGCAAAAGGGAAACTCTATCTGCGGAAATTTCCGAATGGACTTCTATAAACGGGCAATGTCTAAAATACTCCGCTTCCTCAGGATATTCAGTATTACGAGTCAGTTCTTCAAATACGGCGAAAGGAATATGGACGGAATTATATAGTTTGTTCAAAATATCAATCCGTCCTATTTTGAACAGAGTCAATAAAGGTGTCGTGTCAGAGACAACTATCACTTAGACTCTCCACATGCAGCAAGGGCGTTTGCAATATCGCGTTCAAGTTCAACTTCATCCATATCAATATACGGGATACCCATAGAACCATACAACTGAATAAGAGACCACTTGTCTAGTTCAAGAATCTCGGCTGCACGGCCATGCGAAATCGTCCCATTCTGAATATAGGGGTACAGGAGCATCGCACGCTGCTTTAGCCACATATCACGCTTATTTACATAAGGTTCCATCGCGGGCGTTATTTCAATTATAGCGGTTTGCATATTCATACCTCACCTGTAAATATACACTTTTCTAAACAAAAGACCAAATGAGAAAAAACGCCCTTTCACAAGAAAAGAACTTTTTTAGAGTCTTTTTGAGATTTTCACGACTCCTTATATGGAGCCGCGCAATGACACACTAATTTATAAAACAATCATGACTTTGAAACATTAAGCCTTAACCGTCGTGAAGCTGAATGCCTCGCCGTCGGCGTCGTTGGCTTCGAGGCCATCGGCGGCGGCAGCCCAGGCAATTTTCACAGCCTGGGTCTCACCTGCAATGTAAGCTTCGTTCTCAGCGACAGCCTGCTTGAAGACTTCGCTTTCAGAATAAAGTTCAATGCTGATACGATCAGTAATCGCATAATCCTGATCTTTACGGCGGTTCTGGATGCGGTTCACGAGTTCGCGGGCCACGCAAGCGCGGCGCAAATCGTCAGTGATTTTCAAATCAAGAGCCACTGTAAAATGATTGTCTGCTTCTACGGCAAGTCCTTCTGGCACAATACGGTTTAGCATTAAGCAATCTGCACCGACTTCGCCGAATTCAAACTTAATCGTTTCGCCTGCTTGCAATGCTTTAATTTCTTCAACCGAAAGGCTTGCTAATTTAGAAGAAATCACCTTCATGTTCTTTGCGTATTCTGGGCCTTTTGCCTTAATAGCAAGGAAGTTTGGCTTTGCAGACAACTTAACAAGTTTGGTTTCGTCTTCAAGGAACTTCATTTCGCGAACATTAAGTTCTTCAAGAATCAAGTCTTGCATAGTTTCAGCAACATTCTTTTCAGTTTCACCATGAGCAACAACTGTCATGCTTGCAATCGGCATACGGTTTTTGACATTATTTGTCGCACGAATCACACGACCCATTTCGACCATACCACGAACCATTGCAATACGTTCCACGAGTTTTTCATCCATTAAAGACTTGTCTGCACTCGGGAATTCACAAAGGTGCACGCTCACCGGAGCCTTATCATCTACTTCACGCACAAGAATCTGGTAGATTTCTTCGGCAAGAAGAGGTAAGAACGGAGCAAGAATTTTGGAGAAGTCTACAAGAACTTTATACATCGTTCCATAAGCAGCATTCTTATCGCCATCGTTTTCACTTTTCCAGAAACGGCGGCGGCTTCTGCGCACATACCAGTTCGTTAAGTCATCCACTGCAGCAATCACGGCTGGCACCACATTGTACAAACGGTAAGCCTTCATTTCCACTTCGACCTTGGCAGCTAAATCCTGCAAAGTAGCAAGCATCCAGCGGTCAAGTTCATTGTCTGATTTTACTTCTTGACCAGGAGCCCAATTCAGTTGACCTTTTGCAGCATCAGCGTTATGGTTACTTACAAAGAAAGCCACAGCATTCCAAAGCGGAAGCATCACTTGTTTAACAATTCCCTTCACGCCTTCTTCACTAAAGCGTAAATCTTCCGCCTTCAGCGCCGCAGAATTAATCATAAACAAACGAATGGCGTCAGAACCAGTGCGTTCAATCAAATCATTCGGGTCCGGGTAATTGCGTTTGGATTTACTCATCTTAGTGCCGTCTTCAGCCAAAATGATGCCGTTCACAATCACATTCTTAAATGCTGGCTTCTGGAACAGAGCATTTGAAAGCACAGTCAATGTATAGAACCAACCACGAGTCTGGTCAAGCCCTTCAGCGATAAAATCTGCCGGGAAACTCTTTTCCACAAGTTCCTTGTTTTCAAACGGGTAATGGCGGCTCGCATACGGCATAGAGCCGGACTCAAACCAGCAGTCAAACACTTCAGGTGTGCGATGGTAAACCTTGCCATCTTTTTCAATGGTGAGTTTATCCACAAAATGCTTATGCAAGTCGTTGAGTTCTACACCTGTAAGGTCTTTCAATTCTTCAATAGAACCAACAGCAATCATGTCGCCGTCATCAGAAAGCCAAACTGGAATCGGAGTTCCCCAGAAACGGTTGCGGCTAAGGTTCCAATCACGAGCATTTTCAAGCCACTTACCAAAACGGCCATCGCGAATATGACTTGGCACCCAGTTCACTGTCTGGTTGTTTTCAACCATCCATTCTTTCAAAGTTTTGGTAACGCCATCTTTACTTGTCACAGGAGCATCTACTTTCAAGAACCACGTTTTAAGAGCGCGATACAAAAGAGGAACGCCTGTGCGCCAGCAGTGTGGGTAACTATGAACAAAAGTTTCATGCTTGAACACGCGACCTTGTTCTTTAAGGTGTGCGATAATACTCTTGTCGGCTTCTTTTGCACCAAGGCCTTTCCACATTGGAACTTTATCCGTGAACTTTCCTTCGGTATCGAGCGGGTCAAAGAGACCAAGACCAATGGATGCACCTAACTGGAAGTCTTCTTCACCGAAACTTGGAGCAATATGCACTGCACCAGCACCATCTTCTGTGCTTACAAAATCAGCAGCGTAAATTTTATAGCGCTTTTCAAGTTCTTCACTCGTAGCATAAGCATCGCTTAAACGGAAAAGCGGTTCATAGCTTAACCCAACAAGTTCAGAGCCTTTGCAGGTATCGACCACATTTGCTTCTTTGAAGTAAGCCGCCGTACGTGTAGCTGCGCACCAGAACTTTTTGCCATCTTGCTCCACAAGATTGTAATCCATATCTTCGCCAACAGCAATAGCAAAGTTAGAAGGAAGCGTCCATGGAGTTGTTGTCCACACTAAAATGTTTGTGTCTTTGAATTTTGCATTATCCGTAATAAGCGGGAAAATCAAAGTTAAAGACGGGTCCTGACGGTCCTTATAGCCCTGGTTCGTTTCAAAGTTCGAAAGCGGAGTGGCAAGTGCCGGGCTGTACGGCTGAATGCGATAGCCCTGATAAATTAGACCCTTATCAAAGCATTGCTTGAACACCCACCACACAGATTCCATGAAGTTCGTGTCCATGGTTTTATAACCATTATCAAAATCCACCCAGCGGCCCATACGGCGAACTGTTTTTTTCCATTCGCTTACATACTTCTGAACAGAACCGCGACAAGCTTCATTAAACTTGTCTTCGCCGAAAGCCTTAATTTCAGCAACGCCAGATAGTTTTAATTCATTTTGAATCAAAGATTCAATCGGAAGCCCATGGCAGTCCCAACCAAAACCGCGCGGAACCTTCTTGCCCTTCATGGTCCAGTAACGCGGCACAATATCCTTGATGGTACCGGCAAGCAAGTGACCATAATGCGGAAGCCCAGTCGCAAACGGAGGGCCATCATAAAAAGTATATGGTTCACTTTCTGGGCGAGAATCCAGTGACTTTTTAAAACTTTCGTCCTTGTCCCACAAGCCGAGCACGCGCTCTTCTATTTGTGGGAAGGTTTCTTCTTTCTTTACTTCACGAAACAAAGCCATTATAAATACCTCTAAAAATTTTACGCAAGTAAATTTAGAAAAAGGCGAGAACCGCGATAAAAGTAGGCAAAACGAAAAAGCGCAAAAACTTGTTTTTGCATTTTCGAGTAGTAGTCACAAATGTCATAGACATCAAAGCAATTTATTGATTTCACACAGCTGAGCCATACTACATGAACTCCAAAAGATGTCGCTTTAGAAAAAAACAATTTTACTATTCTACACTAAATATTTTCTTTGGAAGAACATGCCTCTGTTTTGCGTTTAAAACTTCTACAACAACATGACTTTCGTTTCCTTGAAGTGTATTTGTTTTGATAGTTGCTTTTTTAAGAGTTCCTGGTAAGGCGCAAGAATTGTCGCAATATTCAAATTCGCTTACCGAATTTGTTCCATTTATCTCCACAGACATTTTTACAACACGTTTCTTTTTTGGGGAATAATAAAGCGTGGGTTTGGAGGAATCTTTAGGCAAAATTTTCCAAAGAGAACCTTCAGCAACTGGAGAATTGTAATCCTCTGGAGAGCCCATCTGTTTATTTACCTCAGCCGGATTTTGTGCTGGCATATTTTGCGCTGGTAGAACATTACCGGTCTTTAAGTCCGTCATCTTCATGCGGCCATTGTTCTGCACCATTTTTATCTGCATCACGCTTGACTTAATTGTTGTTACAGACTTCGACTCGCCCGCAGTAAGCAAAGTCATATTCACCACCTGAGGAGCCATATTGGGAAGCGTCACTGTGGTACGCATCTGCATCTCGCAAGTGTCCGGGAAAGCGGATTTTTTTTGATTTTCAAATACAGTCTGCAAACTAAGTGCATGAGACTGAAATGCAACAAAAGAAACTAAGACAAAAGTTCTTATTACTTTATTCATATTTTACCTCCTTACAGCAAAGAAAGTTTCTTTGTTGATTTAATGGTTCCATTTACTTTGAGCATTAAATACGTCTTGCTCATGTCAATACCAGTCCAATCTACATGTACAAATTGTTCTCCTGAAGCAAGAGTTCCATTAAAAATAGATTTCACTGGCGTCCCCAAAGCCGTCACTAGACTCAGTTCAACATACGTCCAGTTATCAAGCATAAGCACTAGTCCGTCAGGCGTTCGAATCACAGGTATGAAATTGTCTTGCGAATGATAACCGAAATCCACATCATAGGCAAAATCCGAATTATCCTCATCTGGGGTAGGCAAGGTCCATATAGGCTCATTGCCATAAAGCATATACCCCGTAGAATCAAACACACAAATGCCATGAGCTTCGCGCAATGTCAAATCCAGACTGTCGTGGCTCGGGTCATCATTTGCATTCCAGATTTCTACCCAACTTGGCAAATGCAGCGCGATTTTCACTGGATTTTGCCATGCCTTGCCTGCAACGAGAGGCTTATCACAATGAACAGTCACCTGCCAGCGACCGGAACCAAGATTTTCCATCGAGGCAGACGCACATTCCGACTTGTCGTAAACTTCATAAACTGGCGCAAGGCCTTCTTCTACAAATAAATAGTAACGTACATCAAAATTTTTTAAAGCAACATTACCCGTATTTTCAACTTTAATATGAATTTCACTTGATTGATTGTCATTACGAATATCAGATGCAAGCACACGAACTTTGGTCTTGAGCGATACAGGATCTTCCATTTCAGCGCAAGAACCACCAATCAAGTTGTTGTCATTATCAAGAACTATAATGCCAACATCTTCATAGAAACCATCGATATTAGCAACACCAGAATTCGGATCTACAAAGGACGGGTCATCAGAAGCATTCCATGGAGAATAATCTGCATTATAAAGCCCAAAATGCGGTCCTTCGCCACCAAACACCGTTCCATTAGCAGGAATCTGCACATCCGCAAATTTCCATTCCACAAATCCAGTATTTGCACTTTCGGAATGAATCGCTGGGAAAGTCTCCACATTATTCGGCCAGTAATGTTCAACACCGGCAGTAGCAACATCCTCGCCACGGAAATAGTAGCGGACGAAAAATCCATTCACAGGTTCATTGGATACATTGCGCAGGCGAATGCGCGGACGGAGCGTAGATGTTTCTGGGTGTCCTTCGTAGCGCAAGTACGACTTTATCTTGCGAGCCGTATCAGCAGGCAAAATTCCCATAACCTTGTCAGAGCTACTTATTCCCCAGGCAATCATTGATGCAGGAACATTCGCAGTAGTGAGAGCCACACCGCCAATCTGGATACCAGCAGGGACCTTCAATACCAATGTATGCGTACCAGCCTCGAGATGGACGGACGCACCAGAAACAGTCACCGCACGCCAGGTATTGGAAAAGTTCGCCATCCCAGCGAGCAAACTTGATTCGCCGACATAAACCGGCTTATTGCCAACAGTAGCAGACCTTGCATATAGCACAACATTGTAGTCGGTCGAATTCTCAACTATTACAGTCATCGCGAGTGTTGCAGAATCACCCGATACAAGGTACTTATTGCCCGCCACAGAGCAAGAGAACTCATTAGAGAAACCACTCTCAACATCCATATCATTCACAGCTACAACAATGATATCAGAAATTTCACCGCTATCAGTTACAGGCTTTGAAAGTTCCTCGACTTCAGTTGCAGTCAACGCGCGCGAATACATGCGAATATCGGCAACGTTCCCAAGATATGACTCTTCGCTATCATTTTTACCTAAAGAGAAAACTCCTTCTAACTCACGTTCCTTTAAAATAGTGCTAACATATTCTTGTTTTAATTCTCCATCTACATAGAATTTTACATAAGCAGAATCAACCGTTACAACTATATGCGACCAAGATTTTTCATTGATGTCAAGCGATTCTGTTTCAAAAGAATGAGAACTTTCTACCAATTTTAAAGTATTTCCGCGTTGCATAAGTTCAATATTTAAACCATTTTGTCCAGAAAAGCCAAGAATTCTACGCCATGAATTATACACTGAACCTCTCTTGATTCTAGCTTCAAAGGAATATGAAGAACTACTACCGAAATAAACCACTCCTTCCCCCTTTGTATAATCTGCTGCATTACCAAAATACAAACCAGCATCACTCAACCAAGGAGTTGTCATATTGATTAAATTAAGATTGTGGCCTGTTCCAAGAAATTCGTGAACTATCTTACCACTATTTTCTCTAGCTGGATACCATAATGAAAGTTCCGTTGGATAAGGATACAATTTTTCTTCTGTAACAAAAAATTTCTCAGAATAATTATGACCATAATCCTCAACTCTCATTTTTATTGAAAGTAAGCAACCAATACATTCTGAAAGTTGTTTACGAGAAAGTTTTACATTCGCAAAAATTTGACCAATAGAATCAGGTAACACTTTTATCACAGGCAAAGAATCTAAACCAAATACTGGCGCTATTATAACATTAGCTATTCCTGATTCGGAATCAGAAACATTTGCACTTATTGCAAAAATTCTATCAAGAATTTCGCTAGAATCTTGTACAGAAAAATCCTTAATAACAGGACGCACAGAATCCGTATAAATTAAAGGACCTGCCATTTGTATATTATTTCCTAAATAGGAAACTCCTATATAACGTGATTCATAGATACCTGATGGAATCTTTCCTAAGAAAGAATTTCCAATTGTTTGTATTCCATTATAAATTATGGTATCTGGAATTTCAGTTCGAATTTCTGCAACAGCATGATTTCCTTGATAAAGGCTCATAAAACCATAGCCTGGATGATTACAACTTACACTATAAGCCATATAACCATTATCAAGACCTAGCCACAATGAATCAGATGGGAGAGTACAAATAAATTCAGAAGGAACAGTAAATGCTTTTGCCTTAGCGGAAACTATCGGAAATTCTTGTTTTTTGCCTTCTGAATCAACTTCACCAAGAGCTATAACGAATATGTAATTTGTATCTATTTCTGAGTTTCTATCAGGAAGTGATACATGAAGCAACCCATTTGAATCAGAAGTATATGGTAAAATTGTCGCTGGTGTTTTATCTCCACTATCATTTTTCAATGAATCATCATCTACATACAAAACAAAATCACCTAAACCTCTCACATTTAAAATTCTCTCTGAATCCGTCGCTATTTCTGGCATTATTTCAATATTGAATTTTGAAACATCAGCTAATTTAGAAGACATAGCAGCAAATACAGAAAATGTTTTTGTTTCTGCAGAAATTAAAATATATTCCCATTTATTATCATCTCCTGGGTAACAAAGTTCTGAATCCCAAGTACTACAAGTAGCATTTTCTGATGAACTATTTGAAACCGCCGCACTTCCATCTGCTTTTAAGTAGCCATACAAAGCATTTTCAAGAGGAACAATTTTTTTATTTTCAAAATCTATCTTGTAAAGTTTTAAGGTCTGTGGAGTAACACCTTTAGATTCCATTTCATTTTTAGAAATTCGCATTTGAATCCGTGGAAGATTACTAGAATCTTTAAATTCCATTGATGGTAAAACTTCCATAACAGGGCCTGTTAAAGGCATGTCATTAAACACTTCAAACGGATAATCATCTTTTTCTATGGTTCTTACTGTAATACCTTCATTTTCTTCTACAGAACCTACAGGGAATGTTACAGATAACTCCCCAAACAGTGATTCTACAACGCCTATTTCATTTACTTTTACTGGCGTTCCAACATACAGATTGTATGTACTATAAAATAAATTTTCAACATCTGATGCTCCCCAAGTCAGCATAAACTGAGTATTACCTTGAAGACGATTCATATCAAACCATGCAATCCTTTGATTGCCTGATTTTTCAGCAACAAATTCCTTGATAAAATAATAAACGCCTTTTTTCAGATAAGAAAGTTTATAAGTATTTCCCTTTGTCAAATTCGCTTTTATTTCTACCAATTCCTTTGGTCGTTGAACGTGAATCGAATCAAACGGTTTATAACTTATTATCCTATCTAATGCATTTTTTTCTGATGAAATATTAAAATGAGAATGTGCGCTAGAATCAAGATGTAAAACTTCTACTGTTTCAAATTTTGGCTCTTTTGTCCATGAATTTAACCCTTTATAAAAATATTTTATCGGAAGACTTGTTGATTTCATTGAGGTAGGAATTCGCTGAATGCTATCAGAACCTTCTCGATAAATTCTATTCTTATAAAGTGTATCTTTAGCTAAAGAAATAAGCTTTGTTGTATCTTCATTAACTTTCCAATAAGTTGTATTTAAATTCAAATCATATTTTGTAAAAGTTATTCCTTCAAATAAAGGATTATTCTTTATTTTTATAATGCTATCCAATGGGATAAAGAAATTTTCATTTTCATAATTTTCACTTTCTGGTTTGAATCTTAAATTTGAAAAAGCTATTTCAGACAATTCATTTTCTGACTTTGAATAAATTGCATTTGGTCTAGGAGATTGTGCGGGAGAATTAACTTCATTTTTTATAAAACCATTTTCTAAGGTAAAATCATCAAGCCATTGTTTTTCACTGAAATCCCCTAAAGAATGGTGTATTTTTGAACCGCCATCATAGTATTTATAACAATCTGCAGCCCCTTCTGTTAATGAAACCAAGACATCACAAGGCTTATCAGACCGTTCTAATTTTGACAACCAATTTGGATCTATTGGAAATGGTATTTTAACCAAATTCCCGTTATTCCATTTCATATTTTTCCCGACATAAAAACTTACATTTCCATGAGCAAATAAAGGTGTTCGAACAGAATCGTCAAGACTTGTTAACGAAATCTGACATCGTGGATTATGACCATAAGCTGCGTCTATATTACTTGTTTTATTATAATCACAATTTGCATTTTCTTCTAATGGCGTTCCTAAAGCAAGTGCTTGAAAATAATTATTGGAATTTTTAGGTCCATAAAATTTCAAATCAAAATAAGATGGATACATAAAATCTTTATTTTCATCAGCAAAAAGGAAAATATTCTTTCCACCATCAAGTTGATTTCCCGGTAAAAATGGAAGGTATTGCATTTCATAAGGAGTTAACAACCCATAAGAATTATCGCATTCCCAATTAGTGCCATCGAAATAATTACCTAATATGGAAGTTCCACATAAACCACTTAAAGCATTCCAATAACCATCACTTTCTGTTCCAAAGATGGTTTTATTGGTATGGTCAAATCTAATTGTGCGGTTAACTAAATTATCCATACCAAATGGAGCATCCCAATATTCCTTGGGAATTGTCAATTCAATATTGAAATACGCAAATCGATAGCGTTCCCTATCAGAACTTGAATTAATCTTTTCTTTTAGCGCATAAAAATCTCCATTTTCGATTCCCGACATTCTTACGACAAACAAATTCGCATTTGGATCGTAACCAGCAGTCGTTCCCGAATCACCATATGTACAGAATTTTGTCGGGATAGAATCTTCAAAAACAACACTACAATTTTCATTTAACTTATCAACCGGATAAGTATAATTTTGTTTTCCTGATTCAGGTGGCGGTAAGACAAACCCCCGACTGTTAGAAGTTATTTTGGAAAGGTTCCAAACATTATATTGACTATTAACAGCATTCTCAAATTGTTTTTCATTTTTTACATTATCTATTTGCTCACCATCTAAGAATTGTTTCCATCCCGCCATGGTAAATACAACCATATCCAAGTAATTTTCTGAATATTTATCATCATCGTACCCAAAATCTTCATCATTGTCATTGGCGACTTTATAAACATTCAACACCCCCGTCCGAACATCAGAAGAAAAAGTTAGTGTGTCAATATATATTTTTTCCTGCGTTCTCTGTCCTTTTTCAGAGCAACCAAATAATCCCCATATCCAACCACAATCAACATATTCAATATTCGTGTGCAACCTCCGTACAACAACCAAATCCAACTGTTGCCTGTGTCGTTTTATTGCTAAACTAAACCGTTCTGGGGCGTATCCATATATTTCTTGTTCCCCAGAAACATCCATATCTATATTTACTTCTTCTCGATTTTCTTTTGGCAAATATTTTGCAGTTAAATCAGCTCGAACAAGATAATCTGCAATAGGAATATACCGATTTTTTCCATTGTCTTCAAATGCCTCAGCAACTAGCAAATTCAGTTTTTTTGAAGGATCCGGAAGCATTGTCTTTAAAGACAATTTAAAACTTGAAGATTTAAACTTTATTGAATCTTCTTTCCCGATTTCATGCGCTGAAACAACCACACTAAATCGACCAGGTTCTACAGGTATTCCCAAAGAATCTGTTAACCCCCAATGACACGAATTAGCATTTTGATTTGTACTCGCCTTTACCAAAACATTATTTTGTAAACGTTTCACTAATTTTTCATTTGCATCTAAAATATCAACAGAAACAATAGCATCTTTATACAAAATCCCATAAGAAATATTTACTGAATCCATTTCAAAAATTTTCTTTTCACTTGAATCATTTACAAACGAATCGCTCGCATTTTTCATCATATAAAAATCAGGCAAGTCTGTTAACGCCACTTCCATCTCGGGCAATGTTAATGAGACAACAGTATCCATTAAAATGACTTGCGGATTATTCAATGTATTTTCTATCACTTCTGCATGTAAAGTTATATTACCACTTGCCGGGTATAAATTACCTGAATAAAGACCATCCCACACAAAACGTAAGCCATAATGATTCGGGTGAATTGTCCAACCTGTATGCCAAGGATTTATAGAAGCATATTCAGCCCCCATAAAATTAAACCCATTTACAGAACTAGAACCAAAATAAACAGGGATATCAAAATCTTTGGTAAAATTCCCCTTACCCACATAAAAAGCTCCTTTCGAACTCATAACAATATGGCCTTTTGTGCCATAAAGTGTCATTACTTTATCTGTATATGTTGGAAACTGCCAAACCAAAAAACCAAGCGTATAATTTTCTATCGCTTGCTGAAAAGAAGATACATCTATACTAGATTCTGAAACTTTACAACCATTTTCAAGATTACTATTTCCATTCGCAGACAAACAAGTCTCCCCAAATGTATTTGAATCGAAATAAATATTAACTGAATCTAAAGATTCAAAACCATTCCATTCCAAATGATACAAGCCATCTTTTTCATAAAACCAAACTCCTTTATCTAAGTCCGTATTTTGAGGTTCTCCCATAAATGGGTTAGCAGTAACATATTCTGCTGACTTTTCAAATAACCCTGTTCCTTTTGAATCTTCTGCATAAACGCGCAAATAATATTCGCCAGAAACATTATCACCAAGGCGTATTGATACTTCCAATGAATCTTTGCCAACCTCTATTCTTGGAGAAGAAATTTCAAAAACCACTGAACGCAACGAATCACTAGAACTTACATTATCCACAACAATTGATGTTGTATCTGCCAACCATTCACATGTTGAACAAGAACGCGTTGAAAGTTCTACTATAACCCTTGATTCAGATAAACCAACATTATGGAAATAACCCAAAATCCCTTCAGTACTTTGTGATATTTTTGAAATGTGAGCGCTATCTTTAGATTGATTTGATTTTACTACTTCGATATTATCCGTAAGCCATTCATTTGAATTTTCTAAACGATAACGAAGCCTATAAACCGTTGTATTCTCTGAAGCTATTGAAACTGGCGGAGCAATTCCTACAATAGGAATATATTCTTTGGTCAGATAATCTTTTTCTTCCTGTGGTGAAGAAATTATGGGATAACGCTTACCAAGATAAAATAAATCAGTTCTAACACTTTCATTTCCGGCCGCATCAAGACAAACTGTTTCTAAATAACGTTTACCATTTTTCTTGCCAACAGCATTGGCCAAAATATTAAATCCTATGGTATCATTCTTTAAAATATTTTCAGTAACACTATACCAAGTTTCATTTGCATCACCGCCAAGAACACGATAATAACAATACATACCTGTTCTATTAGAGCTTAAATCGTCTTTTTCTGAAACAACAAGAGTTGCACTAAAATCAGTTACTGAATCTGGATATATAAGTTGATTACTTACTAAACTTAAAATTTTTGGTGGAGTTCTATCTATACGTATTTGTTTTTCATACTGATACTTCTTTAAATTTTTCGCTTCATCTTTAGCAACAGCACGCAATATATAGTCACCATCTTGCAATCGCATATTAGACATTTCTGTCCATTTGCCAATAGCTTTATTGAAAGATTCTTTTACAACAACTGAATCGCCTGCTCTGTCTATTTTTGATGTATCACCAGCATGAATAAATTGCCAAGACACAGTCACCACCGTAGAATCTCGGCCGCCTAATAATTCTTTCACAGAATAATTTATATCTAACAAACTATCTTCTGAAACATACATAAAGCCTTCATTTCGAGAAGGTCTTTTAAAGCTCGCATATTTTTCACTCGAAAAGGAATCTAATGCAAGCCCTACAACATTTTCAAATGAAAATTCCGGGGCAGTTCTATCTACACGAAATTCTGTTGTCTTTTCTGTTTTATTGAAATTATATGTATTTAATTTTTCCCAATCTGATTCACTGTCATCATTAAGAATAATTTTTGTTTCTAGGTCTGTTATAAAATCATAAGCGTCTAAATTTGGAACGGCATAATCTATTGCTGTTGCTTTTACACGATACAATCCATCTGTTAATTTTTCTTTCCCAGAAACTTTATCCCAAGCTATTGCAAAATCTTTAGAGGAAACATGATTTAACGAAGGCAAATTAGCAACAACTGAATAACCATTTTCTTTTACTTGTTCTAGTTGCCAACGCATAATTCGAATATCAGGGGAGGAACTATCTCCCCAATCAAAACGTGCTACAAACATTGAACTATCTGGGTTCACACAAAGTTCATCAACAGATAAATCGAAAACAGGCGCAGTTACATCTACTCTGAAGGGAACATCATAAACATCACTACTATCGGTTTTATTTTCGCTTGCATTATGCGTAATGGCTTTAAGCGTCCAATGGTATTCTTTTTCTGCAAGATTTTCTTTTGAAATAGCTGAACCATAAATTTTACCACTATTTTCATTTCTTGAATATACCATATCTTGCAATTGAGTAACCGTTTTATTTTCTTCAGCATCTAAATACCATAAAGAATCACGCATTCCAATGACATCAAAACCTTGATAATCAAGAACACTTGCATACGCTTCAAATCCAGATATGGCATTCACAACCACATCGCGCTTTGGCCAAATCGGAACAAGATAATTTTCTGTAGCCTTAAACAAATAATAAAAACGCTGAGTGTTACTCAGCCCTATCTTATTCACTGTTGAAATCGTTACTGTATTTTGGTTGTCTTTTTGAATGGCAAGAAGATTGTCGTAGCCATATTTGCGGGGTTTGAAATCGAACTGACCATTTTTCTTTACAGGATGAGGGACCCTGTCAATTGTTATCCTTCGTTCAATTTTTCCACTATCCGTTTCCACAGAATCCACAATCACAATCGGGTTTGTCCAAGCACCTCCACCAGAGCGTCCATAGACAGTACAGGCATCATTAGCCTCCGGATTCTTCGATATATCACATTCCCATGCAATTTTCTCCTGATAGTTGAAATTCATGCGAATCTGGCGCAACCTGTGCGGCATCAAATCGTCCACAACAAAGGAATACTTTTCAATCCAGTTATCAACCGTAATCGCAGGAACCTCGTAACGCTCCACATGACGGATGGGGACTCCGCCCGGATTGTCGCTGCCATCAGGTTTAAGACCATCCACACGTTCCCAGCGGTCAACCTTTACACCCATCTTCGACCAGTCGAATTCTGACTTGAATTTCAAAGGTGCTACACGAAAACCAGCAAAATTTTGCTGTAAGAACGAACCGTAAACATACGACGTATCATTGTAAACCGAATCTCCATTTCCATTCACACCATTATACAAGGTATCTATCAAGCCATCTTCACCCATTTGCGTCACAAGAGTATCGCGAGCAGTCAACATTGGGAGATTACCATACAAACCGACTTCGCATAACAGCTCCCTATCCGATTTTTTTGATTCATAGTAACAAGCGGGATCCACGCTCTTCAAGGAATCCGAAGACACATACAAGCCCAAGTTCACGAAAGGTTTCTCATAGAGGAAGTCTTCCATGAGATATGGCCCATACGAAGCAATTTCTCCTGAAGCCTTGGTAAATGAATTAGACTCCGCCCTCCACTTCTTTTGGAAGTGACTCAATACAGGCAACCTATGCGAAAAATTCAAATCACCAAATCCTGCAATAGTAACCATCCCTAGTCCAGAAGCCCCAAGAATCGTCGCATAAGTACCAAAAGCAGCCGCCTTAGCAGCCTTTAAAGCTGGTTGATTCCAAAATAATGAAGCCTCTAAAGCCATGGATGTTACGCCTGCAGCCAGCATAATGATATATGCGTTTTCAATATATGAACCCAAGGAGAACAGTTCTTCCGTATTATACAATAACCAATCAAAGCCCTCGTAATCTTGAAAATCGGAAAAAGACGAGTTTAGCATCACGTTCCCATTATACGATTCCTTTCTCACATCGCTCCGCGAATCATTAAATATTGTGGTATTAGTTCCTTTACCCGACCAACTCGGAATCAAAGCCGTTCCATGTTCCTCCAAGGTTATTCCCGCCAGAAAACCATAACTCATGCTCGCTAAAGTATTATAAACCCGTTCCTTATCCGAACCTCCATTCAAAAGATGGGTCAACGCATTGCTGATAGGAACAGATATTGATTTCGGAACGACCAGCTGGAAATCGGAACCTTTACTTCTGCCAGGATCAGTAAAAGTCAAGCCGTCAACACCATACAACATACGAAATGATGGCTGTTCCTCAAAGAACCCCCTTGATTTTAAATTAACCACGTTATCAGCATTCCCAGAATAAGGGTCTATATAGGCGGTCAGCGAGTCTGATTTAGAATAATCAAAACCATTTCCAAGAATTCCTAATATTCCTTTTCCCACCAAGGGTTGTGCAACAGCACTCCACGTCGGCATAAAAATTCCAAGAAGCGCAAGGTCAGCGGATAAAGCATCAAAGCCCATCAAATATGAAGCAACGGCAAATCCTTCCATAGCGATCGTTTCCGTTACCCAATTTTTCATAAGTTGCTCATAGTCTACATCTTTTAAGTACAGCAAAAGATTCAGTGCACCGGTACCTTCATGCGGAGAATCAAGCGTGATAACTTTATCCACATCGAAATTGTAACCCATTCCCTGCACGTATTCACGACTCGCGACTCCACCCATGGAGTGGGAAACCAATATGTATCTTGAAGGAATCTTGCGGTAAGAATCTACATCATCTTTTCTTAACGTGTCAAGTTTGTCCTGCCCCTTTGCGTGAACCTCCTGTATTTCTTCAAAAAGCGAACGACGTGCAGAACATTTATTACTTCCCTTCCATGTTCTCTTACCGATTTCGTTACCGTTATTGGAAGGTGAGTTTGCTGGATTTGTAAAAGGACGCTGGAGATATACAAGGTTCTCATAATCCCCATTAAATAAAGTATCTTGTATCCAAGGTTTTAGCTCTTTTATCATTCCTGTCGCAGACGAGCCGTCTTCACCTATACCGCCAATACGATTTTTTGTTTTCGCTGCTTCAGAATAAGTTGTATTTTCACAATCTAATCCTCCCCAGTGCGAGCCCGCACCGTGGACAAGCACCAGATTATACTCGCTTAACGATTCCATCGGAGTCGCATATAAAACTACGCACAAAAACAAAAGGGATAATGATATTAATCGTAACATACGTTAATCTTTTCTTAATTGTTCTTTTGTGTACGAAACAACTTCACCATTGGATAAATGGATATAAGCCCCCCCATTAGACCACAGATCCAAATCAATTTCAAACAAGGGCTTATCACCAATTTTACCATCATCATACATCTTATAAATATGGTGACCAACACCGATATAATTACCGTAAAAACGAAGACTATAATTTGCACTCACATCTAACTGATAGGAACCTTTAGCCAAGGAATCCAATACATTTTTATTCTCATCGAAAAGGAAAATATCTCCTTTAGCCATCAGGCATCTAAATTGTTTTTCCGTCCACCGGATATCGTTACATTCCGCAATCCATGCAGAATTTCCTGACGGAATCCATTTTCGTATTATTTTTTGTTTTAAATCATACAAGAAAAAAGTCCCCTGCTGAGAACTCTTGCACAAACCAACATCGGATATTGCAATGGAAAAGTCTTTAAGATTACCTTCTTTCCATCTAGTGTAATAATCACAGCTATCAAAAGACGTTGTATCGACATTTAACAATTCTCTTTCGTCTTTAAATAGATTTATAATTGATACATTTTTATAATAATGAGCCTCATTGCAATTAGAATAATTAATTTTTTTAAACGCTTCACTAAAATAAAAAGCAGTACTGTCAGAAATCTGTGTCCAATTACTAGAAAGTTTATTTTCGTCATTCAATACATCATAAACAACATTTTTATACGGATTGACAAGAACTATTTTACTATCGACTATATTTGTCTTTTCCTCTTGTCCTTGAATATATCCGGAATAAAACTCCACTTCATCCCAATACTCAACAAACAGCACCAACGTGGAATCGTTCAAAATTGCAAACTTTTGGACATTAACACCTCGATCAATAACCTTTTCATCGCTACAGCTCGTACACCCCCACATGCTTATGCTTGAAATTGCGATTATAACAACCACAATCAGTCTTTGAAATCCAAACTTTCTCAACAGATTCTTCATACTCTGTTCTCCTTAAAACTTTTTCTACCTATTTAGAACAAAATAATAGAAATAATAATTATCTAAACATACATAAAGCCTTCATTTCGAGAAGGTCTTTTAAAGCTCGCATATTTTTCACTCGAAAAGGAATCTAATGCAAGCCCTACAACATTTTCAAATGAAAATTCCGGGGCAGTTCTATCTACACGAAATTCTGTTGTCTTTTCTGTTTTATTGAAATTATATGTATTTAATTTTTCCCAATCTGATTCACTGTCATCATTAAGAATAATTTTTGTTTCTAGGTCTGTTATAAAATCATAAGCGTCTAAATTTGGAACGGCATAATCTATTGCTGTTGCTTTTACACGATACAATCCATCTGTTAATTTTTCTTTCCCAGAAACTTTATCCCAAGCTATTGCAAAATCTTTAGAGGAAACATGATTTAACGAAGGCAAATTAGCAACAACTGAATAACCATTTTCTTTTGCTTGTTCAAGTTGAAAACGCATAATTCGAATATCAGGGGAGGAACTATCTCCCCAATCAAAACGTGCTACAAACATTGAACTATCTGGGTTCACACAAAGTTCATCAACAGATAAATCGAAAACAGGTGCAGTTACATCTACTCTAAAGGGAACATCATAAACATCACTACTATCGGTTTTATTTTCGCTTACATTATGCGTAATGGCTTTAAGCGTCCAATGGTATTCTTTTTCTGCAAGATTTTCTTTTGAAATAGCTGAACCATAAATTTTACCACTATTTTCATTTCTTGAATATGCCATATCTTGCAATTGAGTAACCGTTTTATTTTCTTCTGCATCTAAATACCATAAAGAATCACGCATTCCAATGACATCAAAACCTTGATAATCAAGAACACTTGCATACGCTTCGAATCCAGATATGGCATTCACAACCACATCGCGCTTTGGCCAAATCGGAACAAGATAATTTTCTGTAGCCTTAAACAAATAATAAAAACGCTGAGTGTTACTCAGCCCTATCTTGTTCACCGTTGAAATCGTGACCGTATTCTGGTTGTCTTTCTGGATAGCAAGAAGATTCGGATAGAAATCGGTTGCGATAAAGTCAAACTGACCGTTTTTCTTGACCGGGTGGGGAACCTTGTCTATCGTAGTTTTTCGCTCAACTTTCACGGAATCTCCCGATTCATCCACCTGCATCACCGAGTCCACAAGTACAATGGGGTTTTCCCACGAACCGCCGCCGCTGCGCTTGTACACGGTACACGCAGTATCGCTATTTTCCGGTTCTGTAATATCGCACTCCCATGCGATTTCCTCCTGATAGTTAAAATTCATGCGGATTTGGCGTAACCTGTGCGGCATCAGGTCATCTACAACGAACGAATATTTTTCAATCCAATCTTCAACGGTAATCGCAGGAACCTCGTAACGTTCCACATGGCGGATGGGGACACCTTTCTTGTTTTCAGAGCCGTCCGGATGCAAGCCGTCCACTTTTTCCCAACGGTCCACCTTCACGCCCATCTTGGACCAGTCGGATTCGGAATGGAATTTCAAATCGCCCTTTCTAAACTCTGAATAATTCTTTTTCCCATTCGATGCAACAACTTTTCCATCGGCACCGTACAGGCCAATCTCGCAAAGTTGCCGTTTGTTTGCATCGTCAGCCTCATAGTAGCACCCCGCATCCACAGCCCGCAAGGTCGAATCCGACACAAAAAGCCCCAAGTTTACGAAGGGTTTCTCATAGAGAAAATCTTCCATGAGGTAAGGAGTGACATTCTGCGGTTCCCCTTGGATCTTTGAATAATTTTTCATTTCACCAAAATGACTTCTATGAAAATCTAAATTTTTCGGTATATCATGAGATTCTATCAAATCCTGAGCCCCTAAATATGTTGATGCAGTTATTCCCCCAACCAAGTATAGTGAGCCGGTCACTCCTATAGCAACTTTAGCCGCAGCAGCGCAAGCAGAACACCAAACACTCAAAGCAATATCTGTCGTAATCAGAGAAAGGCCTATTGCAGAGAATACATCAGAAAAAACATTTTGATCACCGGTTTCCGCATGAACCGCAGCATTGTATGTTTTTCGAACAATATCTACTTTTCCAGATTCCAATTCGCTAGTATTTTTTGCAAGGCCCGAAGATGTTGGAATTAAAGCAGATCCGTTTTCCTGAACAGTAATGCCAGCAATCCCTAGCAAAAAACCTGTCTCAGCATTAACCACTCTAACTGTCGTAGAACCATCTCCTCCAAAAAAGTGGTAACCTGCATTCATTAATGGCACACTAATGATTTCAGGCACAACCAGATTAAAATACTCCCTAAAAGACGAATTCGGATCCGTAAAAGTCATGCTGTTTTCCGATCCCAACAGTCTTGCCATTGGAAACGTGGAGTCAGCAGCCCGTCCCTTCAAGTTATTAATTCCAGAACTCTTCTTTTCTGGGTCAATATAGGCTACAAGCCCATCGTCATATCTATAATCATAGCCATGATCCTCAAAATACAAGTTCCACGCCAGTTCTTTGGCGACCTGTTGCAAAGCATCACCACCAAAACTAACGGCCATCGTTATCAATGTTGGATAAATAACCGAAGGCGTTTTACCCACAGCCAGCAAAGCAATTCCCGCCGCAGACATTCCGGCATATATACTGCTAGAGAAACCGTCTCCCAATTGATGTCTCCAATCGTCCAAATCGAGAAGGGCATTCAAAGCGCCTGTTCCCTCATGTGGACTATCAAGAGTCACAAACTTATCCACATCCCTCTTGTAGTTTGGTCCCTGCACATACTCGCGAATTGCCACGCCACCCATGCTATGACCAACGAGGATATTGCGGGAAGGGATGGTGCGGTATTGATCAACGGGACTCTCGCGGAACATTTTCAAGGTATCCTGCCCATGAGCCTTGAACTCCTGGGCCTCCTCAATAAGCGAACGACGAGCAGAGCATTTATTTGTTCCCTTCCAGTTTGATTGACCGATTTCGTTTCCATTAAGCGCAGGAGATCCTGCAGGATGTACAAATGGACGTTGGAGATAAGCAGCATTCGGAGTATCGAAAAGCTCGTCATTCAGGAAGGGAACCATTTCCTTCATCATGCCAGCAGCCGTTCCGCCAATTTTACCGCTAGACATTTTAACCCCACCAATACGGGCAGGATTGTAGTACGCCGTATCGCATCTCGTAAATACGGAATCCTTCACTGCACCAGGATTATCGGCATCAGGAACTTGAACGGTGTCTGGATGGCACGTAGACGCATCTGTAACAATACCTTCTCTTGAATTATATGATTCTTCATAATCTCTCCCGTTAGCTCTAGGATCACCATTTTCACAGTCCAATCCCTGCCATCTGTCTGCGGCACCGTGTACAAGCACTACGTTGTACCTGTTCACACTTTCCATGGGCCAAGAGGCGTACAAACTATTTGCTAAAACTAAGGCAAACAAGACTATTATTTTCTTTTTCATATTTGATTTACTCGTGATTTAAAGGGGCAAAATAACGTTGATCGCGGTATCTGGCTACTGGTTCCTTGGAAATTTGCCAGTTACTATCGGTCGAATATAAATACCACCCATCTTCTTTCATTCTGCTTATATAACGGCCATTAAAACGTTCATGTCGTTCATCATAATCATTAGGCGGTTCTTCAAAAAAAGTTGATAAAGTGTCAACCCCATTGCGCACAATAGAAAAACTAAACTTATTCGGATACAAAACGATTGTAAACAAATCATCTCCGAAATACTGCGCATCATCTACATCATCGGGCCAACCAGCCTCTTCCTTCGTAATCTGCGTGATTATGTTCGCAGCAGTGTCTAGCAAAGCAAATTTGTCATAATACTTGAAAAGAAATTTGCCGTTTTTCCATGTGCGCATAAGCGCTGCGTTAAGGGATATAGGCAGTCGTCCGTTCTCCCATTTGGCTTTTTTTAGAACCGGATTTTCTTTTATCTTCCAAAAATAATATTCAAACCATTCGTCTCCGTTTCGGCCTAAATACAATACTGTAGAATCACTTAGCGGTTCAATCTTCAAACCAGAACACGAATCTATCAATCCTTCCCAATAACAGTATTCCGTTCCACGAGTATCAACCAACCGCATTCCCATCTTGGTACATTCTTCCCAATCAGCCCCACTATGTCTTTCATAATGATCATAATAATACACAGCCAAAAGAGCAGTTGTATCGCTAACCATAACAAAACTACCTTCCTTCCTTGAACCTGATTCAAGAAATCGGACATCATCCCCGCACCCCCACACGCAAATGCATGTAAGCACCAGCAGCAAACCAGCAATCCGTCTAGAAGCAACATTCTTCATAAAAGCCTCCCTTGCCATATATTCAAGACAAGAACTTGATCAAAAAAAATCACATAACAGCAATCACATGTAAATACACTCTATATTTTGTACAAAATCAAGCAATACTGTAGAATCGCTGCGTGTTCGAAAGCCCAATCTCGTTCACCGTCGAAATCGTGACCGTGTTCTGGTTGTCTTTCTGGATAGCGAATAAATTGTCATATCCATAATCACGGGGATTAAAGTCAAATAGTCCATTCTTCTTGACCGGATGACGAACAGTCTTTTTCGGTTCGCCCCAAGGTTCGCCAACACTACGCTGATATACCTTACAGGCCTTGTCATCATCCTCTGCTTTTGTAATATCGCACTCCCATGCGATTTCTTCCTGATAGTTAAAATTCATGCGGATTTGACGCAACCTGTGCGGCATCAGGTCGTCCACCACAAAAGAATACTTTTCAATCCAATTTTCGACGGTAATCGCGGGGACTTCATAACGCTCCACATGGCGGATGGGGACGCCTTTCTTGTTTTCGGAACCATCAGGGTGCAAGCCGTCCACTTTTTCCCAGCGGTCAACCTTCATGCCCATTTTGGACCAGTCGGAAGAGGAATGAAATTTAAGTTCGCTTAATGCGGAGACAGGTTTCTGAATTGCGGAAGTCAAGTTGTCGGCCTTGTAGAACAGGCCTACAGCGCAGTTCGCTGCCTTCTTTGCGGCGGCATCTTTCGCAGAATCGCCCGGGGTAAGGTAGAAACAGTTCCGGTTCAGGGTTGATTTCTCGCGCTCGCTAGAGGACATCCCCTGCAACTTGCTTAGCGTCGCCGTATCAAGCATCGCCAGGTTCACGAAAGGCCGCTCGTAAAGGAAATCTTCCATAATCAGCGGGTTTATCGTCGTATCGTTTACGGAAGAACCCGCAATCGGCGAAACCGTATTTGAACAATCTGCATGCCAAGTATTTTGGTTTGCATAAACACTATCTATTGGCAAATTGTGCGATTTCTCAATTTCTGTAAACAAATTTTCAGAAACTAGTGATACAGCAATATTAGTCATTGCGGCAACCGATCCCATACCCAAAGCGATATTTGCTGCCATCCTGGCACCTTCAAACCATGATAACGAAACATCAACGGCCATACAAGCGAAAGCCGTTGATAACGTAATTGTGCTAACAACTCGCCATCCGTCCTCATCGTCAATCGGAGCTGCATCAAAACGATAGCGTTTCACATCAGCAACATTATCCTCCAAACTTTTGGTATTCTCCGCCCAACTTGAAGCTTTTGGTACAATATTTGTCCCCTGCTCATGAACAGCGGCAGACGCAGCAAAACCCATCGTTGCAGCTTTGGATGCAAGAGTAAAAGCTTCTAGACTTGTAAAATCATCACTTTGGTCCAACTGGGATACAAAATTCACAACAGCATGTATTATTCCTTCTGGGATGAGATATCCCAATGGGGTCGTTACATACTTGTATGGATCTGAATAGGTAATGCTCTTTTCGCCACCCATAAGCCTAAACATGGGTTGATTTTCGCTCGCCGCAATTTCTCTCAAATAAGAGATATTCCCTTTTTTGGGTTTATCACTTGGATTTACATATTTAACCAAAGGGTCATCATCTGTGTAATCCTGCAAACTTTTCTCTATTACAAACGGGGCTATGCTATTGGAAAGTCCATGCACGGTAGCCCAAATAGCAGCGCCAAGTCCAACCATCTTTGACATAAATGAATATTTAGTATTTAGGGCAAAAAGACCCCATGCCACAGCAGTTGACACGACACTTTCTGAAATATTGAAGCCATGCTTGACCAAATTGAGTTGCATTTCCAAAGCCCCGGTACCTTCGTGCGGGCTGTCCAACGTTATGATTTTATCTACATCCTGGTGATAGTAGTTGCTATTTTGTACATATTCTCGAGCAACGACACCACCCATCGAATGACCGATTAGGATATAGCGTGAAGCTAGTTGACGATAGAGGTCGGGATTTCTACGAATCGTATCTAGCGCTACTTGACCAACATATAAAGAATCTTTTCCGTTTTTTGAAACCTTAAGAGAAGCCTTTACCTCTTGAGCTTCTTCAACCAAAGCACGTCGCTTTCCAAATTTCTTATCCTTATTCCACGTTCTGTCACCAAGCTCTATTGCATTTGTTATGGAACTGTTCGGCGGGCTTGAAAAAGCTCTCCAGTGATAGATACAGGAATTATGGGCTCCTTCTTTATCGTCTGCCCATTCCGATTCTTCAAATATTTCTTTGGAAAGCCAATGATTTAAACGTTTGTTACCATCAGGTTTTTCTGTATAACGACCTATTGTCGCATTGCCAAGATAGTCTTCAGCGTCATTCGCAGAAGGAATCGTGTCACTCTCAAAAAAGCCTTGTGGTTTGCTTTTATCAATCTTACCGTCGTCATCTTTCTTGTAATGGCCATAAGCACCATGTAGCAACAGAACATTGTAATTTTCGATACTTTCCATCGGCTTCGGAACGGCCCAAGATTCGCAAGCTATCGTAAGCACCAAAAACAAAATCAAATATCTTTTCATATTTTACTCCAAATTGACAATAACTTCATCGCCTTTATAAAATTTTAACTCGTTGCCATACCATATTACATCTGAACAGGTAATTTCATCATCATGAATACTGCAAATATTTCCACTTAATTTAATCATATTTCCCCAAAAGCCTCCAATTGCAAATTTACGAGGCGTTGGAATCGTATCGTTTATATTTTTCAAAATAAGACTATTTTCACCCTCATTATCAAGAATCACACAATACACATCATCACCCCAAGCCCTAACATCATCGCATTTCTGAATCCACTTTAAATTTTCATCAAGTCGCTTAAAAGTCAAGGTTCCGGCCACCGTATCCAACACCGCATACTGACAGGTATCACCACCATATCTTAAAGATTTTTCACTCAAAACAATAATTGTTTCCTCAATCCAGCTCCTCATGTTTTTTACAAAAAATGTTTGACTGCACCTTTCCGTTTCAACAGAAATATTTTTCACAATTGGCTTTTCACCTATTTTCCAAAAAGTCATCAAAGGGCCCTTCCATACTTTAGTATAAAGAGAAGTTTGCCCCCCCCATACAACAGAATCACTTAATTGCCCCAAAACATAATCACATTCATCAACAAAATTGTCTAACGTATCCACCCATCTAGGGCCATCTTCTTGTATTCTGTAATTGAAAACACGTAAGCGTTGATGTCCTCTTCCAACAAAATCCGTTCCATCGGAAAAATTCTGACTCCAACTTTTGTCATCAGCAACAATTACCAATGAATCGTCAATAAAACCTACAATACTGGCTCTGCCAAAATGATCCGCAAAAACGCGCTCCCCATCCCCCTCATATCCACACCCCCACATGCCTACGCATGCAAGTGTCGCCAGAGCAGCCACAATCAGTCTTTTAATTTCAACCATCATAAAGAATACCTTCTTTGCCACCAATCCAAAACCAGGAACAGTCCGGGAATATATGACAAAAATCACATGCAAATATATTATATGTTTTGTCTAAATCAAGCAGTGGCATAAAAACGCTGAGTGTTACTCAGTCCTATCTTATTCACTGTTGAAATCGTTACTGTATTTTGGTTGTCTTTTGGGATAGCAAGAAGGTTGTCATAGCCATATTTGCGGGGTTCGAAATCGAATTGACCATTTTTCTTGACAGCCTATATTCCACCGGAGTCATGTATCCCAACGAACTATGGAGCCGTTTTCGGTTGTAGAACAGCTCGATGTACTGCACGCCACGGTCGGAATGAAAGGTCAGTCTGTCGTGATGGCCGCGTTGCATGATGGCATTGGACAACGCGCGCTTGACAAGTTCGGTATCAATTGCGGACTTTTCGCCTTTCAGGACCAGTTTGATGACTTGTTCCCTTGTCTCGGAGTTGTAGTTGACTTTTTCAGAAAATCCTACGCCTCAATTATGCCCGACCACAAGCAAGCTTGTGTCGGTCGCAATACTCGGCTTGTTGATTTTTGCCATTGTTTTACCTTTTTGAGATTGCACAATGAATATAGTAGCTTATGCTATCCTCTTATTAAACTCCTGCATAGTCCAATTTATTTCTATCATTCATTTTATATCCTTTTATTTTATTGTGATGCAGTTGGCAGACCGCATTGCAATATTAATCAAAGGATTTTTTCTCATGACCGTCAGAAGGCTTTTATGGAACTACCGGCGTAGCCGGTAGTTTTCTTTACACAAAAAAAACCTCTTCATTCGAAGAGGTTTTTTTATTGTTTAGCAAAAACTTGACTAATTATTTTTTCTTCTTAGCGCAAGCTTTTTTTGCACAAGCCTTTGGAGCTGCTTTTTTCTTTTCAGCAGACTTCTGAGCCTTAGCAACAGCTTCCTTCAAAGATGCACCAGCTTTGAAATTTACAGACCAAGATTCTTTAATCTTAATCTTTTCGCCAGTAAGCGGATTACGACCGTCACGAGCTGGGCGCTTTTTAGCAGCAAAAGAACCAAAACCAATCAATTGAACTCCAGCACCTTTCATACCTTCGGTGAGAGCGTCCAAAACAGCGTTTACTGCACGTTCTGCTGCTGCTTTGGATTCAATACCAGCTTCTTTATTTGCAAGCACGGCTGCAATCAATTCTTGTTTATTCATCGAAAAGACTCCTTGAGATTTAAATGATGATTACTTATTATACTTTTTTTTTAGCCTTTCGGCATTTCTTTAACACTTTTTTTTCAAAAAAATTTCATTTTATTGAAACTTTTCACTAAAAATCAAGTATTAAAAGCCATTTCAAACGTTATTCCGAAGGCTTTTCAAGGATTTTATCTGCAGATTCTTCAGAAACATTTTCCATTTTATTGGAAATTTTTTGCAAATAAATAAGGCAAAGGCATGTAAAAGGAATCGCTACAACTAACCCCAAAAAGCCTAGCAATTTACCCCAAATAGAAAGCGATAAAAGAATACCAATCGGTGGTAAATTCATGCTTTTACCAACAATATTTGGAACAAGAACTAAATCTTGCAAAAGCTGAACACCAACATAAATTCCTGTAATAATCAAAGCCACTTCCCAAAAAGGCATTCCTATATCTAGTGAATAAACGATTCCCAAAAGAAGGGCTATTGGTATACTTAACACCTGTAAATAAGGAATCATATTCAAAGCCCCAATAAAGAGACCAAACATGATGCTTAGAGGAAACCCGATAATAGTAAAGGCTGTAGAAAACAATACACCAACTAAAAAAGCCACACAAGCTTGTGCTCGGAAATAAGTTCCCATCGCTAAGTTCATATCTTTTGCAATAGAAGAAACTGAAGGTTTCCATTTTTTAGGGACCAACTGAAAAAAGCCATCGCGTAAACGAGGCATATCTAGCATAATAAAAATCAAATACAAAATAACAAGCGTTACACCAGCAAACCAAAATACAACCATTGCCGTTCCAGAAAGCATTCCAATAGAACCTGAAATCAACTTTGAACCTACTGATTGCAAAGCATTCCAAAAATCCATTGTCTGCATCACTTCTGCAAGTTTATCCCAAGAAATTAAATGTTGCACTACATCCCAAAGATCATCTGGGATAAAACGCATTATTTTAGAGCTCCATTCGGCATCATAAAATATTTTTGAAATCAATCGACCAAGTAACCTAATTTCTTCTACAACTCGCGGTATAAATAAATACAAAGCGCCACCAATTATAGCACCAGCACCTAGTAAAACCGTGAGCACCGCTAAAATTCTATATCGCATTTTTTTATGCAAAAAATTAACAAGCGGGTCTGCAATATAAGCCACAATAAAAGCAAAACAAAATGGCAACAAAACATTACTTAAATAATTCAACACAAGTAAAAGCAATGCGACAACTATCGCTATCTGAACAAATCGCATAATACGATCTACATTCCAACGATATCCCATAATCTTACCCTTTTTGTTTTAAACGTACTAAGCCATAACCACATGCACACGAAAGTAAAAAAGCTAAAACACCTAGAACATAAAGTAATTTTCTGTTTGTTCCATAAAGTTCTAGTTTCTTTAATTCAAATGCATCAGGAATCCCAAGTAACGCTCCTGTTGCAGTAAGCACTTCTACGCGCATACCTCTTTCTAAATGCCTCCAATAATCTGGATTTTCAATGCCCATCAAATCAAACCATTTTTCAGGAACAGAAAAATCAGCAAGAGAAACTCTATGCTCTTTTAAATTACGTGTTGTTTCTAAAACAACATCTAATGGCCTTGCCGAAGAAACGTCACCGGGCTTTGTCCATAATGGGTCATGAACAGAAAGTCTTATTGTAATTTTTGGCATTCGGTTTGTAGCTAAAATAACGCGTAAAGAATCGTATGCAGAAAAATCCAGAAATTCTTCTTTTAAAATTTCCATCGGAGAAGCTAAAGAAAATCCTACTCCAGCATAAGGTGTCGGAGAACCTGAACGCAAACGGAAATCTAACTCCAATAAAGAATCTGTTTTAGAAACAGAAGCTTCCGAAAAACCTTCATCTTGAGAATCGCTCCGAACAAATTCTTGATAAGTTCCTGGGTAAACTTGCAACGAATGTTCTTTAAAAAGAATCGCACAAAGACTAAGAATAACTAGTCCAACTAACCAGGTAGAGACAAGAACTTTTTTAGAAAAAAGAGCTTTAAGATTTTTCATTATGTTCACGCTCCTTTTTCTTGTGTCTAACACCAACAGCAAGAGTCGCTATCGCTAAGAAAAAGAACAACAACAAGCCTAAAGGAACACTACTGACACCTTTTCCTTCTATTCCATATACTTTTAGTGAAAATGGTTTACCACGTTTCACATTCCAACCAGGGGCAATTTCTAATCTAGCCGCTCCTTCTAAATGTTTTAATTCTAAACTTTTATCCACTTTTTGATTTTCAAACCAATAATCTGGAACATATAATTGCGAAACCGGAACAACAATTCTTTGCCTACCATATTCTGAAACGACAACTTCTTTTATTAGCGGTCTAAAAGAAAATTTATTTTCTGGGTCTGTGACATCGGGGTCATAAGTCCAAACTTTTACTAAAAATTCTTTCGTCCCTTGAATATCCACATCAAACACTAAAGAATCGACAAGCATCCAATTTCTGTAATGCAATAGAGAATCTGGCGTAAAATGCCAAAGCATACCACACCAAGCAGGAGAGTTCCCTGTGTGTAAAGTACAAGAAAACAATAATGCCGAATCAGCCAAAGAAAGATTCGCGGTTGAAAAACCTCCATCAGCTCTATCATCGTAAGCCGTTAAAAGCATTGAATCTTGCAATGGGTAAACTACATCTTTAAAATAACGTTCCGGCATAAGCCAATACACTAAAATGCCTAGAATACTCAATATAAAGAGAATGGTATTTAAACGTCTCATTTTTCGGGTTCCAAAATCTTTTTAAAATGGAGAGTGTATTGCATACTTTCTATAGGGTCATCTTCTATCGCTAAACTTTCATTTTTCAATAATTTTGAAATAAGTTTATCAAACCAGCGAATAAAGAAAAAATGATGTTTGGTTTCTTTCTTAAAAGCACTCCCTTCTAAAGAACGCTTTAAAATTTCAACCAATTGCGATGGTGTTAAATGAAGCATATCGCAACAAGTTGCGTATTCTCCGTCTATTCCATAATTCGGGAGTTTTCCTTTAACCAAAGGTTCTTTATGCAACACACATTTCAATTCAGAATTTTCTTTTGCTTCAAAATGTTTTGATTCTAGAACTTTCAACCATTTTTCTCTTGTTACTTGGAAAAGTTCTCGCCTGAAAGCCATAGCATGCGCTGCCGGAAAAAACGCAGCAAAGCACACTGGACAAAGCCTGAGGTCAATACGATTTAACCCAAGCTTTACGATTTCTGATTTACAAAAAGGACAAATTTCATTCATTATTTCTCCAATATACTAATTCCCAATAAACCTTTTAATCCCTTTCTTTCTATTTTTTCAAATTATGGCACAAATAATAAATGTTTCTTTGCAAAATTTTGAATCCGATATCTCTAATCCTTCAATGGAAAGACCTATCGTATTAACTTTTGTTTCCGCTCGTTACCCAGAATGTTCTAATTTACTTACAAGCCTTGAAAAGCTTTCAGAAGAACTTGGCTTTTCTTTAGGCAAAGTGGATTTAGACATTCCTGAAAACCAGGCCTTTATACAATACTTTAGAATATCTGGCGTCCCTGATACACGCATTATTTTTAAAGGCGAAATTGCTGATATTATCCAAGGCGTTATGTCAGAACAAGCCCTTAAAGAACGGCTTTCTAAACATTTCCTGACTGAAAGCGAAAAGAATCGAATCGCTATAGAAGAAGCTCTTTCAAATAATGATTTTGAAACCGCTTTTGCTTTTTTAAATAAAGCCCTTTCTGAAGAACCAGACAATAAAAAACTGAAAATCCTTCAGGCAAAATTATTGTTAGCCTTAGGCGATACAGAAAAAGCAAAAAACCTTTTAGAAGAGTTTAAACCTCAAGAAGAAGAGTACGAAATTGCAAAAAATTTGCTGCAATTGCTTGATTTTTACGCTATTGCCGCCAAGCCAGAAACAGACGAAAAAGAAAGTTCTCTGTATAAAAAAGCAGCTATTTTAATTACAGAAAACAAATACCAGGAAGCTCTAGAACTCTTTTTAGACATTCTGAAAATGAACAAAAATTGGAATGATGGCGCTGCAAGAACTGCCATGATGACTCTTTTTGGCGTTTTAGGTCCAAAACACGCCTTAACATGGGAATATAGAGCAAAACTCAATACAATCTGGTTTATCTAATTTTTAATGTTAATCTAGAAAACATTGCTTTTTTAAAAGTTTAAATTATTTATATTAAAGGCAATGTTTATAGAACCTTAAAAAATTCAATAAACAAAAGTTTTTAACACAGATGAAATAGGAAAAATATGAAACGAATTCTTTTTCAAGATACTTCTTTCCGCGATGGTTTCCAATCCATTTTTGGTGCTCGCGTATTCACGAAAGATTTTATGCCAGCTGTAGAAGCGGCATGTAAGGCAGGTATCACACACTTTGAAGCAGGTGGTGGTGCTCGTTTCCAAGCTCTTTACCAGAACTGCGGTGAAGATGCTTTTGATATGATGGACGAATTCCGTCGCGTTACTGGTCCAAAAGCAAGACTCCAGACCTTGGCTCGCGGTATTAACGTGGTAGCTCTTGCTCCACAACCTCGCGATATGATTAAGCTCCATGCTGAAATGTTTAAAAAACACGGCATGACTCGTATCCGTAACTTTGACGCATTAAACGATGTGAACAACCTCATTTACTCCGGTAAATGCATTACTGAAGCTGGTCTTGAACACGAAGTAGTTGTTACCATGATGGAACTTCCTCCTGGTTGTACTGGCGCTCATGACCCAGAATTCTACGAACGTATTTTGCGTAACATCCTTGACGCAGGCATTCCTTATGCATCTGTCTGCTTTAAAGATGCTTCTGGTACAACAAACCCTCGCAAAGTTTATGAAACTTTCAAACGCGCACGTAAACTTCTTGGCGACAACGTAGAACTCCGTATCCACTCTCATGATACTTGCGGTACAGGCGTTTCTCAGTATGTTGCAGCTATCGAAGGTGGCGCCGATGGTGTTGACCTTGCTCGCAAGCCTCTTTCTGGCGGTACAAGCCAACCTGATTTGTTCAGCATGTTCCATGCCCTTAAAGGAACTGATTTCAAATTAGCTCTTGGCGAAGACGGCATTGTTGACGACCATATCAAAGAACTTATGGAAGCTAACAACGTTGCTGTGGAATGCCTTAAAGATTATAACTTCCCACCAGAAGCTCGCCAAATCACAACTGACGTGATTTTCTCACCTATGCCAGGTGGTGCTCTCACTGCAAACACATTGATGATGCGCGAAACAAAAACATTCCATCTCTATGATCAAGTTATTGCTAATATGAGTGAATGTGTAAGTCGTGGTGGTTTTGCTTCTTCTGTGACACCTGTTTCTCAGTTCTATTTCCAACAAGCTTTTGTTAATACCGTTAACAAGAGTAAGGGTTTAGATACTTGGGCAAAAATGACCGAAGGTTATGGCAAAATGCTTCTTGGCTACCAAGGAAAAACTCCTTGCGAACCAGATCCAGAATTGGTAAAAATTGCAGCAGAACAATTGCAATTAAAACCATTTACAGAAGCACACCCAGGCATTCAATGTGCTGAAGAAATCTTAGAACCAGGCGTTCCTGCTGCTAAGAAACTTCTCGAAGAAAATGGCTTACCAACAACAGATGAAAACATCTTTATCGTTGGCTGTCTCCAGACAAAAGGTGGAAACAAAGGTCTTGATTTCCTCCTTGGAAAACGTGTTATTGGTGTTCCTAAAAAGAACCCTGAAGAAGAAGCTAAGAAAGCTGCTCCTCAGGTTAATACCGCTGGAATGGCTGTTGCCGGAACAAATACATACCGCGTAGCCCTAAATGGCCAGAGCTGGGATGTTCAAGTTAGTTCCTTGAAGTAATTCTAGGTATTATTAAAATCCTCTCGCAGTAAACTGCGAGAGGATTTTTTTATGCAAACAATACTTTTATTTAAAAAGCAAATGTTTTACCCACACTTAAAGAAAGGCCGTCTTCGCCTTTAGCCACACCGCCAAAGAAACCTGTCGGGTGAACGTATGTAACATACAATGTATGCAAGAACATATCTATCTTGTCGTCGGCATCTAATTCAAAGGCATAAATCATACCATCTTCAAGCATAATCGTTCCATAACTTCCAAGGCGGAATCCAAGGAACACATTCCAATGGAAATTTACTCCCCAAGAATCTTCATTTCCCCTAGCCGCATTTATTTCAACAAGATTCTGGCGTGCATCTTCCCAGTCACCAAAATTTTCATTGAATTGAACGCCCAAAGCTAAACCACCTAAAACAACTCCTTTACCAAATTCAACTCCTGCTCTTAAACGCTGTTGAAAGCTAAAGTAATCCATACTTTTATCTTCTAACGCACTCCAAGCTGTTTTTACAAGGCGAGAATCACAATCTTCTTGGCAAGCAAATTCTGCTTCGCCATAAAAGCCGCCTACGGCTGCAGAGATAAAAAACGGCAAAGAAGGATCAATATGGTAACGATAAGATACATTGCCACCTATTGAATAATTTTGTTCCATATTCATTCCTTCTGAAGGAAGCCTCCCCGCTAATTGAACTCCAATAACTTGCTTAGAATCATTCGCTTTAGGGATATGCGGTTCTACCATAGAAGCTCCTCCTTGCGTTAAAACCCTCGGCGAAGAAAGGCAACCACACAACAAGCTGATAGATGCTAGAGCGACTAACGAACTTATTTTTAATTTCATAAAAACTCCATAAAATGCCCACAAAAAGAAATGAATTTTCTTTTTGTAAGCAAAGTGATTGATAAAATATAAAGCCATAGGCATTTGGATCAATCGCCCAAACACCTCAAAGCTAACTTATTTTCATAACATTTTTGTAAGTTTTTTGCAAATTTTTCATTTTGCTTGTTTTTATTGAAATTATTTTCATTTTTTATTCCAATCGAATGCTTTCTATTTTACAAGTCGTTTTAGATTTTTCTCCTTGTAAAACTAAACGAGAAGCATTCAATTTCCCTTCATGAGAAATGCCAGAATCAATTAAATGATTTAAAGGTAAATCAACTTCTTCTAAACCATTTTTTAATGAACCATTTCCCAACTTTAAAACTTCTTTTGGAGAAAGTAAAGCATCAAAATAGATTCTTACATTTTGACAAGTTCCAGGAACATAAGACACTTTTAACTTTGAATAGCCTTCAAAAGAATAACGCTCTTTTAGTTCCACAAAAACACCATCAAATGCCTTTGTAAAATCAAATAAAAGACTGTCTTCTTTTAATTGACTTTCTTTTGTCCATGGCACTATACGAATACTAGAAGAAGGGTAAATTTTAGCCTCTGGAATAAGAATCGGAGAAAACTCATCTACAAGAGTTTCGCGAATAATTCGCAAATTGGCTACACTCACCTCTCCGCCAGAAGAATTCAGAACAAGCCTTCCCCAACGATAATTTTTAAGCACAGCATCAGTACCAGGAATACGCCACCTTAACGTATAATAAGAACCATCCGGTTTAACAGGTAATTCTTCTAACTGAATCTGAGAACCACCATTTTTCTGCCGCGTTAATAAAAATTCAGCTCGCATCCAATTACCTTTTGGATTTTCCATTTTCACTTGAACTTCAACAATAGAATTTGCCGGGAACCCTTTTCCATAATCTAAACGCACTGATTTTTGCCAACCTGCTGGTAGCGCAAATTTCACAATATTATCTTTTTCTGTTGCATTTGGTGCAAAATCATAACGCACCCAACTGAATTTTTCTTTTTTCTGAACACCTGCATTTTTAATAACAGGAGGCATTAAAGAAGCATCCATACAACTTGCTTTCGGGTTAAAAAATCCCATAAAAGCAGAATTTCGGAATTCTTGTTTAGAAGTATCAAAATCGGCTTTAGCTAATTGGCAAAACAAACGCCATAGATCTGTTTGAATACCAGCTAAAACATTTTTTTTGCCTTCAGGAAATTCAATATGGCGGCCTGACATTTTTTCATTTGCTCGTGGGTGCGTTGCATCTACAGCATAAATAGATTTAGCAGAACTTTTATCTCCAGGATTTTCCCAATTGATTCCTGATTCCGTTTGCTTATGCAAACAATCCGTTTCTACTGAAAGTTTACCATTACATTTTAAATCAAGTGCACTTGTTGTTGGAATAAAAGTCGAAGCATTTTCTTTTAAAACATCGTCGTCCCATTTGGTATCAATATCAATTTTACCAATAAGAGGAAGTTTATATTTCATATTATTAGGTATTTCTTCTAACATTCCTCCTCGTAATGCATTATACATAGTTTCCCCAAAAGGATACACACTTCCTTGCACTTTATCAAAAATCGTTTTTCCCACTCGTGTTTCCTTTTTATCATTAGGTTTTTCATATACGCGATTATAAGAAAATTCTCCATCGTCTGTTTTAGAATAAGAAACACGACTAATAGCGCGCCCCCATACCATACCAAATTTTTCAGCATAACGGTTCAATTCAAAATACAGGTTTTCAACGCCATTTTCCTTACCGCGAATTTGCCCTTCGCTCAATAAAACGGTTGGAAACCCCTTATATTCTGCGGCTTTTCGGTATTCTTTAAAAAGCCAACGCTCTTTTGAAAGATTTTCTTTAAACAAAGAAGACGCTCCCATTTGAGTATCATAAAGTAAAAGTTCTCTTGCGCCCGGACCAGAAACTAAATCAGCAAAATCTTCTGCTGAAGGCACGCCTTGTAATGCCCAAAAATTAATTGTCGACAAAACGCCCCTTGGCATAACGGCTCCTTGGTGAGGAGAATCTAAAGAAGCAAAAAAACGTATTGGCGCTTCAGAATCTTTTCGAGAAATATCATACAAGTAACTCCCATAACGACCAAGAACGCCGCCTTGGCTAATGCCTAAAACAACAAAACCATCTTGTTTAGGAGAAGCCCAAGGAATAACATTAGACTTCGTTAAATAATTCAAAATATTGGAAAAAGTTTTTCCATTTGCTTCTAAAGATGTTTCTACTGTATTTGGAAATTGAACAAGAATCGGCGTATAACCTAAAGATTTCAACAACGTAGGCAAACCATAGGCCTCCACATCTTTTTCAAAATCATTTAACGTTCTTGGAATTTCCGGGTCTAAATGAATACCATCTACAATTAAAAAAGGCCTTTCTATTCTAAACCCAGGATTTGCAGAAATTTCTGGTGGGTCAATAATCCGAACGCGAGCTCGCTGAAAAAGCAACTGAAAAGCCGTTACCGAAGAAACAAAACAAGTTTGCCCTTCTTCATTTCTAAAAAGACTATCTCTTTCAATAATTTTTCCACATAACGGATTACCGCCGCCATTAAAGAAAACATCAAATGAAGACGCAAAAGAAAAACAAGCTAAAAACCAACAACACAATATGATTTTTTTCATTATTGAACCTCCACTAAAAATTTCTGTTCGACTTCAGAAGAATTTCTATGCACACGAATTTTCATTTCATGAATACCTAATTCTGAAAATTCAATTTCTATACTAGATGCGCCGTCTAAGACATAATTTTTCCCGGCAACATAAACTTCTATGAGAAATTTTTCATTCTCTTGGTTATTGGTTATCCAAAAATAAGGGTCAGAAACCAAACGAACTTTAGAACCTCTCACAATGCCTAAAACTGGAGCGGCTCCTAAAAAGCGTCTTTGTTTTACGCTATAATGACCACATGAAGAGTCTGCTAAAAGCAAGTCACATTCTGCTGTTTCATAAACTACATCAGCAGCAATTATTGGCAACAAAGACAAATCATTGGCACTTGCCACTTTTTTGCCTACATTCCACAAATATTTTGGATTAGCTATTACGCTATCTTTTAAAAGATTTCTCCCTAATCGATACAACTTATCTCTAAAATTTGAAACAAGGTAAGCAGAATCTTTTTTTACAATTTCCATTTTCCAATCACTAGATTCTTGTAAAAAAATTCCCGTTTCAGAAAGCCAGATTAAAGAATCTTTTTCAGCTTTAGAATAAGCATTTCTAGGGTATTCTAAAACATGCACATCTTCAGATGTCTTTCTAAAAGATTTCTTAAAATCCGTTTCAGAAAATTGCCAAGACGCTTCTTTCAAAACAGGTATTGTCACATTTCCCATAGACGATTCTTGCATTAAAGAAATATTCCCAACAAGAAATGTCAAATAATGCCTTGCCGGAACATTCTTCAAAGAAATATCTATATAAGAAATCTTTTGTGGAAACCCCTTAAAAAGCGAATCTAAAGAAAGCTTTATTTGTTTAGATTGCCCGCCCTTTAATGAATAAAGAGATTCTTTGCTTGAATTTTCCAATTTTATTCCAACCATTATATTTTCTGTTGCAAACAAATTCATTTCCAAAATGCCTTTAGAAACTTTTTGTGGAAAATTCTGAAATACAAGTCTTGTATTCCAATCACTGCTTACCTCTTTTTGCCCAGAAAAGCGAATATATGGAGGCATTAAACCGCCTTGATTCCCCCAATTCGCTTTCCATTCAGGCATTTCTGGGAATGTTGAAAAATTTTGCTCAACAAAACCTTCCCCAGGATAAATTTTTATTTCTGTTTGTTCTGCAGCAAAAAGATGCACTGAAAAAAGTAAAGCAATCATTTGCATTACTTTCACAATCTTTATTTTCATAGAAATTCCTTTTACAGAAAAACTTCTGCAAAGATACGGAGCAAATAGCCCCTATGAATATAAGAAAGCAAGGATAAACCTAAAGAAAACTTCTAGACCAAAAGTTTTCACCCTTTTAAGGTGAGGCAATTATATTATTTTCCCCTTAACAAATAAAGTGTTTTTTCACTATTTTTACACTAGCCGTTAAAAGTTTTCTTTTCGATTAAAATTTAATCGATTAATCAGCAACATCATCTAAATCAAGTTTTAAAAAAACCTTATATACATCATTTTCAATATGTGTTTGGTAAACATATTTTTCATGATAACTTAATTCTAATCTTTTTAAAAAAGTCTCTAAGCCTACACCACTTGAAACACCATCTTTTGCTTTTTTTGGAAAGTTTGTATTTTCTGATTGGTAAATAATACTATTAGCATCTTCTGTGATTTCTATATGGATAAAAGATTTTCCATTTAAATTCAATGAATGTTTAAAAGCGTTTTCAACTAAAGGCAAAAAAAGCATTGGAACAATATTCTTTTTTGAATGTTCACAATTTGTATTAAACATTATTTCCATAGAATCATCAAAACGCATTTTTTCAAGATTAATAAAACGTTTTATAAATTCTATTTCCCGTGCTAACACAACACTTTGTGCCTGATTGTCATACAGCAATGTACGTAAAATGGCTACTAAATCAAACATTTGTTGTTTACTTTTTTGCACATCTATATCCATCATTGAAATAACATTATTCATACTATTAAATAAAAAATGTGGACTCAATTGCCTTTTTAAAAATTCCATTTTTACGTTAGATTCTATTTCTTTTTTAGTGTACCTTTGGTAATAAAGATGAGTCTGCACTGACGCTACAAACAATACGATATTCATAAAACAAATAAAAAAACTGAGTACTAAAAATTTGACAAATACTATTGGTAAAGACGCTTTGACTTCATAAATAGAAACGATATGGCCTAAAATCCATTTTGACATAGTAACCCATGACAACTGATATAAACAAATCACAAAAAGCAAACACAAAAAATTAATCAAAACGTATTGGACATATTTTTTCTTAAAAAAAAGTTTTGGAACAAAAAAAATCTGGTTCCAAAAAAACACAAGTACATTTAAAAAAATAACAACTATTGCTGATGTAAATGAAACCACAACTGAATCACTCATGTTGCTTACATCAATAATGACAAATGGAAACCACAAAAACAATAAAATGCCCATTACTCTTATAAATAAAACAGGCAAAGGATTTAAAATTTTGGGAAACTTCTGAACCAATTTTTCGTATTCGTCAAATCTATTGACAAAATGAGCCAAACGATCATTATTAAGGGAATCTTTTTCTTTCATAACTTGAATTTAATTCATTCCACAGGAAAAAGACTTTTTCATGACATTTTTATGACAAAAGATATTTTTTTAAAGACAAAATTCAAAAAAAGTTTTGCGTTTATAGTAGAGACTTTTGACACACGCTATTTAAAATAAAAATAGATTATGAGCTATAAAAACGAGGTATACGATGACAAAAGAATATAAAGAAAAGGATATCTACTTTCAGTATCTGAAAGATATTTCTAAATATCCGTTGCTTACCGTTGCCGAAGAAAAAATTTTATTAAAAGAAGTGGCTAAAGGTAATAAAGCAGCTTTAAATAAATTGGTTCGTTCTAACCTTAAGTTTGTTGTAAACATTGCTAATCTCTACAAAGGTCAAGGCCTTGATGTTAATGAATTGATTAACGAAGGAAACATGGGCTTAATTGAAGCCGCTCAACGTTTTAATCCTGATCAAAAAATCAAATTTATTAGTTATGCTGTATGGTGGGTTCGTCAAAACATAACACGTGCTATTGCTGAAAAAGCCCGTTTAGTTAGAATCAGCGCTGAAAAAGAATTGGTTCTCCGTCGCTTTAATCGTCATGGTGGTGTTTTACGCCAAACAATTGGTGGCAATGTAAGTATTGACCCAGAAAGTCTTGAAGGTCTTACTCGCTATAAAGCAAAAGACATTGAAAAGATTTTAATGATGGCAAATAAAGCAACATCTCTTGACACGCCTGTCGGAGAAGATGGCGATTCTACATTACAGGATTGCATTGCTTCGGAAGGCGCTCCAACAGACGCTCTTGCAAAATTCAACAACAAGAAAGATGTTTTCAAAAAAGTGTTGAATGAAAATTTAAACGAACAAGAGCAAAAAGTGATTGGTTTGTATTATGGCTTAGAAGAAGATTTAGACTTGAACCTAAAAGAAATTGCTCCTGTTGTAGGTTTGTCTAAAGAACGTGTGCGCCAACTTAAAGAAACGGCGCTTGCCAAATTACGTAATTCAGAAGCAGAAAAATTGCTTACTGAAGTCGCTTAGTTTTGTTTTTTCTCTCTCTCGAATCTTTAAAAACTGGTCTGACGGCCAGTTTTTTCTTTTACTTATAAAAAAGACCTATAAAAGTCCTATTTACAAGGCTTTTTTTGATTTCTTTAAATACATTCTTCTTTTGGAAATTGTATTTTTTTACCTATGATGACGAAATCTGTATTTTTCAAATTCTCTTTTTTGCTTTTGCTTTCTTCTAGCCTTGTTTTCAGTGCCCCTAAAAAGCCTAAAGAACCTGGTGATTTTTATGAAGAAATTTCTCGCTTTAACAAGATTCTTTCTGAAGTCAATCGTAAATATGTTGAAAACGTTGACCCCGCAGAAATTTCAGACGCAGCCATAGAAGGCATTCGTAATATTCTAGACCCACATACTGTGGTTTTTGCTCCTGAAGATTACGAAGATTTAAAAATTTCTATGGAAGGAAAATTTGGTGGTGTTGGTATTACAATAAGTCTTCGCGATAATGTTTTGACTGTTATTTCTCCACTTGCCGGAACACCTGCTTTTAAACTTGGCATTCGTGCAGGCGATAAAATCAGAAAAATCGAAGGGAATAGCACTAAAGGCTTGACACTTGATGAAGCAGTAGAAAAACTTCGTGGAAAAATTGGTACAGATGTCACCATTTCTATTGAACGCGAAGGCGTTCCTGAACTTATGGATTTCACTATAACTCGCGATGAAATCATTGTTCATGCTATTCCTTATTATTCAATGATTCAAGATGACATTGGCTACATTAAACTTGCCACTTTTGCTGACAACACAACAGCCGACTTAGAAAACGCTATCAAAGAATTGAAAAAACAAGGAATGAAAAAACTCATTTTAGACTTGCGTTACAACCCTGGTGGTTTACTCAACCAAGCAACAAGTGTTAGTGAACTGTTCCTTAAAAAAGGTAATCTCTTAGTTAGTACAAAAGGTCGCACCCAGCAAACAGAAGCTTACGCAAGAAAAGATGGTATTCTTTCTCCAGACGTTCCTTTAGTTCTTTTAGTAAACCAAGGTTCTGCTAGTGCTTCTGAAATTGTTGCAGGCGCTATTCAAGATTGGGACAGAGGTCTGATTATTGGAAAAACAACTTTTGGTAAAGGTTCTGTACAGACTATTTTCCCTTTAGATAATCAAGGTCACGCTCTTAAGTTAACGACAGCTTTTTATTACTTGCCTTTTGGACGTTGCATCAATAAAAAAGAAAATGGTATTCATGGGTTAAAAGCAATTGAAGAATCTTTAGACCCAAATGCTGAAAAAGATTCTCTTGCTAAAGATACAACTGTTGTAGATACATTCCACACAAACAAAGGCCGTAAAATGGTTGGCGGTGGCGGTATTATACCAGATATTGACGTTGAACTTGATGCTTTACCTTGGGTCGTTCAAGTTCAAGAACGTATGGCTATGTATTTCAAATTTGCCGTTAAAGCAAGACCTGCTCTTGAAAAAGCAGGTGCAAAAATTGACTTGAATTGGAACGTTCCGGATTCTTTATACGAACAATTCCGCGACTTCTGCTTGAAAGATACGAACTTTACAAAAATCAAAAGCAATGCCATTGCTTCTGCAGATGCATTAGAAGAAGCTTTACTCACAGAACAAAAGTTTATGGGCGACTCTTCTAAAACAGTATCTGATACATTACTCGCTCGCCGCATTCAAGATTTAAAACAAGCTTTGGATATGGCTAAAATGCGCCAGTTTGAAGAATACAAAACCTACATTAAAGATGGTATTAAACGTGAATTACTCACAGCTGTTGTTGGCGATTCTATAAGCACCACATTTACTTTAAAGCAAGATAAACAAGTTCAGACAGCTATACAGTATCTTTCTGATTTGAAACTTTATCAAAAAGCTTTGAGTGTAGAACCAAAAACAGAACCTAAAGACAAGCCTAAATCCAAAAAGAAATAATAATGCTTTTACGTTTGCTGGATCTTGCTGCAGAAAGTGTCGGATCATACGTCCGCCGCTTTATCCGTCATGTATTCCGCTATTTGGCTTTTGTCTGGGAACTTTTCAAAAACATTCCTGATTCTTTACGCAATTTTCATACAACAGTAGAACAAATGCACACAATAGGTATTACAAGTATTCCTGTTGTTATTGCTGCTTCTGTTTCTACTGGTGCTATTATGGCATGGCAATTGGCTTATCAATTTGCAGACATGATTCCTATGATGTTTGTCGGAATGGCTGTAGGTAATTCCGTAATGGTTGAACTCTGCCCTATTTTGACAGCGATGGTTCTTGCTGGCCGCGTTGGTGCATCTATGTGTTCCGAACTTGGAACAATGGCTGTAACAGAGCAATTAGACGCTTATAAAGTTCTTGGTTTAAACCCTTATAAATTTTTACTGACTCCGCGTTTAATGGCTTCGATTATAATGCTTCCTGTATTGACTATCATTAGTATTTTTGTAGGCATTATTGGTGGCTATGTAGTTGCCCACCTTTACAAAGAAGTATCATTCCATGTTTTCTTTTATGGCGTTCGCATGTTCTATGAAGATTGGAACTTGTTTGTCGGACTTGTAAAAGCCACTCTTTATGGCTACTTTATTGCTAGTTACGCTTGCTACTTTGGCTTTTACACTCACAATGGTGCAGAAGGTGTTGGAAAAAGCACAAAAGCAACTGTTGTGGCTGGTATGACAAGCATTCTTATTGGTGGGTTTGTTCTTTCAAAATTACTCCTTGTATGATTTTTCAAGACGATTATACTCCACCTAAAAAAAGAAGAAAAAAAGCTTCTGCGAATTTAATTGATTTAGGAACTTTGCTGAACAGATTCTTAAATGACGAAACTTTTGGGCAGACAATTCACTTAAAAAAAATCCGTGAAAATTTCACAGAAATTGTCGGAGAACTCTTGCTTCCTTACGTTTCGGCAGAAAAATTAGAAAAGGGTATTTTGACCTTAAAAACAGCGTCTTCTGTGTGGAAAGCAGAATTATTTTCGCAAAAAAAAGCTATTATTGGTAGGTGTAATTCTTTATTAAAAACACCCATTGTAAAAGAGATAAAATTTCTATAAAATCCTTATTGGAGGAATCTATGTCAGAAGAATACAGCGGCTCAAGTATTACCGTTCTTGAAGGTTTAAAAGCGGTTCGAGTTCGCCCTGCGATGTATATCGGTTCAACCGATATCCGTGGCCTTCACCACCTTGTTTGGGAAGTTGTAGACAACTCTGTTGACGAAGCTTTGGCTGGATTCTGTAACCATATTGAAATAGAAATTTTACCAGGCAATGGCATTCGTGTTACCGATAACGGCCGTGGTATTCCAACGGACTTACACCCAAAAGAAAAAATCGGAACGATTGAAGTTGTTATGACAAAACTCCACGCCGGTGGTAAGTTTGATAGCAACTCTTATAAAGTTTCTGCAGGCCTTCACGGTGTTGGTGTTAGTTGCGTGAACGCGCTTTCCAACAAATTGATTGTTCGCGTCCGCAGAGATGGTCGTATTGTAGAACAAACATTCTCTAAAGGTATTCCTCTTGGCGCACAAGTAGATCTTGGTGAATCCGATGGCACAACAGGAACTTCTGTAGAATTTTATCCAGACGATTCTATTTTTACTGAAACCGTTTATTCTTTTGAAACATTGAAAACCCGTTTCCGTGAACTTGCTTTTTTAATGAGTGGTTTACGTTTAACAATAAAAGATTTACGCCAGCCTGAAAATGTTTTAGAAGAAACCTTCTGTTATGAAGGTGGGGTTTCTGATTTTGTTCGCTATGTTGACGAACACCGCGCACCTTTATTTGACTCACCAATTCATTTGGTAGTTTCTACTGGCAATTATCCTTTAGAAGTAGCTATGTGGTATAACGATAGCTACCAAGAAAACTTCTATAGCTTTGTCAACAACGTTAATACTTACGATGGTGGAACTCACGTTACTGGTTTTAAAACGGCTTTGACCCGCGTGATTTCTAAATTTGCTCAAGACATGCCTAAAGGCAAAAAGACTGTCCAGATTTCTGCAGAAGACATTCGCGAAGGTTTAACGGCTGTTATTGCTATTAAAGTTTCACAACCACAATTTGAAGGCCAGACAAAGCGTAAATTAGGCAACTCAGAAATTGCTGGTTATGTGAACACAACCTTTGGCGCAAAACTTGAAGAATTTTTCCAAGAAAACCCTGCTGTTATCAAGTTGATTCTTGATAAGGTAATTGGGGCAGCTATTGCTCGCGAAGCCGCTCATAGAGCCCGCGATTTAGCTCGCAGAAAAAGCCCTCTTGAAAGCGGTGGCTTGCCAGGCAAACTCGCCGATTGCAGTAGTAGAAAACCAGAAGAATGCGAACTCTTTATTGTGGAAGGTGATTCTGCAGGTGGTTCTGCAAAAACAGGCCGCGACAGACAATACCAGGCTATTCTCCCATTGCGTGGTAAAATCTTAAACGTTGAAAAAGCTCGTTTAGATAAAATGCTTGAATCTGAAACGATTCGCGATTTAGCTAATGCTATTGGTTGTGGAATTGGTAATGAATTCAAACTTGAAAAGCTTCGCTACCATAAAATCATCATTATGACTGATGCTGATGTTGACGGAAGCCATATTCAAACTTTGCTTTTGACATTCTTCTTTAGGCACATGCGCCCGCTTGTGGATAATGGTCATATTTTTATTGCTCAACCACCACTTTACAAATTAAAAGTTGGTAAAAACGAAACATATCTCTTTTCTGATGACGCTAAAAATAAAGCCATTGCAGAATTGCCACCAACTGCCAAATTTGAAGTAAGCCGTTATAAAGGTCTCGGTGAAATGAACGCTGAAGAATTAGCAGACACTACAATGAAGCCAGAACAACGCATTTTAAAGCAATGCAAAATTGAAGATGGCTTATTTGCAGACCAGATTTTCAGCATGCTTATGGGTGAAGAAGTTCTACCAAGAAGACGCTTTATCGAAGAAAATGCTTACAAAGTAATGGATAAATTGGATGTCTGATTTAAGTTCAAACGCCAAGCAATCTTTCAAATCAGCTCTTGTTTCTGCCAAACAGATTGTTCACAAAGAATTGGATTTAACCGAAACTTTGATGATGAATTTTGCTGCAGAAGCTCCTCCTGGTATTTCTGAACGCTTGTTGCACCTTATGCGCCGTAAAGGAAAGCGCATCCGTTCTACGTTGCTTAGCCTTATCGCCAAAAGTGCTTCTCAGGATTCTGAAAGAATCGCACACGCTTGTGCTGGCATTGAACTTTTACATTTAGCTAGTTTAGTTCACGACGATATTATAGACAAAACAGATATTCGCCGTGGTGTAAAAACGGCTCACGAAGAATGGGGAAACCAGATTGCAGTTCTCATTGGTGATTACTTGCTTTCCCAAGCCATGCGTTCTGTTTTGAGCGATCCAAGTAAAACAACTCTTGAAATTCTTTCGCAAGCAGCAAACAATTTAATTGTCGGAGAAATTCAAGAACTTGATAATTCTGGCGATTTAAATCTTTCGCTAAAAAAATACCTCGAAATCATTCATGGTAAAACCGCCGCGCTTTCTGCGGCTGCTGCACAAATCGGCGCTTTAATTGCTGGCTTTGATGAAAAGCAAATTGAAGCTTGTGGGAAAATGGGTGCTGATTTTGGTATTGCTTTTCAGATTATAGATGATTTGCTTGATTACGGCTACGGGGCTAAAGATTTAGACAAAGCAAAATTCACAGACATTGGAAATGGTTTAGTCACATTACCACTTATATTCTTTTTAGAATCAGCATCTCAAGAAGAAAAAGCCAACATGCAAGAATGGATAAAAAATATTTCTCTTGACAACAACGCTGAAAAAATTCAAAAAACTTTGCAAGAATCTGATGCGTTTGAAAGAACAAAAAATATGGCTCTTGAATTCTTAGATTCTGCTGCAAACATCGCAGAAAATTTGCCTGACCAAACTATTGCAGAAAATTTAGCAACAATGTTCTTATCAATGGCAGAACGCGGAAATTAGTTTTTATTAATATGCTTCCAAAGTAAAAAGAAGCCAAACACAGACAAAATTGAAATTAAGATTACAACCCAAAATGCAAGGCTGTTTCCGTTGCCCATTCCAAATGGCAACAAGACGTTCATACCAAACAAACTAGCAAAGAATGTAGGGAGCATCATTGCAATAGTTGTCACGTTCAGGTTTTTCATTAATGTGTTCAAGTTGTTACTAATAACACTTGCTCGTGCATCCATCATGCTAGCAAGAATGTTTGCATAGATTTCAGCCTGTTGGCGGCTCTGGCGATTTTCGATTAAAATATCATCAAGCAATTCTCGTTCGCTTTCTGTAAAATTAAAAGAGCGGCCAAGTTGTAATTTTTGAAGCAATGTTTCGTTAGAATTTAATGCACTCGCATAATAAATCAAGCCCTTATTTAAGCTAAACATAGAAAGCAAATATTTGTTTTCCATTGCTGTGCGGAGCTTGTGTTCTAGTTCATCGTTAATGCGATTGATGATTTTTAAGTGTTCATTAAAATGATAAACAGAATAGTTTAATAAGCGAAGCAAAAATGTGTTTAAGGAATCAATTTTCCCAAAACGGCGTTCATCATTTAAAGGGATTTCTGTTTCTGTAAGTAAAAGAATCCAATCTTTAAACAAAAAAATTCCAAAGGATTCTACACGAAACTGAAAATTATCAGTTGCCGCATAATTCTTTGGCTTTTTAAAAACGATTGTTGTAAAGTCGTCATCATATTCTACACGAGAAAGTTCGTCATTATCGAATGCTGAAGCAATGGTATGCTCCGTGATTTCGTATTCTTTAACAAGTTGACTACGCTGTTCCTGACTCAATGCACCCATAATTACAATGTCTGCAGCATCTTCATTTGGAGCCGTTACAATTCGCCCAGACTCGATTTTGTAATATTTGAGCATAAGTCACCTCTCATATACAATGACACCCCAAATTTAGAAAAAAACTCACTTTTCGCTCTAATTTTTTTAGAATTTAGGAGATTTTTATTGCAACAAAAATGTCTTTTTATGAATTTTTAAAACAACTGGTAATGTTGGCGTTTCAAAAGAACCATTTTTTAGAATTGTAAAATTATACCATTTTCAGCATAGAAATCAATTTTCAAAATACCTTGTCTAGGATAACACATCCACTCAGTTTTATATTCGCACACATTTCCATCTACAAGCATTACGTCACCCATAAAAAATGATCCAGAATACCAATCTTGCTTTACTACTAAAACGCTATCTATTATTTCGTTATCTATTTTCAAATAAATATTTGCTAACGAATATTGAAATATCGTCCTATTCAGTTCCAAGAAGAATGGTTATATTATCAAAATCTATGTTTTATAGTTTATCTACACACACCAAAACTTGCCGATATCGGCAAATATATGTATTTTTGTACAAAATTTCAGCATAAAACTTGCCGATATGAAATTTATTTCTAGCAAACAATTTGCCGAAAAATTTGGCATCAACGAACGCACGGCTCGCAACTATTGCGCTACAGGAAAAATAGAAGGAGCTTTCCTTGTAGGCAAAACTTGGAGTATTCCTTCTGACGCAGAATTACCAAAAAAAGGAAAGGTGAGAATTTCCATACTGCTTGGTCGTTTACGAGAAGAAAAAGCAAGTCACTTGAAAGGCGGAATCTATCACCGCACACAAATAGAACTTACTTATAACTCCAATCACATCGAAGGAAGCCAATTAACAAAAGAGCAAACACGCTATATTTTTGAAACAAACACTCTAGGAATAACCACCGAGAATACTCGCATTGACGACATTATGGAAACTGTCAATCACTTCCGTTGTATAGATTATATTATCGACCATGCTACCGATAAAATTAAGGAAGAACATATTAAGCAACTTCATTCGATACTAAAGGCAAATACATCAGACAGCAGAAAAGAGTGGTTCGCAGTTGGGGATTACAAACGACTGGCAAATGAAGTTGGTGGAGAGGAAACTATTTCACCAAAAGATGTACACAAATATATGAAACAGTTACTTACAGAATACAATACCAATAAGCAAGTTAAATTTGATGACATTCTGAATTTTCATGTACAGTTTGAACGCATACATCCCTTTCAAGATGGGAATGGTCGCATCGGCAGATTGCTGATGTTTTGGCAATGTCTTCAAAGTGGTATAGTACCGTTTATCATAACTGAAGATTTACGACTGTACTATTATCGCGGCATACAGAACTGGGGATATACTAATGAATATTTATGCGACACCTGTCTAACCGCACAGGATAACTTCAAAGCATCATTAGAGTATTTCAAAATTAAGTATTAATATAAACGCATACATTTTGGGACGATTCAGATATATTCCAAACCGATCTTTTCGCTCGCCGTCAAGAATCTTATCATTTATCCAATCCGGGAGTGTTTTAATCATACCAGTCGCAGTAGAACGGCTATCATCCAGAAGTCCTTCTTTGAGATAGCCATCAATTCGACCAAAATCACTCGTTGAATCCGTATAATACTCAAAAGGAGCCTTCAAATCGGAGGCCTCACAATCAACACCTGATAAACTATCTGCCGCACCATGAACTATAATTATATTGTAACGCTCTATACTTTCCATAGGTTTCGCCAAAATCAGCGAAAAAGCAACTGACACGATACAGCAAATTAATCTTTTCATTCATACCCTCTATTAATGATCATATACCAATTTTATAGTTTTATAATCAACTTTATAATAATTCCCTAAATAGCAAACAAACGAATTTTTAAATTCAACCGCATGGTAAGAATTCAAACTTGCTCCTTCAATTTGATTATTCCATAAAGTATCACCTAATCCTTCGTCATTTCTAATCATAGCCCCCGCTAAGAATCGTTCATAATAAGACATTACAGAATCCTTTTTGACAGCGCCCACGCAATACTTAACCCCTTCATGGTCCCACAAATCAGAACAACCCTCTGCGAATTCATCCAGTTTTTCATATCCCATTATTTTCTTTTTATCTACATCTACAATTGCGTAGCCGCAATTTTCAGAACTCCCCACAAGTCGCCATTTTCCATCGCCCCAAGGACGAATGGAGCCAACCTTTTCTTTTGTACTGCAGCCGTCCCATTCAAAATAGCCCAAGTCTTCAGTTCCCCTACCTAAAGTCCACTTGTAGAAACGACTTTTACTTTTATCAAATTCAACCACCGTTGAATCATCCACCAAGTCATAAACATTTACAACATACTGATCTCTCAGTTTGTCGCTTTTCCATACATTCTCTTCTGTATAAAAATTATCTACAACAATCCTTGTCCCCTTTTCCCTAGTAGAACAATCATCTCCCAAGGGTTTAGCAAGACAAGTCTCTATTTTCTTTTCTTCTATGTAAACAACAAGAGAATCGCCGGAATAACCAATTAACTGTGTTCTAGAGACATCCTCTTCACTTTCATCCCAGACACTTGAGCACCCCCACATGCTTACACACGCAAACGCGAGCGCCAAAACCGCAAGCAATCCTTCAATCCCAAACTTTTTCAACAGATTCTTCATACTCTGTTCTCCTTAAAACTTTTTCTGCGTATTTTACTACAAAATAATAGCAAGCAAACCTGCATATTCAACGCCCCAGTACCTTCATGTGGGCTATCAAGGGTGATTATCTTGTCCACATCTCCATTGTAGAAATTGCTCTACACATATTCACGGGAAACTACACCGCCCATTGAGTGACCGATAAGGATATAACGTGAAGCAAGTTGGCGATATAAATCAGGATATTTACGTATGGAATCGAGGGTAGTTTGTCCATAGATGTATTTCCTTTCTGTAGAATCATATACTAAAGCTTTTACTTCTTGGGCTTCTTCCATCAAAGCCCGACGACGACCAAAACCACCTTTACCATAATTTAGATTTCCTTTATTCCAAGCTCTATCGCCCAATTCGTGTGCATTATTACTTGAACTATTTGCTGGATTAGAAAAAGAACGCCAATTGTATATGTACGAATTACGAACATTCTCATACTCTTTACTATATATTTTTTCCTCAAATACTTTTTCATTGAGCCATCTCGTTATCCTACTATCCGATGTATAAGACCCCAATGTGGCTTTTCCCAAAAAAGTCGTATCATCGTATGCAGACGGAAGAGCCGTATCCAGTGCATCAATCACATCGTCTAAACGAGTTCTTATTTCAGACTTGAAATCTTCATACCCATAGGAATCTTCCCAATAATCTTCAGACATATGAGGCCATATAAAGCCTTTGTTCCAACCATAAGCTCCGTGCACCATCAAAACATTGTAGCTTTTAATAGATTCCATCGGCTTGGGGATGGACCACGAATCACAAATTAAAATCAACACCAACAAAAAGACAACATACTTTTTCATACATTACTCCAAATCAACGACGACTTCATCATTTTGATAGAATTTTAAAGGTTCTCGCCATGTAAAATCAGGATTAAGGCATATAATTGCTTTCGCTTCTAAACGGCAGATGCTAGCACGAAGTTCAATCATCTTACCCCAAAAAATACCCCTACTAAATATCAAGGGTGAAGAAAGTGTATCGATATTATTTTTTAGAATATGGCCTTCAAGAGGGTGTTCGCCAGATGCTGAACAATAGACATCCTTCCCCCAAGCCCTTACATCGTCACATACCTTAATCCATTCCAAATCCTTATCCAGCCGCTTATAAGTTAACATCCCCGAAAGCGTATCCAAAACCGCATACTGGCAACTGTCACCACCGGCATTTAATGATTTATCTCCAAGTGCAATAAATCTGCCATCAAGCCATTGTTTCACAGATTTCGTTTTGAATTCTACAGAACAGTTGTCATACGAGATTTTAGGATTTATTATATGCGGTTGTTCGCCTATCTTCCACATTTTGAAAGACCCCGTTAAGGATCCACCCCAAATTATGGAATCCGTCAATTGTCCGCTGAACCAACCGGAAGCATTTTCTTCGACAATGGAATCGCACCACCTGGGACCATTCTCCTGCACTCGATAATTGTATGTACATAGTCTGGGATTTGCGGTTCCATCATCTTCCAAATACTCTCCATTCCAGCGTTCCGTTGTCTCATGCCAAAAAAGATAGTCCCCAACAATCACAAGAGAATCATCCACAAAACCTACAACCTTGGCATTTCCACGCCCCTGCCACTCAAACGACACTTCGTCCGAGCACCCCCACATGCTTATACAAGCAAATGCTAGCGCCAAAATTGCAAGCAGCCTCACCATTTCAGACTTTTTCAACAGATTCTTCATACTCTGTTCTCCTTAAAACTCTTTCTACCTATTTCGAACAAAATAATAGAAATAATAATTATCTAAACATACATAAGGCCTTCATTCTGAGAAGGTCTTTTAAAGCTCGCATATTTTTCACTCGAAAAGGAATCTAATGCAAGCCCTCCAACATTTTCAAATGAAAATTCTGGGGCCGTTCTATCTACACGAAATTCTGTTGTCTTTTCTGTTTTATTGAATTTATATGTATTTAATTCTTCCCAATCTGATTCACTATCATTACAAAAAATCCTCCGATTGCTCGGAGGATTTAAACTTTTAAAATTTGTTTTAATTATACGCCACTGCGGAAACGCTTTGCCCACCATACAACGAATGGTGAAGAAATTGTAATAGATGAATAAGTACCTACAATGATACCTACAACCATTACCAAACCAAAGTCGCGGATAGAAGAACCACCCATAACGGCGAGGATAAGGCAAACAAATAAAGTTGTCATAGATGTAATGATTGTTCTGCTAAAGCATTGGTTAATAGAACTATTTACAAGCGTTGGGAAGTTTGAGCGACCGTAAATTTGAGAATTTTCACGAATACGGTCAAACACCACAATCTTATCGTTAATAGTGTAACCAATCAAAGTAAGCACAGAAGCAATCAAAGCACCATCAACAGAAAGACCCATTAAAGAAATAAATCCTATTGAAATGATGGTATCGTGTATAAGACCAACTAAAGATCCTACACCAAAACCAAGACCCAATTTACCGAATCTAAACCAAATGTACAAGCAAATTGCAATCCAAGATAAGATAATGGAAAGAATTGCATTAAAGCGAAGTTCTTTACCAATTGTTGGCCCAACTTCGTCACTTGCAATAATTTGAGCTTTTTGGCCAGCATCGTCTAAAGCCTTTTGCAAACGGTCTTTAACGGTTGCGTCGTCTGTTTTCTTTAAGCTAATTTGATACATGTTCTTGGCTTGATCACCATAAGAACGAACCTTTGCATTTGTAAGCCCAGCAGAAGCAGCCACTTTAGAAAGGTCTTCTTCATGAGCGCCAGCTTCTGAATATTGAACAGTATAAACTTGACCACCCAAGAAGTCAATGCTGAAATCAAAGCCACGAACAATCATTATACCAAGGCTTGCTACAAGTAAAATGGCTGAGAAAATAGCAAATACTTTTGACTTTTTAATAATTGGCAAATTAGCTTCATCAATAGCACGGAAACCTTTACCGATACTTAATTTGTTCGCATCGTTTTTAGCAAGGCGCCAATCAAAAATAGCTCTTGTTACAGTCAAAGAACAGAAGAGAGAGGTTGCGATACCAATCATCAAAGTGAGACCGAAACCCTTCACAGAACCAGTACCAATCTTGTAAAGAATAAGTGCAGTCAAGAATGTTGTTAAGTTCGAGTCAAAGATTGCGCTGAATGCGCGTTCATAACCTTTAGCAACAGCTGCACGAGCAAGCGAACCAGCCTTCATTTCTTCACGGATGCGTTCGTAAATAATAACGTTTGCATCTAGCGCCATGCCAAGCACAAGGATAAAACCAACAATACCTGGGAGCGTAAGTGTTGCATTGAATACAGAAAGAACTGCAGCTGTTACAATAGCGTTCAAAACAATTGCAAAGCAAGCAATTAAACCACCAATGCGATAGTAAGCCACCATGAATACAATACATGCAACAAGACCCCAGAATGCAGCGCCAAAACCTGACTTAATGTTGTCTTCACCAAGCGTTGCACCGATGTTTCTGGATTCAATAATGTTCATTGGAGCTTTCAAAGCACCAGCGCGTAAAACAACAGACAAGCGGTTTGCTTCTGCCATGTCATCAAGGCCTGTGATTTGAGCTTCACCATTTGGAATACGGTCACGAATTACCGGAGCGCTTATAACCTGGTTATCCAAAACAATTGCCATTTGTTTGCCAACATTTGCAGCAGTTACAGCAGAGAACTGCTTTGGACCAACACCGCTGAACTTTAAATTTACAGCTACTTCACCGATATTAACACCATCACCAACACGGTAAGGTCTTGCATCAGCAATGTCTTCACCATCCATTTCAGCACGGCGTTTAAGGAGGTAAAGGCGCTTTGCTTTAACAGCAGATTCTGGGCTGATTTTTTCTAAACCGCTACCGAATGCAAACATCACATCGCGAGGAATCAACTTCTGAACAGCTTCCAATTCTAAAAGGCGTTTTACTTGTTCTACAGATTCTTCAGCAACAAAACCGCCATTGCCAAAGCTCAAGAAAAGAGAAGAAAGAGAAACTGGGAGTGATGGATCTGCTGGAACCGCCACCGCTTGTTCTTGTGCTACTGGTTCTGTAACACTTGAATCAGCCTTAACAGAATCGGTTGTAGAGGCAACAACAGCTGCACTTGTGTCTTTTAAAGAATCTGCTTTAGCAGTAACTGAATCTACTGCTGGGCTTGCAGAATCTGCTGCAGCTGGGTTAGCTTGACGACCAAGATAAGAATCAATCAAGTTTACAACTTGAGTAAACTTTTCATTGTCAGAAACAATCTTGAATTCAAGCTTAGCGGTGCTACCGACAAGTTCTTTTGCAGTAGAATCATCTACACCAGCCAATTCCACAACAATTCGATCGTCACCTTGTGGAGAAATCTGAGGTTCAGAAAGACCATACTGGTCCACGCGGTTGCGAACAATTTCTAAAGACTGTTCCTGGAGGTCTTTGACATTTTCTCCTGGAAGGTCAGAAGCATCTATTTCTAAAGTGATGCTTGTTCCACCAGCCAAATCCAAGCCAAAATTCACTGATTTTTCAGCAAGCTTTGGATTTTCTTTAACGAAAGTTTTTTTCGCTTCACCAGACTTAGTATGGACCTGAATAGAAGGCCATATAGAATAGCAAGCAATTATAATAACAGCGAGAATCACAAATTCACGCAAACCAAATATTTTTTTCTTCATTTGTCAATCCTTTAAAAAAGGCATAAATGTAGGTAGCGCAAATTTAGCAAGTCTTTACCGTTTTGGTAATCTCCCATTCAAAATCAAACCCGTTTTTTACTCTTTGTAAGAGCATTTCGATACAATCTTTGCCATAAATTCTTTGTAAACAGAGGCTGTTATGCTCTAATTGCACGTTTAATGTTCCATAAATCAGGGCAGTTTCTTTTTTTCTCCAGGCAATCAAATCTTTAAAAAAGTGGAAAAATTCGTTTTTTTCTTCTGAAAGGAATGTTCCCCAAGGAAAACAACGCCTATTATCGGGGTCTTTTCCGCCTTCCATTGCAATTTCTTCGCCATAATAAATACAAGGAGTTCCAGGCAAAAAGAACAAAAGCGTCCATAGAAATTTCATTCTTTTTAGAGAAGAATTAGGCTGTGACATCAAACGCCTTGTATCGTGACTTGAAAGCAAATTCAAAGGTATTCCAAAACCTGTTTTTGACAACTCTACTAATTCTCGTAAAAAATTTTGCCAACCATTTTGAATGTTTTCTTTTGTAGAAAGAAAATATTCTAACAGCAATTTTCGCAATCTATAATTCATCACACCGTCAAATTGGTCTCCTTGAAGCCAACGACTTGGATTATCCCAGATTTCGCCAACAATATAAGCCTCTTTGTTAATAGCTTTTACACGGCGGCGAAATTCTTGCCAAAAAGAATCGTCATCAATTTCATTTGGAACATCTAGTCGCCAGCCATCAATACCGCGTGAAGTCCAATACTCTGCTACAGAAAAAAGAAATTCTCTGACTTCTGGATTTTCTGTATTGAATTTTGGAAGAGCAGGCATGTTCCACCAACATTCGTAATTTGGCTCGCCACTATAAGCTTTAAGAGGAAAATTTTTAATGTGAAACCAATTCGCATAAGGCGATTCTTTGCCCAATTCCAGAACACTGTCAAATTGGAAAAAACCTCTGGAACAATGGTTAAAAACACCATCTAAAATAACGCGTATTCCACGAGCATGAGCCTCTTTTAACAAGTTGTCAAAATCTTTATCACTCCCAAGAACAGGGTCAATAGAAAAATAATCGTATGTATGATAACGGTGGTTAGAATTACTTTTAAAAATCGGACAAAGGTACAAAGCGCCTATACCTAAATCTTCTAAGTAATCTAAATGTTCTATAATCCCTTGAAGGTTTCCGCCACACAAATTATTTCTGGTTGGCTTTTCACCCCAAGGTGCAAAAACACCTGGCACTTTATAATTTTCTGATTTGGCAAACCTGTCTGGAAAAATCTGATAAAACACAGTTTCCCTAACCCATTGCGGGAGGTTATTCACATGTGTAAAATCAGTTGCCATTAAATTTTCCAAATCATTCGATTTTTTCTTTCTGAAACCAGATTCCTTATTTCAAAATTCAATGTCCAAGAATTCTGAAGTTCTTCAACTCTAAGCGGAATACGATAAGACCAGTTATGTGGCCCGACTGTTCCAGGAATGTTTATGCGTTCTTCAGAAGCAGGGATAGAATAGAATTGGTTTGATAAAGCAAAAAAGTCTTGTATTGGTAAAATACAAAGCAAACTATTTGCAGAAAGTAAATTCGAAAGAATGCCACGAACGTGATCTGGGTAAAGTTTTTCTGGAGCCATTCCAGATTGGTAAGCATGTCCCCAGAAAAGATTTTTATCAAAATCAGGTTCTTCCCAAAGTCCACGCAATGTAGAAGTATCATGGCAACTAGAAGTACAAACAGAGAGGCGTGGGTAATCGCTCATTTCATAATAAGGAGAATAAGGTGAATCCCAGTTTCTGCACCAACGTTCTACACGAAGACTTAAGATATCTAACTTATCTAAAACAAAAGGAACACAACGCGGAACAGCACCTAAATCTTCAGCACAAACCAACATGTCTGTTTCTTTTGCAAGCACACTGAGTAATTTTAAAGCATTTTGTTTCCACAAATCTTCTTGGGCAGAAGCATTTTCTGTTATCAGGCGACGGAGTGTTTCTTGTTCATTTGAAGGAAGCGTAAAGAGAACGGGTTGTTCATACCAATACCAGAACGGATAATAATCATCACCTACTGAAGATGGTACAAAAACACGATTCCAATAAACTTTTAAAAGAGCGTCTTTAAAAGCTTGTGGTTCTAAAAGAGAAACTATCGCTTTTTCAGAAGAATATTCTTCTCTGAAAATATAACGGTCTGTTGTTCCTGGCAAATTGCAGAAATATTTTTCAAGCGCCGCTTCGGTATATTCCCCAAGGAAATTCCACAACTGGTCTTTACCAAAATTCGGATTCTTTAAATACTCTAAACTTTCACGACAAAAACCAGCTGCTTGTAAATCTTGCCATTTTAATGGAATAGATGGTTCAAATCGCCCAAGCATTCCTGTAACTTCTTTTTGCGGGACTTCCCAGATTCTAAAGAAACCAAGAACGTGGTCAATTCTATAAGCGTTATAAAATTTTGCAGCTTGTCTTAAACGTTTACGCCACCAAGCAAAATCATCTTGTTCTAAAACATCCCAGCGGTAAGTCGGGAACCCCCAATTTTGCCCGCTATAACTATACATATCAGGAGGAGCGCCAGCTCTATCCGCAAGAGAGAAATAGCCCCGGTGGAACCAAACGTCTGCACTATCTTCATTGATTAAAATAGGGATATCACCTTTTAATCGAACATTCATTTTAGAAAGTTCAGAGACTGCTTTAGAAAATTGAGCTTCAGCTTCCCATTGCATCCAAGCTTGAAAAAGCACATCTTTCTTGTACTTTTTCCAAATTTTTTCAATATCGGCTTCTTCTGGTTCGCGATAATCGTCCCAATCTTTCCAACTAGCTTCTTTGTTTAAAGTTTTTAAAACGGCGTATGCCGCATAAGGGCGAACCCAATCATTTAAAAGCATCCATTGAGCAAGCTTTTTTGATGTTGAAATCATCGAATAACGGATTTCAAAAATTTTCCGCAACATTTCGCGCTTAAAAGAAGCTACTTTATAATAATCCATTCGTGCTTCTTTTTCAAAAGATTCTTGCGCTTTTAGAATTTCATCTTCAAAAGATTTTGAACCTTCTAATGCTTGTAAATTGATAAATATCGGGTTTAAAGCAAAAGCACTGCGAGCGCTATAAGGGCTAGATTCAAAGCCAGTGTCATTAACTGGCAATAGTTGAATAACATTTAATTCACAACTACGCACCCATTGTCCAAAAGGAATCAAATCTAAAAAATCACCAGTGCCGATACTGTTTTTACTACGCAAACTGAAAAGTGGTATCGCTACACCTGTCTGAAAAAAAGATAAATCACCATATTGCATGTCCAAAAATTATATTCTATTTTCAAATAAATGCCTACATTTTTCTTTTTTCTTTGGCAGAAATGCTATTTATTGGCTAAAAAAGGTGATTTATGAGTTATGAATGCAAAAATCTTTCTGGAACTTTCTGCTTAAAACGCAATAAAGAATGCGACCCAGGTGCTAAAGGTTGCGTTCTTGAAGGCAAATTTTCGTTTCCGTTAAAAGAAAATGGGAAAAAGAAAAAATAAGTTTAGCTTGTTTTTTAAACTTGCCAGTAACTTGTCCGCGGTTCTTGCCCGTAACTTGCTAGCGGTTCTTGCCGCAAGCTTCTTGTCATTGCGAAGCTTGAAAAGCTGAAGCAATCTCCTCACAAGCAACACTTGTTTTTGGATTACTTCGCTATGCTCGTAATGACAAAAGCCAAGATCGCCGCACTGCGTTCGCGATGACAACTTGCCAACAGATGGCCACGTCGTCTTAAAAGACTCCTCGCCATGACATTCCCGAACTTGCCGCAAGCTTCTTGTCATTGCTATGAAATGCGCAAGCACTTCTTGTCACTCGCGATGAAACTTACACAAATTAGTCTTTACGAAGCCAAAAAGAGTAAAGCTAACTGTTTCTTTTAAATTGATTCCACTTGCTTAGACTCATAATGACCAGCAGTTTTATAATATTTTAAGCCAATTTTTCGTACGTACCTTACAGCAAATATTACCGAATTGGTGAATAAAAATTGAAAACTAGTATACGCAAAACGTGATTTCAATCACACTTTTTACATTTATTAGGGAAAATATTGACATCAATATTATTTGAAAATATAATTCAATAGTTAGCGTTTGTTTATTAGGAATGTATGCAGATGTTTAAGAAATTTCTTCTTTTTTTTGCATTAGTCTTGTTTATTGGTTGTGGGGATGATGGTAATTCCAACCCAGTGTTTGATATTGAAGAAGATGATAATATGTCCATGCCGGCAGAAGAAAGCTCTTCTTCAGAAGAAGATGAAATTATCCCTGAAAGTTCTAGTTCTGAAATTGTTTTAGAAAGTTCAAGTTCAGAAGTTGCTTTAGAGAGTTCAAGTTCGGAACTTGTTCTTGAAAGTTCGAGTTCAGAAGTTGTTTTAGAAAGTTCTAGCTCTGAAGTGGTTTTAGAAAGTTCAAGTTCTTTTGAAATGAAAACTTTCAAGTGTGAAACCATAAGCAGAAGCATTGAAAAATCTGTACTATTTATGAAGGTTAGTTTAACGGCTAGCATTGATATTGTCGGCGGAATGCATGCCGATAGTGTTGATTATAATTTGGCTTTTTCTTTTGTTGATGGTGATGACGCAACTATGGGAATGGCAGAAACAGCATGTAAAGCAGTTCGTGATTCCATTGGTAGCTACCAAGATCCTCTGAAAGCACTCCCACAAATTGGAAAATATTTGTCATTTACTCCAAATGAAGTGGATTCAACTTTCTTCGCTGGTGCAGAAATGGCTGTAAATGATAAATGTTCTGCCGAGGTGAATTTCCGTATTAAGAAAGCCTATGATGACTCTTTCAGTACAGATCAAGCAGCGACCTTTGTAGAACAACAACAAGCACGTTGTGAAACATTGAAGTTAAATACAGATGCTATAAAAAAGCAATTGTGTGATGACCCTGATTGGAAAACTATGGCATCTCTTGCTGGCTATTGTGATTAATTATCAAGGAGAAATACACCATGAATAAGAAAAAACTTTCTTTATTACCAATCGCTGCATTCGCAGCTATGTTGTGTGCTTGTTCTGATTCAGATGGTTCTAGCGTATCAATTGAAGAATGGGAGCCACCTATTTCATCGTCTTCAGAAGTCAAAGATGAATATTCTTCCGAAAAAGAAGAAGCAAAATCATCGTCTTCTAAGAAAGAAGATGCTAGTTCTTCTTCTGTTGAAAGCATTGAATCTTCAGATAGCAAAAGCAGTTCTTCTGTAGAACCAGGTCCTGTTTTTGAAGAACAAACCTTTAAAGAAACAAAGTTGATAGGAGATTTACTTTCTGCAGAAGCAAGTAGCGAAATCACCGATTCTACATTGACTTTTAAAACTAAAGTTGTATCTGTTAAAGAAGCTAAGCCTTTCTGTGACTTTGCTATGCAAAGATCTGAATACTACATTGGTGAACGTCAGGTAGATGCTCTTGCTGTTTTGCAAAACTACACGGTAACGGAATTTGATTTCACTCCTAGCGATACCATTTTCGTAAAAAATGCTGCTGTTGAAGTAGTTAATCGTTGCGATGCTTATGCTCCATATGGCGAAGTAACAGCTACCTTCAAATTAGATGAAACATACGATGTTGAATGGGCGAAGAAATTTGTTGTAAATCAAGGTGTTCGTTGGGAAAACGGCGCAGAAATCAATCTTGAAAAATTGGTTGAACGAATGAAATCCGAAACGAGTGCTTCTGCAACCAAGAGTGTAGGCGAAGGCCTACCAAAAGTCACTATTGAAGGAAATCTCACTTCAAACAGTTTGATTTTCAAGCAGACAATGTCTAAGCCAGAAACTGATGAAGGCAAAAAGTTGTGCAGTTTGGTAAAATCAAGACTTGAAATTGCTAAAACGAATCCAGTGGGATTAATTGAAACATTTAAAACCTATACAACTGGCGTCGAATTTGCGGAAAATGACACTCAATTCTTTACAGGCGCTACGATTGAAATTTCTGGCGATTGTGAAAACGGATTCAGTGCTTCCATTAGCCATGAATACGATGATTCGTTTGATTTAGCAGCTGCCATTAATTACGCTATGGAACTCAAGAGCAAGGCTAAATCGGTTGATATCAATAAAGAAGCATTGCTAGAACGTTTACAAAAATAGTTCTCGCTGAATTTGCCCAATAGCAACGTTTGAACTTTGAGTTTATCAATAACTTAAAAAACGTAGCTAAAGTCGGTGAAATTTCGCTAAAACTTGAAACGGCAGCCTTTAGAAAAGGCTGCCGTTTTTTAAAATTTTTGTTTCTACACCTTGTGTTGATACATAAACACTCATTGTCTTTAAGTTATTTTCAGCATCATTCTCCTAAATCAAGTGGATTGAAATTTGCGTAAGACATTGCCTTTAAAGTTTCTCCATTGTAAGGTATTATTTGAAATTCTCGAGTATTCAAATCAATAGTCTTCATTTTAGAACCATTTCAACAGAATCCGAGGTAATCGTATTTGTTTTCAATTCCGCTCGAACCTGTTCTAGTGTAAGAGCAAAACTTGACGAAACCAAAACTACAAAAAAACAAAAATTTACACATAACTAATTCTTTATGCAACGGAGAGTTGAAAAATATCTATTTATGTACTCTGTATATTCTATGGTATTATTTGATGGCAAAAAATCCATATGTATCATATCAGTGGGACTAGTTACTGTTTGAGTCCACCAACAAGCACCACCTCTAATATAAGTTGGCTCTTTAAATTTTGATTCTGGGACTAAAATCTGTCCAGACTCAATACCATTAAACCCACATTCATTGGAACCACTATACTTATCGCTATAAAACTCCGAAATAAGAACTCTTAAAACTAATGTATGACTACCTATACAATTTAATAATTCATTCCAATCCTTTTCTGTCGGAACTCGCCAACCTAAAGGACATACAGAATCAATTATATCACGTTTTGGAAGATTTATGCCTAAATTATACCACAAACCACACTCCGAACAATCAATGTATTCACCTT
>Ga0233386_1000018_pt1 | contig 104938 bp, 88 predicted proteins | sample ElkDunMinimDraft_17_FD_191544 | JGI IMG/M metagenome (GOLD analysis project Ga0233386, IMG submission 191544) | Fecal eukaryotic communites from dung pellets of Tule Elk in California, USA - Elk Dung G4 | ecosystem: Host-associated > Mammals > Digestive system > Large intestine > Fecal | place...
TTGGCGTGCAGGCCCAGGTTACCGAGGCAAGCCCGCACCGCCTGATTCAAATGCTGATGCAGGGTGGTCTCGATCGTGTCTACCAAGCCAAGGGCGCTATGGAGTTTGGCCGGATAGCCGAGAAGGGGGAGTTGATTGGCAAAGCAATCGGGATCATCGGTGGGTTGCGTGAGGCGCTCGACTTCGAAGTCGGCGGTGAGTTGGCGCAAAACCTCGACCGTCTGTACGAGTACATGGTCATGCGTCTCACCGAGGCTAATCGCAAAAACGACCCCGCACCCCTTGCTGAAGTTGCCAGGCTGTTGCTTGAGGTAAAGTCTGCTTGGGATCAGATCGCGCCCAAGTAAAACGGTAGTTAGCTGTGCTGAACAAGCTGTTACACCCATAGCTGCGAGGGCACCATGGAGTCAATGAAAGAGGCTTTCGCCACGCTGACAGAGCAGCTACGCAACGCTTTGGTCCAGGGTGAATGGGAAGCTGTCACGGTGCTGGATGGTGAATGCCGAGCGCTAGTTGCGGCGTTGCGCGACGAAGATGCCTTCGATAGCGGGCTGCGTGAGCAGATCGAGGAATTGTCGCGTATTTATGCTGAGCTTCAACAATCCGGTCGCGCCGAGCGCGAGCGGCTCGCCGGGGAGCTGATTCGATTGAATCAGTCGAGCCAGATCAAGGATGCCTACAGGCCGCTCGGATAAGAGCTGCTCGGAGTCGTTGGAGGATTTGGTGGAAACGCTTTGCGGTTTCCGCCGGCGGATCCAGCCGCAACGGCTGGGTCCGTTTGCTTCGCGTCACTATCTGGGCTTTCTGTCGCTCACCGGTACTCGCACAAGTATGCGGTATCCGCAGCAACCTTCAATTGAAACTTGCTGTTCGCCGGCACGGTGAACTGGGTGCCTGCACCAAAGGTTTCAAAGCGCTCGCTTCCCGGCAGTTTCACGTCCAGGCTACCGGCGACCACGTGCATCACTTCCAGCTGGCTGGTGCCGAATTCGTATTCACCTGGGGCCATTACGCCGATGGTGGCAGGGCCGGCCGCCATCTCGAAGGCGATGGATTTTACGGTTCCGTCGAAGTACTCGTTGACCTTGAACATGTCGATTCCTGAATGGGTTAAAAAGGTTGGTCAGTATGCCGAAGTGGCACGGGGCCGTCATCTGCCCTGATCGAGGTTATGTGCGAGGGAAAGGGTCCCGCCTGCGGCCTGCATTCGCTTGGGGATGTGGCTTAGTGGGTCTGAGAAGCCTGTGGCAGCTAATTTGCCGAGACCGTTATGCCAGGCGAGCGTCTTGACCGGCTCGGTGGGCTGCGGTGGACGGTGGGGCGATGTGTGGCGCTTGTTGCCTGGTGCGTTTTACCTCGCTGGTCATTTATTATCGGTGCCCGCTTTTTTATCGGATGACGTGGATGGATTGTCGCCCTGGCTGCGGTGCCTGCTGCATCGCCCCTTCGATCAGTTCACCAATGCCGGGCATGCCTTTCGGCAAGTCGGCCGGAGTGCGCTGCGTTCATCTCTCCGAAACCAATTTGTGTCTGCTGTTCGGTAATGAGGCGCGGCCGGCGGTATGTGCTGCGTTCCAGGCTGATCCCCTAACCTGTGGTGACACTCGGGAAGAGGCGATTCGATTGCTTGGTTGGCTGGAGCAGGCGACCGCCTGTTAAGGTCAGGGGCGGGCTTTAAGTCGCTTCGGGAGGACGGTTTCATGGGCTTGTGGCGTTGGTTGTCGAGGGTTGGTCTAGTGCTAGCCGTGGTGCCGAGTGTTGGTGCTGAAGAGCAGTGGTCGCTGGCCAAGGATGAGGGCGGAATTCGGGTTTATCTGAGTTCGGTGCCCGGTTCGTCATACAAGGCCTATCGCGGTGTCACGACCATTCGCGCGGATCTTGCCACGATAAAAGCGCTTCAGGATGATGTGGCTGGCGCTTGTGCCTGGATCCATGAATGCAGGGCGCAGAAGCTTTTGAAGCGTGAGGGCGCGCAGGCCTGGACCTATACCCAATTCAATACACCTTGGCCGGTGTTGCCGCGCGATTCCGTTGTGAAGGTCACTTCACGCGAAGGCAGTGATGGCTCCCTGAGGCGTGATCTCGAGGGCGTTCCTGCCTTTCTAGAAAAGAAAGATGACTTCATTCGAGTAAGCAAGATCGAGGGTTTCTGGCTGCTGCAGCCCAAGGCTGGTGGCGAGGTGCTGGTGACCTACCAGGTCCATGCGGAGCCGGGCGGAAGCGTGCCGTCGTGGTTGGCAAACAAGTTCGTGGTCGAGGCGCCTTATTACACTCTGTTTGATCTGCGTAAGCAGGCAGAGCGGTGAGGATGGGCTGGATAGAGTGAAGGTCGCTGCATGCGATCACGTGCCGGAGCCGACCTGCCAGTTTGGCAGTGGTATTGCGCTGTCGACCCCGGCTCTTTGCCATAACGTTGCCATAACGTTCGGAGGTCTGGAGCTGCGCGCCGGCTAAGTCTACCGACCAAGCCGGTTACTCTGTTGCGCTTTACCAGCTCGTAGGCTTGCCCGGTGGCGAAGGCATTGATGCTTGTTTGGGGTGAGCGCGTAAAGGTAACAGACACAAAAAAGGCTGCCCTAGGGCAGCCTTTTTCGTTACTTCGGCAGCTATCAGCGCGGCAAGTCACGCTTCGTGTGGCCGGTGTATAGCTGGCGGGGACGACCGATTTTCTGGCCGCTGGCGATCATTTCTTTCCAGTGGGAAATCCAGCCGACTGTCCGCGCCAGGGCGAAGATTACGGTGAACATGCTGGTCGGAATACCGATGGCCTTGAGGATGATGCCCGAGTAGAAGTCTACGTTCGGGTACAGGTTGCGCTCGGCGAAGTAGGGATCCTTCAGCGCGATCTCTTCCAGCTTCATCGCTAGCTCAAGCTGCGGATCGTTGATGCCCAGTTCGCTCAGGACTTCGTCGCAGGTCTGCTTCATGACCTTGGCGCGCGGGTCGAAGTTCTTGTAGACGCGGTGGCCGAAGCCCATCAGCTTGAACGGATCGTTCTTGTCCTTGGCCTTGGCCAAGAATTTTTCGATGTTCGATACGTCGCCGATCTCGTCCAGCATGGTCAGCACGGCTTCGTTGGCGCCGCCATGAGCTGGGCCCCACAGTGCTGCGATGCCAGCCGCGATACAGGCGAACGGGTTGGCACCGGTGGAGCCAGCCAGGCGTACGGTCGAAGTGGAGGCGTTCTGCTCATGATCGGCATGGAGGATGAAGATCCGATCCATCGCCTTGGCCAATACCGGGCTGATCGGTTTGATCTCGCACGGCGTGTTGAACATCATGTGCAGGAAGTTTTCCGAGTAGCTCAGGTCATTGCGCGGATACATCATCGGCTGACCCATGGAATACTTGTAAACCATGGCAGCGAGGGTCGGCATCTTCGCCACGAGGCGTATGGCGGAAATTTCGCGATGCTTCGGATCGTTGATGTCCAGCGAGTCATGGTAAAAGGCGGAAAGAGCGCCAACCACACCGCACATGATGGCCATCGGGTGGGCATCGCGGCGGAAGCCGTTGAGGAAGGACTTCAACTGCTCATGAACCATGGTGTGGTTCTTGACGTTGCTGACGAACTTGGCCTTCTCTTCAGCGGTCGGCAGTTCGCCGTTGAGCAGCAGGTAGCAGGTTTCCAGATAATCGGCATGCTCGGCGAGCTGCTCGATAGGATAGCCACGATGCAGGAGAATGCCTTGGTCACCGTCGATGTAGGTGATCTTGGATTCGCAAGAGGCCGTCGACATGAAGCCGGGATCGAAAGTAAAACGACCCGTGGAGGTCAGGCTTCTTACGTCGATTACGTCAGGCCCTACGGTACCGGTCAGAATGGGCAGTTCGATGGTTTCGGCACCCTCGATAATCAACTGCGCTTTGTTGTCAGCCATGTATGGCCTCCTGTTTATGCTTGGAATCATCATGGCCCCCCACGCAGGGCCCGCATCACTATAGTGAGATAAATCTCAAAGTCAATTTGCTAAAAGCCCCGTGCTGCAGAGGGGTTTTGGGTGAGTTCGGCAGCACGGATGGTCTGTTTACGGCATTTATATATAGGTCGCCATCAGCCTTTAGTGGCACTTCACCACATTGTCATTAGCGACCTAACTGTTTATACTCGGACACCGACCGGCAGGGGCCTAACAGGCAGTTTCCTGTGGGTTGTCACTCGTGGGTGGCGGGTGCCGCTGAGCACTCTTACCAACAACTTTGCCCTGCGTCCTAGGGCTCTCAAGTGTGAAAAAAGCCGTGAAAAGCCAACGACCTGTAAACCTAGATATTAGGACAATAAAACTCCCAATCACCGCTTACACGTCGATTCTCCATCGTGTGTCCGGGGTGATCCTGTTTGTCGGTGTGGCCATTATGCTCCTGGCGCTCGATGCTTCGCTGTCTTCTGAGGAAGGCTTTGCGGAAGTGAAAGCGTACCTGAACAGCCCGCTGGCCAAGCTTATCGTTTGGGGATTGTTGTCTGCACTGCTGTATCACCTGGTGGCAGGTATTCGTCACCTGATCATGGATGCCGGGCATGGCGAGACGCTGGAAGGCGGTAAGCTGGGTTCGAAAATCGTAATCGCCGTTTCGGTGGTGCTGGTACTGCTGGCGGGGGTGTGGGTATGGTAACTAATGTCACGAATTTCTCGCGTTCGGGTCTGTATGACTGGATGGCTCAGCGCGTTTCGGCAGTCGTCCTTGCTGCTTATTTCCTGTTCTTGATCGGATACCTGGTGGCTAACCCAGGGCTCGAGTACGCTCAGTGGCACCAGCTGTACTCTGCTACTTGGATGCGTATCTTCAGTCTTCTGGCTCTTGTCGCGCTGAGTGTCCATGCGTGGGTTGGTATGTGGACAATTTCCACTGACTACCTGACCAACATGGCAATCGGTAAGTGGGCTACCAGCGTGCGTTTCATCTTCCAGACAGTGTGTGGCATTGCCATGTTCACTATGTTCGTCTGGGGTGTGCAGATTCTTTGGGGTATCTGATTCATGGCTAGCATTCGTACTCTTTCTTATGACGCCATCATCATTGGTGGCGGCGGCGCCGGTATGCGCGCTGCACTGCAGTTGGCCCAGGGTGGTCACAAGACTGCCGTGGTCACCAAGGTATTTCCGACTCGCTCGCACACCGTTTCCGCACAGGGTGGCATTACCTGCGCCATCGCTTCGGCCGACCCGAACGATGATTGGCGCTGGCATATGTACGATACCGTCAAGGGCTCCGATTACATCGGCGATCAGGACGCTATCGAGTACATGTGTTCCGTAGGTCCAGAAGCGGTATTCGAACTGGAGCACATGGGGCTGCCGTTCTCCCGCACCGAGCAGGGTCGGATTTATCAGCGTCCGTTCGGCGGTCAGTCGAAGGACTACGGTAAAGGCGGTCAGGCCGCTCGTACCTGTGCCGCTGCAGACCGTACCGGTCACGCTCTGTTGCACACGCTTTATCAAGCCAACTTGAAAGCAGGCACCTCATTCCTCAACGAGTGGTATGCGGTCGATCTGGTGAAGAATCAGGACGGCGCAATCGTCGGTGTGATCGCGATCTGCATCGAGAACGGCGAGACCGTTTACATCCGTTCCAAGGCCGTGGTTCTGGCCACTGGTGGTGCCGGCCGCATCTATGCGTCCACCACCAATGCGCTGATCAACACCGGTGACGGTATCGGTATGGCGCTGCGCGCCGGCGTGCCGGTCCAGGACATCGAAATGTGGCAGTTCCATCCGACCGGCATCGCCGGTGCTGGTGTGCTGGTTACCGAGGGCTGCCGCGGTGAAGGCGGCTACCTGATCAACAAGCATGGCGAGCGGTTCATGGAGCGTTACGCTCCGAACGCCAAGGATCTTGCCGGTCGTGACGTGGTCGCACGCTCCATGGTCAAGGAAATTCTCGCTGGCAATGGCTGTGGTCCGGATGGCGATCACGTCATGCTTAAGCTCGATCACTTGGGCGAGGAAGTGTTGCACAGTCGCCTGCCAGGTATCTGCGAGTTGTCGAAGACGTTCGCTCACGTCGATCCGGTTACTGCGCCAGTCCCGGTCGTCCCGACCTGCCATTACATGATGGGCGGCGTTGCCACCAACATCCATGGTCAGGCTATTACCCAGGATGCCAATGGCAACGACAAGATCATTGACGGCCTGTTTGCGGTTGGCGAAGTGGCTTGTGTGTCGGTCCATGGTGCCAACCGTCTGGGCGGCAACTCGCTGCTCGACCTGGTGGTATTCGGTCGTGCTGCTGGTCTGCACCTCGAGAAAGCGCTGAAGGAAGGTGTCGAGCATCGCGGCGCCACCGAGACAGATCTGGATAGCGCGCTAAGCCGCCTTGCCTCGCTCAATGAGCGCACCACAGGCGAAGATGTTGCCTCGCTGCGCAAAGAACTGCAGAGCTGCATGCAGAACTATTTCGGGGTGTTCCGTACTGGCGAATATATGCAGAAGGGCATCGCGCAGCTTGCTGATCTGCGTCAGCGTATCGCCAACGTGAAGATCTCCGATAAGAGCCAGGCCTTCAATACCGCCCGGATCGAAGCGCTCGAGCTGCAAAACCTGCTGGAAGTCGCCGAGGCTACCGCGATCGCCGCTGAAACTCGCAAAGAATCGCGTGGTGCGCATGCTCGCGAGGACTTCGAAGAGCGTGACGATGAAAACTGGCTGTGCCACACCTTGTACTTCCCGGGTGAGAAGCGTGTAACCAAGCGTGCCGTGAACTTCTCTCCGAAGACAGTTCCGACATTCGAACCCAAGGTTCGGACATACTGAGGTCGCCAAATATGTTGCAAGTGAGCGTCTATCGCTACAACCCAGATCAAGACGAAAAGCCTTACATGCAGGATTTTCAGGTCAATACCGAAGGTAAGGACCTGATGGTGCTGGACGTGTTGGCGCTGATCAAGGAACAGGACGAAGGCTTCTCCTATCGTCGGTCCTGCCGTGAGGGAGTCTGTGGCTCCGACGGCATGAACATGAATGGCAAGAACGGTCTGGCCTGCATCACGCCGCTGTCCGCTGTGGTCAAGAACGACAAGCTGGTTCTGCGTCCTTTGCCTGGACTGCCAGTCATTCGTGACTTGGTTGTCGATATGGGCATCTTCTACAAGCAGTACGAGAAGGTCCGTCCTTATCTGATGAACGATACGCCGGCTCCGGCTATCGAACGTCTGCAAAGCCCGGAAGATCGTGAGAAGCTGGACGGTCTGTACGAGTGCATCCTGTGCGCTTGCTGCTCCACCAGCTGCCCGTCCTTCTGGTGGAATCCGGACAAGTTCCTGGGTCCCGCTGCGTTGCTGCAGGCCTATCGCTTCTTGGCTGACAGCCGCGACACCGAAACCGAGAACCGTCTGGCAGCATTGGACGATCCCTTCAGCGTGTTCCGTTGCCGTGGCATCATGAACTGCGTGAGCGTCTGCCCGAAAGGCTTGAACCCGACGAAGGCAATCGGTCACGTACGTAACATGTTGCTGCAAAGCGGGACCTGATGTATTCAGGGCATTGTGGTTGTTGTTCGCCTGCCCGTATTGCTTCACCGTGACACCTGCGGCGCCGTAGTTGATCTCGGCGCCGTAGTTTTAGTAGGAAAACCAGCCCAAAAAGCCGGGGTTCCACTCTGAAAATTGACGACCAGCAGGAGCATCCGGGGTGGTGCCCGGAAACTATCTGCGCGGTCCGTAGTGGCTTTACCTGAGTCGCTGCTTCAGAACTTGGGAAGCCATGCTGCGGTCTCCACGCTGGTGGTGTCTCCTTATCGAAGGTGACCGAACATGCAAGAAAGCGTAATGCAGCGCATGTGGGACAGTGCCCACCTATCCGGTGGTAACGCTGCCTATGTGGAAGAGCTTTATGAGCTCTACCTGCACGACCCCAATGCTGTGCCCGAAGAATGGCGCAGCTACTTCCAGAAGTTGCCCGTCAGTGGCAGCAGTACGACTGATGTATCGCATTCGACAGTTCGCGATCATTTCGTCCTGCTGGCCAAGAATCAGCGCCGTGCCCAGCCCGTTTCCGCCGGTAGCGTCAGTAGCGAGCATGAGAAGAAGCAGGTCGAAGTCCTGCGTCTGATACAGGCTTACCGCATGCGCGGTCATCAGGCGGCTCAGCTCGATCCGCTGGGCCTCCGGCAGCGTCCTGTTCCTGCTGATCTTTCAATCAACCACTATGGTCTGACCGACTCGGATCTGGATACCGTGTTCCGCACCGGTGATCTGGCGCTGGGCAAGGATCAGGCAACGTTGCGCGAAATTCATCAGGCGCTGCAAGATACTTATTGTCGCACCATTGGCGCCGAGTTCACGCACATCGTCGACTCGGAGCAGCGCAACTGGTTTGTGCAGCGTCTGGAGAGCGTTCGTGGTCGTCCGGCTTTCTCACCCGAAATCAAGAGCCACCTGCTCGAGCGTTTGACCGCTGCCGAGGGTCTGGAAAAGTACTTGGGTACCAAGTATCCGGGTACCAAGCGCTTCGGTCTTGAGGGTGGCGAGAGTCTGATTCCGCTTCTGGATGAAATCATCCAGCGCTCCGGCTCCTACGGCACCAAGGAAATTGTCATCGGCATGGCCCACCGTGGCCGTCTGAACGTGCTGGTCAATACCTTCGGCAAGAATCCGCGCGACCTGTTCGACGAATTCGAGGGCAAGAAGGTTGAAGGCCTGAGCTCCGGTGACGTGAAGTATCACCAGGGGTTCTCCTCCAACGTGATGACGCCCGGCGGCGAAATTCACCTGGCCATGGCATTCAACCCGTCCCACCTGGAGATCGTTTCGCCAGTGGTCGAGGGGTCGGTGCGTGCACGCCAGGACCGTCGTTGCGATCCGGTCGGCGACAAGGTGCTGCCAGTGACCATCCACGGTGACGCGGCTATCGCTGGTCAGGGTGTGGTCATGGAAACCTTCCAGATGTCGCAGACTCGCGCCTACCGCACTGGTGGCACGATCCGCATCGTGATCAACAACCAGGTTGGTTTCACCACCAACAAGCAGGAAGATGCCCGTTCCACGGAGTACGCCACCGACGTCGCGAAGATGATCCAGGCGCCGATTTTCCACGTGAACGCCGATGATCCGGAGGCGGTGCTGTTCGTCACCCAGCTAGCCGTCGATTATCGTATGCAGTTCAAGCGCGATGTGGTGATCGACCTGGTCTGCTACCGCCGTCGCGGTCACAACGAGGCTGACGAGCCAAGCGGTACCCAACCGCTGATGTACCAGCAGATCGCGAAGCAACGCACCACGCGTGAGTTGTATGCAGATAGCCTGATCCAGGCCAATGTGCAGGATGCAGACCGTGTGCAGGCAAAGGTCGATGAGTACCGCACTGCGCTGGACAACGGCTTGCATGTGGTCAAGAGCTTGGTCAAGGAGCCCAACAAGGAGCTTTTCGTTGATTGGCGCCCCTACCTGGGCCATGCCTGGACCGCGCGTCACGACACCCGTTTCGACCTGAAGACCCTGCAAGAACTGTCGAGCAAGATGCTGACGGTTCCCGAAGGCTTCGTCGTTCAGCGGCAGGTGTCAAAGATTCTCGAAGACCGCCAGAAGATGGGCGCCGGCGCGCTGGCCATAAACTGGGGTTATGCCGAGACGCTGGCCTACGCGACCCTGCTGTTTGAAGGTCATCCGGTGCGTATCAGTGGTCAGGATGTTGGTCGCGGTACCTTCTCCCATCGCCATGCGGCGTTGCATAACCAGAAGGACGGCAGCACCTACATTCCGCTGCAGCACCTCTACGAAGGCCAGCCACGTTTCGATCTGTACGATTCCTTCCTCTCCGAGGAGGCCGTACTGGCATTCGAATACGGCTATGCCACCACCATGCCGAACGCGCTGGTGGTCTGGGAAGCGCAGTTCGGCGACTTCGCCAACGGTGCCCAGGTTGTCATCGACCAGTTCATCACCAGCGGCGAGCACAAGTGGGGACGGCTTTGCGGCCTGACCATGCTGTTGCCGCATGGTTATGAAGGGCAGGGGCCCGAGCATTCGTCTGCGCGGCTGGAGCGTTACCTGCAGCTGTGTGCCGAGCAGAACATCCAGGTGTGCGTGCCGACCACGCCAGCACAGGTCTACCACATGCTGCGTCGTCAGGCGATCCGCCCGCTGCGCAAGCCGCTGGTTGCGCTTACGCCGAAGTCGCTGCTGCGCCACAAGGCGGCCATTTCGACGCTCGAAGATCTGACAGAGGGTTCCTTCCAGACTGTCATTCCGGAAATCGACCCGATCGATCCGGTCAAAGTCGAACGTCTGATCATGTGCAGCGGCAAGGTCTATTACGACCTGCTGGACAAACGCCGCAGCGAAGGCCGCGAAGACATTGCCATCGTGCGTATCGAGCAGCTGTATCCGTTCCCTGAAGAGGATTTGGCCGAGGTGCTCGCGCCTTACCAGAACCTCAAGAACATCATCTGGTGTCAGGAAGAGCCGATGAACCAGGGCGCGTGGTATTGCAGCCAGCACCACATGCGTCGTGTCGCTACTGCGCACAAGAGGGAGCTATTCCTTCAGTACGCCGGTCGTGAAGCCTCTGCTGCACCTGCGGTTGGTTATGCCTCCATGCACGCCGAACAGCAGGAAAAACTGCTGCAGGACGCGTTCACTGTTTAATCATTCGAGCAAGAGGCCGCGGACGACGCGGCCTCGCCGAAGAAACCGAATCAATAGGACCCCAGCTAATGGCTATCGAGATCAAAGCCCCCCAATTCCCGGAATCGGTCGCTGACGGCACCGTTGCAACCTGGCACAAGCAGCCCGGCGATGCGGTCAAGCGCGACGAACTGATCGTCGACATCGAAACTGACAAGGTAGTCATGGAAGTTCTCGCCGAAGCGGATGGCGTGCTGACTGAGATCGTCAAGAACGAAGGCGACACCGTGCTCAGCGGCGAACTGCTCGGTAAACTCGAAGCGGGCGCCGCCGCTGCGTCCGCGCCTGCAGCCACTCCAGCCCCGGCCGCAGCGCCAGCTGCCGCTGCATCGCCGTCGAGCGCTGAGGATGCGATTCTCGCCCCCGCCGCGCGCAAGCTTGCCGAAGAAAACGGCATCGATCCGAACAGCGTGAAGGGCACCGGCAAGGATGGCCGTGTAACCAAGGAAGACCTGGTTGCAGCCATCGAAGCCAAGAAATCCGCTCCAGTCGCTGCCAAGCCAGCAGCAGCGGCGGCGGCAGTGGTTGTCGCTGCCGGTGATCGTACCGAGAAGCGCGTGCCCATGACCCGTCTGCGTGCCAAAGTTGCCGAGCGTCTGGTCGAAGCGCAGTCGAGCATGGCGATGCTGACCACCTTCAACGAAGTTGACATGACCGAAGTCATGGCCCTGCGTTCGAAGTACAAGGATCTGTTCGAAAAGACCCATAACGGCGTGCGTCTGGGCTTCATGTCATTCTTCGTCAAGGCATCCGTCGAGGCGCTGAAGCGCTTCCCGGCAGTCAACGCTTCGATCGACGGCACTGACATTGTCTACCATGGCTATCAGGACATCGGTGTGGCTGTTTCCAGCGATCGTGGTCTAGTCGTGCCTGTCCTGCGTAACGCTGAGTTGATGAGCCTGGCCGAAATCGAAGGCGGTATCGCAACCTTCGGCAAGAAAGCCCGTGACGGCAAGCTGTCGATCGAAGAAATGACTGGCGGCACCTTCACCATCACCAACGGTGGTACTTTTGGTTCGATGATGTCGACGCCTATCGTCAACCCGCCTCAAGCGGCCATCCTGGGCATGCACAACATCCTGCAACGCCCGATGGCGGTTAACGGTCAGGTGGTCATTCGGCCGATGATGTACTTGGCACTGTCCTACGATCATCGTCTGATCGATGGAAAGGAAGCGGTCAGCTTCCTGGTGACGATCAAGAACCTGCTGGAAGATCCGGCCCGCCTGCTGCTGGATATCTAAAAAGCAGCGGCAAGTTGCAAGCGAGTGCTGCCTTGATGCAGCTCCGCTTGTGGCTTGCCGCTTTTCGCTTGAAGCTAGAGAGGATTTGCAATGAGTCAGAAATTCGACGTCGTCGTCATCGGTGCCGGCCCTGGCGGCTATGTGGCTGCTATCCGCGCGGCGCAGCTGGGCCTGAAGACCGCCTGCATCGAAAAGTACCAGGGCAAGGAAGGTAAGACCGCACTCGGCGGCACTTGCCTGAACGTGGGTTGCATCCCTTCCAAGGCGCTGCTGGACAGTTCCTACAAGTTTCATGAAGCTCAAGAGAGCTTCAACGTGCATGGCATCAGCACCGGCGAAGTCAAGATGGACGTGCCGACCATGATCGCGCGCAAGGACCAGATCGTTAAAAACCTCACTGGCGGTGTCGCCGCGTTGCTGAAGGCCAACGGCGTAACGGTTTTTGAAGGTCATGGCAAACTGCTGGCTGGCAAGCAGGTGGAAGTCACCAAGCTCGACGGTAGTACCGAGACGCTAGCGGCCGAGAACGTCATCCTGGCTTCCGGCTCCAAGCCAGTGGAAATTCCGCCCGCTCCGGTCAATCAGAACACCATCGTCGACTCCACGGGTGCATTGGACTTCCAGAGCGTGCCGGCTCGCCTGGGCGTAATTGGCGCTGGCGTTATCGGCCTCGAGCTGGGTTCGGTCTGGGCACGCCTGGGCTCCGACGTGACCGTCATCGAAGCAATGGATAAGTTTCTCCCCGCAGCCGATGAGCAGATCTCCAAGGAAGCTTTCAAGGTGCTGTCCAAGCAGGGCCTGAAAATTCTGTTGGGCGCGCGCGTGACCGGTTCCGAGGTGAAGGGCGACGAAGTTACCGTCAACTACACCAATGCCGAAGGCGAGCAGCAGCAGACCTTCGACAAGCTTATCGTTGCGGTTGGCCGTCGTCCGGTCACCACCGATCTGCTCGCTGCCGATGCAGGCGTGGACATGGACGAACGCGGCTTCATCTTCGTCAATGATCAATGCGCGACCAGCGTTCCGGGTGTCTATGCCATCGGTGACGTGGTACGTGGCGCGATGCTCGCCCACAAGGCTTCCGAAGAAGGCGTGATGGTTGCTGAGCGTATCGCCGGGCACAAGTCGCAAATGAACTATGACCTCATCCCATCGGTCATCTATACCCACCCGGAAATCGCTTGGGTCGGCAAAAGCGAGCAGGTCCTCAAGAGCGAAGGCGTTGAAGTCAACGTCGGCGTCTTCCCGTTCGCAGCAAGTGGCCGTGCCATGGCGGCCAACGACACAGCCGGGCTGGTCAAGGTTATCGCTGATGCTAAGACCGACCGCGTGCTGGGTGTACACGTGATGGGTCCGGCGGCCGCCGAGCTGGTTCAGCAGGGCGCCATCGGCATGGAATTCGGCACCAGTGCCGAAGACCTCGGCATGATGGTGTTCTCGCACCCGACCATGTCCGAGGCGCTGCATGAAGCAGCCTTGGCCGTCAATGGTCATGCGATCCATATTGCCAACCGCAAGAAGCGTTGATGGCTGTGTGAGTTGACTGAGCCCGCTGCGTTTTCGAACACAGCGGGCTTTTGTTTATGTGGGTGGCGCAAAACAATCAGGTCCTTGAAAGGTGTCATTGATAGTTTTCAGCGGCTTGGGGGTGGCGTGGCTTAAACGCCGTGTCTGATGCATATCAACCGAAATGGTAGGCAAGCATGAATCTCCACGAATATCAGGGTAAGCAGCTATTCGCCGAATACGGATTGCCGGTTTCGGCAGGCTATGCGGTAGACAATCCGCGCGAAGCGGCCGAGGCGTGCGACAAGATTGGCGGCACCGAATGGGTGGTCAAAGCTCAGGTGCATGCCGGCGGTCGCGGCAAGGCTGGCGGGGTGAAATTGGTCCGCAGCAAGGACGAGGCCCGCGCATTCGCTCAGCAATGGCTGGGCGAGCGATTGGTTACCTACCAGACCGACGCCAATGGCCAACCGGTCAGCAAGGTTCTGGTCGAAGCCTGCACTGATATTGCCAAGGAGCTTTACCTGGGCGCGGTGGTCGATCGCTCTTCGCGTCGTATCGTGTTCATGGCCTCCACGGAAGGTGGCGTGGATATCGAGAAGGTTGCCCACGACACTCCTGAAAAGATACTCAAGGCCACCATCGATCCGCTGGTAGGTGCGCAGCCTTACCAAGGGCGTGAGCTTGCTTTCCAACTCGGGCTCAAAGGCGACCAGGTCAAGCAGTTCGTCCACATCTTCATCGGGTTGGCGAAATTGTTCGTCGACTACGACGTGGCGCTGTTGGAAGTGAACCCGCTGGTGATCAAGAAGGACGGGAACCTGCACTGCCTGGACGCCAAAATCAACATCGACAGCAACGCCATCTACCGTCAGCCCAAACTGCGTGACATGGCCGATCCGTCCCAAGATGACCCGCGCGAAGCGCATGCGGCGCGATGGGAACTGAATTACGTGGCGCTTGACGGCAACATTGGCTGCATGGTCAACGGCGCCGGTCTGGCGATGGGTACCATGGATATCGTCAACCTGCATGGCGGTAAGCCTGCCAATTTCCTTGATGTAGGCGGTGGGGCGACGGAGGAACGGGTCGCCGAAGCATTCAAGATCATCCTGTCCGACCCCAACGTGGCTGCGGTACTGGTGAATATCTTCGGCGGTATAGTGCGCTGCGACATGATTGCCGAAGGGATTATCGGTGCCGTCAAGGAGGTAGGTGTGAAGGTGCCGGTGGTGGTGCGTCTTGAGGGCAACAATGCTGACCTGGGTGCCAAGATGTTGAGCGAAAGCGGGCTGAATATCATCGGTGCGAACAGCCTGACCGATGCGGCAGTACAGGTTGTCAAAGCCGCGGAGGGCAAGTAATGAGCATCCTGATCAACAAAGATACCAAAGTCATCTGCCAGGGTTTTACCGGCTCCCAAGGCACCTTTCACTCCGAGCAGGCAATTGAATACGGCACTCAGATGGTTGGCGGCGTGACGCCGGGCAAAGGCGGCGGCTTCCACCTCGGTCTTCCGGTTTTCAATACTGTGAGGGAGGCGGTGGAGGCCACCGGAGCCGATGCGTCGGTTATTTATGTGCCGGCTCCCTTCTGCAAGGACTCGATCATCGAAGCTGCGATGAGTGGCATCAAACTGATCGTCTGTATCACCGAAGGCATTCCTACGCTCGATATGCTGGAAGTGAAGATCAAGTGTGACGAGTTGGGTGTACGCCTGATCGGGCCGAACTGCCCGGGCGTGATCACTCCTGGCGAGTGCAAGATCGGTATCCAGCCGGGGCATATCCACCAGCCGGGCAGGGTGGGTATTGTCTCGCGTTCGGGGACCCTGACCTACGAAGCGGTGAAGCAGACTACCGATGCCGGCTTCGGTCAATCGACCTGTGTGGGTATCGGCGGCGATCCCATTCCAGGCTCCAGCTTCATCGATATCCTCAGGATGTTCCAGGAAGATCCGCAGACCGAAGCGATTGTGATGATCGGTGAAATCGGTGGTTCCGCCGAGGAAGAGGCGGCGGCTTACATCAAGGCCAGCGTCACCAAACCGGTAGTTTCCTATATCGCCGGGGTTACCGCCCCAGCGGGCAAGCGTATGGGCCATGCCGGCGCGATTATTTCCGGCGGCAAGGGCACTGCGGAAGAGAAGTTTGCTGCGCTTCAGGACGCGGGGGTGAAAACCGTGCGTTCCCTCGCCGATATCGGTAAGGCGCTGGCGGAAGTGACCGGCTGGGAGATGAAGCACGCCTGATGGGTTGTCGAGTCAGTCTGCCGCTCTAGGCTTTCCAAAAGGCCTGGGGCTGCAATCGGTCCGAGGGTTCGCCTCGGGCGGCACACCTCACTGCTTTGTGGGTGGTGCTGCCCGAGGCAACGCTTTTCGCAGGTCTTCGCCCGCCCGCTCTCGCGAGGAGGGCCACCTTCCTTAGATTGCAACTGCTTTTTCTTGGAGGATCGCCGGTCCTCGTAGTGCTTTTCCGATCAATGCCCGACGACCTGATCGGCATCAAAGACCGCATCGTGGCATTATTGCAGGCTTAAATTCATACGCTTGTTCGGTCCACAAGAGCGATGACGCGCAATGAGGTTCGGCCTAACCGGCTGGATGACGTTTCCCTCTATCCCATGGGAGACCCTACCCAACATCAGGCTGCCGTGGCTGGCGTTGCCTGCCTTGCAGTGCATGCTCCGTTTTCGGCGGCCGTTATCCCTCTGGTAGTTTTTTCGCATGAATCGTTTGAAAGGTTTTGACCTGCTGGCCCTCGGCTTCATGACATTCGCGCTGTTTCTTGGCGCGGGCAATATCATTTTCCCCGCAAGTGCCGGCATGGCCGCGGGCGAAAGCATCGGGTACGCAGCACTCGGTTTTCTGATTACAGGCGTTGGCTTGCCGTTAATGACGGTCGTGGCACTGGCACGGGTAGGTGGTGGTATGCCTGCCCTGACCGCACCGTTGGGCAAATGGGCGGGCACGCTGCTGGCGGTAGCTGTGTATTTGGCCATTGGGCCGTTGTTTGCCACGCCACGTACCGCTGTGGCTTCGTTTGAGATTGGCGTAGTGCCGTTCACCGGCGATAGCCCTGTGGCGCTGCTGGGTTATACATGCGTCTATTTCGCCTTAGTGCTGTTTCTCTCGCTCAAGCCTGGTCAATTGCTCGACCGGGTCGGCAAGGTAATCACTCCGGTGCTGTTGTTCGCTCTAGTAGTGCTCGGTGCTGCCGCGCTGTTCATCCCTGCGGGGCCGATCGGCACCACCAGCGAGGCGTACCAGGTACAGCCACTAACGAAAGGGTTTCTGGAGGGCTACCTGACCATGGACGCCCTCGGCGCGCTGGTGTTTGGCGTTGTCATCGCCACAGCGATACGTGACCGTGGCGTTACCATGCCCAACCTGGTGACCCGTTATTCGGTCATCGCCGTAATAATTGCTGCCACAGGCTTGGCTCTGGTGTATCTGGCGCTGTTCTATCTCGGTGCTACCAGCCAACAGATCGCTGGTGGGGCGAGCAATGGCGGGAAGATTCTTACCACTTATGTGCAGCACACCTTTGGCAACACTGGCCTGCTGCTGTTGGCGGCGGTGATTATCCTTGCCTGCCTGACAACCGCGGTCGGATTGCTGACCGCTTGTGGCGAGTTCTTCAGTGAATTGTTGCGCGTCTCCTATACGAAGGTGGTATGGGTGTTCGCACTGTTCAGTCTGGCGGTCTCGAACCAGGGCCTGAATGAGTTGATCCGGGTCTCTGTGCCGGTACTGATCGGCCTTTACCCGCTGGCCATCGTACTGGTTGCGCTTGCTCTGGCGGATCGATTCTGGCTTTCGCCCCCGCGGATATTTCGCCCTGTGATGGCGGTTACGCTGGTTTTTGGTGTAGTCGATGGCCTTGCTGCGGCCGGATTCAATGAGTGGGTGCCTGCACTCTTCACTCAGTTGCCACTGGCGGGGCAGAGCATGGGTTGGATGCTGCCGGTACTGGCGACGCTATTGCTGGCCGTTGTGGTTGATCGCCTGCTGGGTTCCAGCAAGAGCGCTGAGGCCTAGCGAATTCCCTGCGATTGTAGCGGAGCCGGCCATTGGCCGGCTCCGTCCGGCTGTGATATGACGGTAGCGGTTTTCAACTTCGTGTGTTCATGAGGGCGCTACATGACCGTTCCCGATCATCTCCTGCCGCACCTGATTGCTGTCGTCTGGTTCGTTGTCTGCTGGGTTGGGTACACCCGTTACGCTGACTGGCGCGCTCGTGATACAGCCTGTCTCGCCAGCGTGCTGCATCTCTACCGCAAAGACTGGATGCGTCGTCTGATGCTGCGCGACAACCGCATCGCCGATGCCAACGTGATCGGAAATCTCGAGCGCAACGCTGCCTTCTTCGCCTCCAGCACCCTGATTATCCTGGCCGGTATCCTCACGGCATTGGGCGCCTCGGAACGTGCGGTTTCGCTGTTGGCTGATCTGCCTTTCGCCCAGCCGGTCAGCAGGGGGTTGTCCGAGATAAAGCTGCTCGGTTTGGCCGTTGTGTTCGTTTATGCGTTCTTCACCTTCAGTTGGTGCATGCGCCAGTACAACTTCGCGGCTGTGCTGGTGGCTTCCGCACCGGCGGTGGGTGAGCCTAACGTCAATGACCAGCAGCGCAAGTCCTTCGCCGAGCGCGCTGCACGGGTCATCTCCATGGCGGCCAATCAGTTCAACTTTGGCCTGCGTGCCTATTACTTTGGTATGGCTACGCTGTCTTGGTTTATCAATCCCTGGGTCTTCATGCTGGTGACGGCAGGCGTTGTACTGATCCTCTACCGTCGCGAGTTCCATTCCGATGTACTCAAGGTCATGGTATTTACGCCAACCTTGCCGAGCGAATTGTCCAAGGAATAGGTTGCTCTGCTTCGAGGCGTTACCATGCGCGGCTTGTTTGATTGCTGAGAGTTCGCATGAGTGACCACCTTATCCTAGAGCGTACCCAGCGCTTTTTATCGCTCCTGCGGCATTGCCAGGTCCTGGGCATGAGCGTCGAGCAGGCTGATCGAAAAGGTCTGACGCTGCGCCTGCCCTATAGCGACAGAATCGTCAGTGATCCGGAAAGTCGGATCATTCACGGCGGTGCAATCACCACACTGATGGATACGACCTGTGGCATTTCCACCGCATGTGCGCTGCCCGAGCTGGAAATTTGCCCGACCTTGGACTTGCGTATCGACTACATGCATCCAGCCGAGCCGGATCATGATGTGTTCGGTTTCGCTGAATGCTATCGGGTCACGCCGACGGTAATCTTCACCCGCGGCGTGGCTTACCAGCGCGACATCAACGAGCCAATCGCCCATGTCGTCGGTGCATTCATGCGGATGAGCAAAGGGACAATCGCGGGCGAGCGAGGCTCATCTTCATGAGCAACAAAAACCTGAACGAATGGGTACGCCAAGCCCACGAAAGCAACAACTACGATCCTCTGCTGCAGATGGTGCCCTACGCCAGGCTGATCGGTATCGAATGCCTGCGTCTGGGTGACGAAATGGTATTCCGGCTGCCCAGCAATCAGGACAATATCGGCAACCCGACGCTGCCAGCGCTGCACGGCGGGGTTATCGCCGGTTTCATGGAACACGCCGCGATGCTGCATCTGCTGATGTTCATGGGCGCCCCACATTTACCGAAAATCATCGACTTCTCGATAGATTATCTTCGTGCCGGTCTCTATCGTGACACCTTCGCTGCCTGCCAGGTGTGGCGTCAGGGACGCCGTGTCGCCAACGTTGCCGTCACCGCCTGGCAGACGAATCAGGCCGAACCCATCGCTACCGCCCGTTGCCATTTCAAGGTCGACGAGTCTTAAGCGTTGGGCGCAATGTGATGTTTCAGGGATCTTGAATGGATGCGTTGCTGATACTCGGCGGCTTGCTGCTGATTGTTCTCGGAGCTGTCTGGTTGGTGGCGCGTGCTTTTGGCACGAGCCTGTTTTGGGGAATTGGCGTATTGGCGCTGCCTCCCGTGTTGCTGATCTACGTGTTCCGGCATTGGGCGAGGGCTTACAGGGCGTTGTTGTTGAGTAGCCTGGGATTCATTCCGTTGGTGGCTGGGTTTTCGCTTCTGGCGAGCCAGAGTCCTGAGCGGCTGGCAGCAATCATCAGCCTTGATTGGCTGCAGCAGAACGACAAGGTCCAGACCCCGCTCGCCATGAATGTGCGTGGTCGCGTTGACGGCCGACCGTTCAGCCCAGGGCAGGGTGAGCTTATCGATGGCGTGCTGACACTTCGTGAAGGTGGCGACTTCTTCGCCCATCAGGCCGTCATCATTCGTTTTCCGCAGCCGGTAGACGGGCCACTGCGTGTCGATGTGCTGCCCGAGGACGTTGGCTCACTTCCTGAGGTTGAAATCAGTTGGATGCGGCCTGAACAGGAGCTTCCCGAGGCTCGGCGCCTCTCCCGCGGCTACACCCTTCACCTGGACCTCCAGCCGGTACCGCCGAACAGGCTCGCCGGAGATTTCCATTTGGTGATGCCGCCTCGCTACCAAACCAATCTCAGTGGGCGGGTAGAGCTGTACACCGACGATCTCCGTTACCACGATGATGGGAAGGTCGATAACCACCACGACTCCCACGGAACGCTGTTGCATATCGCCGAGGATTATCTCGAGCGCCGATACGCCACTCGCCAGGTTCAGGTCGAATCCTTACCCGCGGTGAGGTTCCCGACAACAGCCCTGGTCACCACCCTACGGGCGAGCGTGAACGGCCAGTCGCAGTCTTTTGAAATGTCATTCAGCAAAGGAATGCAGGGGTGGGGGGTGGATGGCGATGAGTACCCGGCGCTTCCAGCCGAACCCGAGCCGAGGGTCAATGCAGTGTTGTTGACTAAGGCGCAGACGGCATTGCAAACATCTGCTCCGCCCCAGCGAATAGACCGCAGGCAACGATTCTCCATGGAGCGCCTGCTGCGCGACCCCTCTCCCTACCGGAATGTCATGATGCGAGCGCGCACCGAGCGCGGCGGTTTGGCAGAGGGGCGCTTCGTCGGCATCGATCAGGACGGCAACCTGAATATTCGCCGTGTTATCAAAGGTCCCGGTGAGGCGTTCTATAACTTGGCGCCCAGTGAGATTTCCTCGCTCGAGTTGCTGGAGCCCTGACCATTGGTCCTGGTCGAGGCCCTTGGCCGGCCCCTGCAACCTTGAAATACCGCGGTATGCCCCCATCTGTCTGTCATTGCCGCGATTGCGGTCCGTGCCATAGACGATGTGGGGTTTGTAGACGATGAGTGGGGAAACTCAAAACAAAGAGACTCTGGGCTTCCAGACCGAAGTGAAGCAACTGCTTCACCTTATGATCCATTCGCTGTACTCGAACAAGGAAATCTTCCTTCGCGAGCTGATTTCGAACGCTTCCGATGCGGCCGACAAGCTGCGCTTCGAGGCGCTGGCCAAACCCGAGCTGCTCGAAGGCGCTGGCGATCTGCGGATTCGCATCAGCTTCGACAAGGACGCCAAGACCGTTACCCTCGACGACAACGGTATCGGCATGAACCGCGACGACGTGGTAGCCCACCTGGGTACTATCGCCAAGTCGGGTACCGCAGACTTCATGAAGCACCTGACGGGCGACCAGAAGAAGGATTCGCACCTGATCGGTCAGTTTGGCGTGGGCTTCTACTCCGCCTTCATCGTCGCCGACCAGGTCGAGGTGTTCAGCCGTCGCGCCGGCACGCCAGCTGAAGAGGGCGTCTACTGGTCCTCGAAAGGCGAGGGCGAATTCGAAGTTGCCACCCTCGAGAAGGCCGAGCGCGGTACCCGTATCGTCCTGCATCTGAAAGCCGGCGAAGAAGAGTTCGCCGATGGCTGGCGCTTGCGCAACATCATCAAGAAATACTCCGACCATATCGCGCTGCCCATCGAATTGCCGAAAGAATTCCATGGCGAGGAGAAAGACAAGCCGGCCGAGCCCGAGTGGGAAACCGTCAACCGCGCCAGCGCTCTGTGGACCCGCCCGCGTACCGAAGTGAAGGACGAGGAGTACCAGGAGTTCTACAAGCACGTCGCTCACGACTTCGAGAATCCTCTGGCCTGGAGTCACAACAAGGTCGAAGGCAAGCTGGAATACACTTCGCTGCTGTACGTGCCGGGCCGCGCGCCCTTCGATCTGTACCAGCGCGAAGCGCCCAAGGGTCTCAAACTCTATGTGCAGCGCGTGTTCATCATGGACCAGGCCGACGAGTTTCTGCCGCTTTACCTGCGCTTCATCAAGGGCGTCGTCGATTCCAATGACCTGTCGCTGAACGTCTCGCGTGAGATCCTGCAGAAGGATCCGGTGATCGACTCCATGAAGTCGGCTCTGACCAAGCGCGTACTGGACATGCTGGAAAAGCTGGCGAAGAACGAGCCGGAACAGTACGCCACCTTCTGGAAGCAGTTCGGTCAGGTTCTCAAGGAAGGGCCCGCCGAGGACTTCGCCAACAAGGAGAGGATCGCCGGTCTGCTGCGTTTCGCCTCCACCCATGATGCCGCTGGTGAGCAGACGGTTTCGCTGGCCGATTACCTCGGGCGCCTGAAGGAAGGGCAGGACAAGATCTACTTCCTCACTGGCGAGTCATACGCTCAGGTGAAGAACAGTCCGCATCTGGAAGTCTTCCGCAAGAAAGGCATCGAAGTGCTGCTGCTGACCGATCGCATCGACGAGTGGCTGATGAGCTACCTGACAGAGTTCGACGGCAAGCAGTTTGTCGACGTTGCACGCGGCGACCTGGATCTCGGCAAGCTGGATTCGGAAGAAGACAAGAAGGCCCAGGAAGAAATCGCGAAGGCGAAGGAAGGCCTGGTCGAGCGATTGAAAGGCGCGCTGGGTGACCAGGTGGCGGAGGTGCGGGTATCGCATCGCCTCACCGACTCGCCAGCGATTCTTGCCATCGGTGAGCAGGATCTAGGCCTGCAGATGCGCCAGATCCTCGAAGCGAGCGGGCAGAAGGTGCCGGAGTCCAAGCCGATCTTCGAGATCAACCCGCAGCATCCGCTGATCGAGAAGCTGGATGCCGAGCCGGACGAAGATCGTTTCGCCGACCTCTCGCACATTCTCTTCGACCAGGCGGCACTGGCCGCGGGTGATAGCCTCAAAGACCCGGCGGCCTATGTGCAGCGCCTGAACAAGCTGCTGGTGGAACTGTCTGCCTAAGCCGCAGATGCAGAGGTAGTGAACCGAAGACACCGCTTTCCGGCAAGGGAAAGCGGTGTTTTTTATTGTGTGCCATAAGGGTTCTTTTAACCGGGCACTTCAGTGTGCGGCCAACGGCTTCACGTCGGGATCAACCGCCTTCGCGCTGCCTTTTAAAGATGCGCGCCGTCGCGCAGACCCCTTTGAAGCCTGCCAGCGGCTAGCTCGTCCCAAAACCAGCGACCCGGAGCAGCTGCTGCCTCCAGCTTCCCAACGCCATTTCCAGTAGAATGCCCGTTTTGTCCCGGGAGTCGGCCATGTCGTCCTATATCGAAGCCATCGAGAACATCACCCCCGAAATTTATGAAAACCTCAAGACTGCCGTCGAACTGGGCAAGTGGGGGGACGGGCGCAAGCTGACTGCCGAGCAGAAGGAAACTTGCCTCGCGGCCATGATCGCCTGGGAGATGCAGAACCTGCCGGAAGAGCAGCGCACCGGCTACATGGGTGGTCAGGAGTGCGGTTCCAAGAGCAAGAAGGCTGCCTTGCCTATTGACACCAGTCTGTTCGCTCCTGCCTCGGGAACCCGTCACTGATGCAGGAATTGGGACGTGGCGCGCTGAGCAAGATGTCGGTGCAGTTGGGCGCGCCAGCGCAATATTCGTTTCGCCTGGATGATGCCCTGGTGCCAGTCAATCCGCTGATCGGCAAGACCTTGAGGCTGGAATACCTGGGCGCCATCCATTGCACCCATTGCGGTCGCAAGACCAACAAGAGCTTCAGCCAGGGCTACTGCTATCCCTGTTTCAAGAAACTGCCGCAATGCGACCTCTGCATCATGAGCCCGGAAAGATGCCACCACGAACTGGGCACCTGTCGGGACCCGCAATGGGGCACCGATTTCTGTATGACCGATCATGTGGTCTATCTGGCCAATTCTTCCGGTATCAAGGTCGGCATCACCCGTGCCACCCAGTTGCCGACCCGCTGGCTGGACCAGGGCGCGAGCCAGGCGTTGCCGATCATGCGCGTATCCACTCGCCAGCAATCGGGCCTGGTCGAAGACCTGCTGCGTAGCCAGGTGGCCGATCGCACCAACTGGCGTGCGTTGCTCAAGGGCGACGCCGAACCGCTGAATCTGCCGCTCCTTCGCGAAACCATTTTCGATGCTTGTGCAGAGGGTCTGGGGGCCCTTCAGCAGCGTTTTGGTTTGCAGGCCATCCAGCCGCTGACTGACGCGGAAGTCGTCGAGATTCGCTATCCGGTCGAGGCGTATCCCACCAAGATTGTCAGCCTGGACCTGGAAAAGACTCCGGTGATAGAAGGCACGCTCAAAGGCATCAAGGGTCAATATTTGATCCTGGATACGGGCGTCATCAACATTCGCAAGTTCACGGCTTATCAGATAGCGGCAAGTAGCATGCAATGAGCCTGATCTACCGCTGACGGCAGATCACACTTCAGCGTTTTCAGGCTAGGGTGGAAGTTATAGCGACCGCCATCTTGCCGTACAGCCAGATTTTTATGCCGACTTATCGGCTTGCCATAAACACCTGTAGCTTGAAGCCCGCCGCTTGAAGCTGCCCAGAAGAGGCCCATCAGATGCGTACCGAACAACCGAAAGTCATTCATCTCAAGGACTATCAGGCGCCCGATTATCTGATCGATGAAACCCATCTGACCTTCGAATTGTACGAGGATCGCACGCTGGTACATGCCCAGCTGGTTATGCGCCGCAACCCGGATCGGGGCAAGAGCCTGCCGCCGCTGGTGCTTAATGGCCAGGACATGGAGCTGCAGTCCTTGTCCTTGAACGACCGCCCGCTCGGGCCGGGCGACTACCAGATCGGTGAGGACAGTCTTACCCTGCAGCCGGACAGCGCTGAGTTCACCATCGACAGCAGCGTGATCATTCATCCGGAAAGCAATACGGCGTTGGAAGGGCTCTACAAATCCGGCCGGATGTTCTGTACCCAGTGCGAGGCCGAAGGCTTCCGCAAGATCACCTACTATCTCGACCGCCCGGATGTGATGAGCAAGTTCACCACAACGGTCAGCGCCGAACAGCATGCTTATCCCATCCTGCTTTCCAACGGCAATCCGATTGCCAGTGGCAGCGAGGATGACGGTCGCCACTGGACCACCTGGGAAGATCCGTTCAAGAAGCCCGCCTACCTGTTCGCCCTGGTGGCCGGCGATCTCTGGTGCGTGGAAGACAGCTTCACCACCATGAGCGGCCGTGACGTCGCATTGCGTATCTATGTCGAGCCGGAAAATATCGACAAATGCCAGCACGCCATGGACAGCCTGAAAAAGTCCATGAAGTGGGACGAAAAGGCCTACGGGCGCGAGTACGACCTGGACATCTTCATGATCGTCGCGGTCAACGACTTCAACATGGGCGCGATGGAGAACAAGGGTCTCAACATCTTCAACTCCAGCGCTGTGCTGGCTCGCGCCGAGACCGCCACTGACGCTGCGCATCAGCGGGTCGAAGGCATCGTCGCCCACGAGTACTTCCATAACTGGTCCGGCAACCGGGTAACCTGCCGCGATTGGTTCCAGCTATCGCTAAAGGAAGGCTTCACGGTGTTCCGCGATGCGCAGTTCAGCGCAGACATGAACTCCGCCACGGTTAAACGTATCGAGGACGTGGCCTACCTGCGCACCTACCAGTTTGCCGAAGATGCCGGCCCCATGGCCCATTCGGTTCGCCCGGACTCTTTCATCGAAATTTCCAACTTCTACACCTTGACCGTGTACGAGAAGGGCGCCGAAGTGGTGCGCATGATCCAGACTTTGCTGGGGGCGGAGGGCTTCCGTAAGGGCAGCGACCTGTACTTCGAACGGCATGACGGCCAGGCGGTGACAGTCGACGACTTCGTCAAGGCCATGGAAGACGCCAGCGGTGTCGATCTCACCCAGTTCAAGCGCTGGTACAGCCAGGCCGGCACACCTCGCCTTGTCGTCAGCGAGCAATACGATGCTCGGGCTAAAACTTATAGCTTGACCTTCCGCCAAAGCTGCCCAGCGACGCCGGGTCAGCTGCACAAGGAGCCTTTCGTGATCCCGGTGGCCCTGGGCCTGCTGGATGCCGATGGCCGTGAGCTGGGGCTGCGTCTTGAAGGCGAGGATGTCGCAAGCGGTACCTCGCGCGTGCTTGCTGTTACCGAGGCCGAGCAGACCTTCACTTTCGTGGACGTGCCAGCGCATCCGTTGCCTTCCCTATTGCGTGGGTTCTCGGCGCCGGTGAAGCTCGAGTTTCCATATAGTCGTGACCAGCTGATGTTCCTCATGCAACACGACAGCGATGGCTTCAATCGCTGGGAAGCCGGGCAGCAATTGTCAGTGCAAGTACTGCAGGAGCTGATCGGCCAATGTCAGCGCGGCGAGCCGCTGGCGATGGATGAGCGTCTGATCGAAGCGTTGCGCAGCGTGCTCAGGAACGAGCAGCTGGACGCGGCGATGGTGGCCGAAATGCTCTCGCTACCGAGCGAGGCCTATCTCACCGAAATAAGCGAAGTGGCCGACGTTGATGCCATCCATGCCGCGCGCGAGTTTGCCCGACGTGAGTTGGGTAGCCGTCTGTTCGAGCCGCTTTACCAGCGCTACATGACCAGCCGAGAGGTATCGCGTCAGACTGAATATGTTGCCTCGGCTGAGCATTTCGCCCGCCGTGCGTTGCAGAACATGGCGCTGGCCTACCTGATGCTCAGTGAACGCTCGGATGTTCTCTCGCTGTGCCTGGACCAGTTCGACAATGCCGATAACATGACCGAACGTCTGTCGGCGTTGGCGTCGCTGGTCAACTCGCCTTTCGAGGAGAAGCGAGCAAAGGCGCTGGAGTCGTTTGCAGAGCACTTCAAGGACAATCCGCTGGTGATGGACCAGTGGTTCAGCGTTCAGGCGGGCAGCCCGTTGCCGGGAGGCTTGGAGCGGGTGCAGCAGTTGATGACGCATTCGGCATTCACCTTGAAGAACCCCAACAAGGTGCGTGCCCTGATCGGGGCGTTTGCCAATCAGAACCTGATCAACTTTCATCGTGCTGACGGTGCCGGCTACCGCTTCCTGGCCGATCAGGTCATTGCCCTGAACGCACTGAATCCGCAGATCGCTTCACGCCTGCTTGCACCTCTGACGCGCTGGCGCAAGTATGACAACGGGCGTCAGGCGCTGATGAAGGGCGAGCTTGAACGGATTCTGGCATCGGGCGAGCTGTCCAGAGATGTCTATGAAGTGGTGAGCAAGAGCTTGGCCTGATTGGTAGCGAGCGGCTCAACGACCGCTGCTGTCGCTGCGCAAAATGAAAAGGCCGTTCGATTCAGGATCGAACGGCCTTTTCTTGTCTAGGACCGGGTTACAGCTCCCCTCGGCCGGTTGAGACTGCGCTTAACGCCCCAGGTTGTCACCAGTACCGATGATGGTGGCCGATGGCAGCAGCTGGCTGATGAAGCGATTCCAGCGGGTAATATTGGCCGGGCCTACGAATACTACGTCCTGCGGTTGCAACGGGAAGTGCTTGGCCAATGCAAACGCGGTAGGGGACTTGGCGTTCAGCTGGAATACCTTGGCCTTTTCGGTTGCGATATTCGCGGCCCCACGGATGACGTACACCGCTTCGCCGTCACCTGTTTCCTGTTTAATGCCCCCGGCGGAGCCGATTGCGTCCATGAGGTTCAGGCTGGTGCTCTTGAAAGTCATGGCCTGGGGTAGGGTGACTTCGCCCAGCACATAGATCTTCTTCTGGTCGTTATAAGGCAAGTGCAGCTGGTCGCCGTCCTTCAGGTAGACCTGATGCAGCCAGGAATCCGGGCGATTAAGCTCATCAAGATTCAGCAGGTACTCGCGGCCATCGCGCTTGAGCGTCAGGCTGGTGAGATCCGCGTTGTCAGTGTCGACGCTCGCCTGACCGATCGCTTGCACGATTGTGATCGGTGCAGTGGTCATGGGCACTTCGCCCGCCGTGTTGAAAGCACCAGAAAGCACCACGCGCTGGCTTCCGAAGCGCAGCAGGCTGACATCCACCTGCGGGCTGTCGATGTAATTGGCCAGGCGTCGGGCGATGGTGGCCCGCAGCTCTTCGATGGTCATACCTGCAGCGTTTACGTTGCCGATGTAGGGGTAGAACAGGGTGCCATCCGGGCGTACCAGGCGACCGTTGGCATCCAGCTGCTGCTGAGGGCCGGAGGGCGCGGTGAGCTCAGGGTGATCCCAGACGGTGATGTAGAGCAGATCGTTGGCACCGATGCGGTAGGCAGTGGGCTTGAAGTCGAGCAACTCCTGCTTGCTGGAAGTACCCATGTCCGAAACCAGATCACCCTTGAGCATCTCGGGAGTGATTCGCAGGAGCTGGACGTTGTTGTCATCGGTTTTGGCCCCTTTTTCGAACTCATCGGGATCAAGGTACTGGCCGGGGGCGAATGCGCATCCCTGGAGAATCAGCAGGGAGGAAAAAGCGAGGGCAAGTGCTGGTTTCATAGGTGATTTCATCCTTGACGGAGTTGTTTTTCAAAGTGAAACGACTGGGTTCACCGTTCTAGAGGCGTCAACGAAGGTGGTTCCGCGCTTGTCGATACAATCTCCAAGCGTCAAGCGGATATATCCATTGCGCCGTTTTCAGACAATCATGTTTCGCTCTTGCTGTTTTTATCACTGGTTCTGGCCGGTTTAGTCGGCCACCAGGCTGGTGCGGCTAGTTGATTCATGTCCGCTCAGGAAACTAAGGGTTATTCCCGTCTCGGCCTTCAATGTCGAAATACCATCGAAGCACATAACCGGCAGTGAGGTAGACCGTCCCGCTTTATCTGGGTTCAAAACTACGTACGGTCATTTTTATAAATCATGAATCCAAGTTCGCCGGGTCGGGTTTGTGGTGCCTGGCGCTTCTTTCACGCAGGTAGGCTGGAACGATGAACAGCGCATCGTGGAGATAGCGCTTGGCCAGTCGACGAGGCTCCGAGAGCATGCGGTGCAGCCATTCCAGCTTGTTCATCTGCATCCACTTGGGGGCTCGCTTGATGCTGCCAGTGGCGAACGAAATCGAAGCGCCAATGCAGAAGCCCATTCCCGTTCTGTCATGGCTATCCACCGCAGCGGCAAGGATTTCCTGACGGGGGGCGCCGACTGCGTAAAAGACCAGCTCTGAAGGATGCTCGCGGATGAACTGAAGGCAGCGCTGTACCTCCTCGGGGCGGCTGATGAAGCCCATCGGCGGGTTGTGATGAAGGATTTCGATTCGCGGATAGAGTGCGCGCAATTTCTCGCATTCACTGACTGTCGCGCCAATCAGAACCAGTCGCAGGCCTTCGTCATTGGCCCACTCAAGAAGGTCCATGGTCAGGTCACTGCCGGGTATCACCTCTTCGATATGCACGCCGAGACGATGCAGCAGCGGGAGCAATACCCGGCTGTCGCATAGCCGCCAGCGGGCCTTGGCGTACGCTTCACGCAGCTCATGGTTGTATTGCAACTGAGCCAGGTGGTCCACGTTTGGTGTTACCACGAAGGAGTAAGGCTGGTTCACTGCCTCGCGAATAAATGCGAGTAGAGCTGCCTTGCTACCGGTGTAAAACCGGACCCCAAATACTTCGTTCGTATTACTTGACACTCATCGCTACTCCCTTAAAAGCGCCTTTGACGCCGGACCAGGCGAGGCCTAGGTCATCGCGTTCCTTGATCACCGTAATCACGGACAGAAAGCACGCCGACGCAAACGCGAAGGCCGGACCGTAGAAGCGCTTGTTGAAGCGGGTTGCAGCACGGTTCCGGTAGTAGTGGTAGAACGCCGAGCGGTTGCCCAAACTCAGCGAGCCGTAATGGAACAGGCGGCTGTCCGGAACTACCTGGATGCCAATGCCGAAGCGCTTCGCACGAAATTGCCAATCTACCTCCTCTGAATACATGAAATAGCTCTCGTCCATCAGGCCGACCTCCCGGACCGTTGAAGCGGTAAAAGCAAGACTGCATCCCATAAGGTAGTCGGGTTTCTGCTGCATCTCCTCCATTGCCTCGAGCGTTACGTCCTTGCCCAGCAGGCGGGCCTTGCCGAACAGCGGGTAGAGCTTGCCCCCGCCATAGCACTCGAGACGACCGGTTTCCGGGCTCAACACCACGGAGCCCACGAACTGGCGATCATTACGTTTCAGCGCCGTGAGTAATGGCGTGAAGGCATCGGTCTCCACAAAGGTGTCGTTGTTGACGATCCAGAAATGGGTTGCCTTCAGATTGTCCAAAGACCAGCGTAAGCCATAATTGTTACCGCCGGCATAACCATTGTTTTTTGGATTGAGCAGCACTGTCACCTTGTCCAGTGCGTGGTCGGCTTTCCATTGTTCCAGAACCTCCCCGGAACCATCCTGCGAATCATTATCGATGACCACAATATGGTCGAGGGTAGGGCAATGTATTAGCAGACTTTCAGCACAACTGATGGTTTCAGTAGCAGCTTTGTAATTGAGAATAAGTGCGACGTTCATGAACTTTTTCCTGGCTGCGAAGATGGCGTGCTTTCATAGCGTGAATGACGAACAGCATGGCGATTACCGGTTGCGCATATTCGAAGAGTCCGTTCAGCGGCCAAATCACAAGAAGCGCCAGTATTACCGAATAGATGAATTGCATATCGCTATTGATATTGCGTGCGATACGGTCATAAACGAGTAGTGTCAGTGGAACAATCAGGAAGGTCAGGAAACCGAAGCGAAACAATGTTCCGATGATGCCTACGTCTGACAGGAAGAAGTGCTCTCCAAAATAGGGAATGAAACCGTCTTGCCACATCAGTGAAAGTGAGCCGCTGGGTAGCCAGTTCACCAGGTCGAGGTGGCTGAATATCATGGATATCGTTGTGGAGCGGACGGAGTCTTCGACGCCGTCCAGCGCGCTATCGTAGAACTCGATATTCAGGCCCAGCATTTCCAGCAGGCTGGGATAGAAATAGAAGGGTGAAAGCAGAACGCAAAATGACGCGGCCCAGATGATCGCCTTCGCGCGCAAGCTGAACAGTGTGAAGGCGAGGCAGAGTACGATCAGCTGCCGGGTCTGGGTGGCGAAAACCAACGTCAGCAGCAGCAGCGCGGCGATGATGAGATAGAAGTTCTTGTTTCGCTTGGCGCCATTGATTGGCGACGAGCCTTTCGACCATATCTGGATGCAGTAAAAATAGCCGAAGCACAGAAGAAAGGGACCGATGGACGAGCGATCGGGGCGGTCATCCGAGCGCACTTCATCGCGCATATCAGGGATCACGCCGAATTTGAAGCACCAGGAGAGGAAGGCTGCTATTAGCGCGGCGTAAATCAGGGCGCGTTCGAACTCCAAGGTGGACACGCGCTTGGAAAGCAGCAACAACGGCGCAAAGCCCAGGCAGAACAGCAGTCGGCGCTCCTCGATTAGCCCGTAGACGAAGGGCTGCCCATAGGTGAAATAAGCGAACACGGCTGGCAGGACCAGAAACACGATCGTGCTGTAAAGGCAGTAGTACATAAGGATCCTGAGTTCCCTGGAGGCTTCGTCGGCCATGGAGAGAATCAGAAGTACTGTCAGGCATATACAGGCGGCCAGATACAGCTCGTTGATCAGGGCGATGCCGTAGGGGTTGTGAGGCGTTTCGCCGAAAACCGAAAAATGCAGTACGAAAGTCAGTACTAGCAGTGGCAAGAAAAAGAATCTTGAAACGATAGTTGTCATCAACCTGAATCCCTAGGTATTGGTTCCTTGATCTCGAAGTGCCAAATCAGCTCTGCAACGCGCTCTTTCGAAACTGCCCGCGTCTAACCGTCGATCTGCTAACGCTCTGCAGCCTCGACGGTGGCGATCGATTCCATTCCTCATGACATTCTCAAGATCGATTGCGGCTGCGTTTGCTGAAAACGACCACCTGCCACAACACCGACTTCCATTTGGACAACATCCCTGCCGTTGCGTTGCGTTGCGTGCGGTATGTAGGTTCTTCGCAGTGACGAGCGATAGGGCGCATATGAACCGCAGGTCGTACTCATGGGGGCGGTCCATAATCCGTGCAGTCGTTATCCAAATTCTCTTGGAGGATATGCATCTGCGGCCGATCCTCGCCATTGCGAGGCTCAATGGCCATTTGATAATCCCCCCAACCGGGGCCGCCAGCCCAATAGGCGCTGGGTACGCAGTTTTCGTTTAGGTAGACCAGCAAGTTGCTCATCGCCGCTAGCAGGGGCTTGGAGTCACCCGGAACTCCGTATTCGCCGAGAAAGCCTTTCTGGCCGTGCTTCTTCAGCCACTCGATGAAGGGGCGCGCTCGTTCAACACCCAACATTGGGTCCACGTCGGAGTAGTCGTCGCGCCGGTAGCGGCCGGAGGAGTCCTCATCGAAGTAGAGGTGGGCTTCATAAACGATGTTGCCGGTGGGGTCGTCGATCAGGAAATTGGCATTAGCGGTCGGCCAGTGATAGGCACTCGCCCATCGATCTCCCTCGACGAAGATCAAGGTTTCGCGGTCGACTTCGCGAATGGCGCTAACGGCGGCTTGCGCGGCGCCCGGCCAGAGTCCCGCGGTGTCGTGCGGCTCGTTCATGATGTCGTAGCCGTGCAGCGCAGGGTGATCCTTGAAACGCTCGGCCAACTTGCGCCACACCGAGGCGTAGGCCTCGTAGGGCACCTTTCGCGAACCAATCACGTTGCCTTGGTAGCGGCCGTAATTGTGCATGTCCAGAATGACCTTTTGTCCGTGCTCCTGGGCCAGGTCCAATGTCTGTTCCAGCAGGAAAAGCTGTTGGGTGTTCAGCCCCTTGTGCAGGTCATGCTGGACCCGCTCCCAGATGAAGGGGAAGCGGATCAGGCGGATGTTCTTGTCGCGGTAGTAGGCGAAGTGATGCCTTTGCGGATAGAAGTAGTTCTGGCCGACCTTGCCTGGCAGCACCTGCGGCGCAAAGCCCGCGCCCGAGATGTTGACGCCTATAAGATCGATACCTTGCTGCTCGTTTGGCTCGGCTGCCAGCTGGGATGCGCCAAGCAACGCCACCAGGCCGAGCGTTAATCGGGCGGTACGAGCAGACTCCAAGAAATGCTTCTTCAATGGATTACCTCGATGCGTGAGCGAACGGTGGGCGTTGCCTGGTTCATGGCGGACATGAGTCAGGCAACCAGGCTATTGCGAGTCAGTACAGGCTGAATGCCAGGCGTCGTGCGGTCCGGTTGGAAAACCCGCCGGCAATCCGCTATTTGCTCTGGTACTCGTACTGGTAGTAGCCGTATTCGCTGTAGGTCGAGGCCTTGCGTTCCACTGCGTTGAAGATAACCCCCTTCACCAGCAGGCCGTTCTGCTCGAGACGACGCTTGGCAACCTCGATTTCCTTGACGCCGTTGATGCCGTAGCGGGTGACCATCAGCGTGGTGCCGGCCTGACCGCCGACGAGCGCGGCGTCGGTCACCGCGAGAATGGGCGGTGTATCGAAGATCACCAGGTCGTACATGCCACTGATTTCTTTGACGAAGCGCGAGAAGTTCTCGTGCATCAGCAGTTCCGAGGGGTTCGGTGGCAGTTGCCCATGGGTAATCACGTGCAGGTTGTTGAGCTGGGTTTTCTGAATCGCATCGAACAGCGTGATGCGGCCTGAAAGGATGTCCGACAGGCCTTTTTCGCCCTGGCAGCGCATTACCTTGTGCAAATAGCCTTTGCGCATGTCGGCATCGACCAGCAGGACTTTCTTTCCGGATTGCGCAATGACTGCCGCCAGGTTGGTGGTCACGAATGACTTGCCCACGCCCGGGCTGGGGCCGGTGATCATCAGAATGTTGTTCTTGGCCTCGATCATGGCGAAGTGCAGGCTCGTGCGCAGGCTGCGCATGGCTTCGGTCGCCAGATCGGCCGGGTCATTGATCGAAAGCAGGTAGGACGCGCTGCTCTTGTCCCGCTTGAAGTTGGCCAGGCGCTTTTCCAGCATTTCCTGCTTTTCGCTGAAAGGAATCGCGGCATAAACCGGAATGCCGGCGCGCTCGATCTCATCAGGGTTTTCGACGCCGCGCTTGAGCGCTTCTCGGACATAGACGAAGGCGACTGCCAGGATGGCGCCAAGCAGCGTTGCAACGATGACGATCAGAGGCTTGTTGGGTTTGACCGGATTCTCGATGTCTGCCTCTGCGTGGTCGATGATCTGCACGTTGCCCACCGTGCCGGCGCGGATAATGTCCAGTTCCTGGGTTTTGTTCAGAAGCATCGCGTAGGTTTCGGACGCGACCTCCACGTCACGTGTCAGCCGCAGCAGTTCCTGCTGGGTGGAAGGCAGGGTACCGATCTGCTTCTCCAGCTCTTCCTTCTGGAGTTGCAATTGATTGATCTGATTGATCAGCGCCTGGAAGTTGGGGTGCTGGCGGGTGAAGCGCCGTTCCATTTCAGTCCGCTTGAGGTTCTGCTCGGAGATCTGCTTTTCCATGTCGACGATACGGTCCAGCACCGATTGGGTCTCGGCAGTGATATCTACGGACCGGTTACCGGTCTGATACTTGTTCAGCGCGGTCTGCGCGGCGTCCAGTTTCTTGCGGACCTGGGGTACCTGCTCGTTGAGAAACTCCAAACTCTTTGTGGCTTCGGCGGCGTTGCGGGCCACGTTCTGGTTCACATAGCGTTGCGCGACTTCTTCCAGCACCAGAATCGCCTTGGCCGGGTCGGGATCTTCCAGGGTCACGTTGAGGATGCCCGATTGCTTGCCGCGCTCAGCGGCGGCCAGTCGCTTCTGGTAATCCTCGGTGGTGTTGTAGGTACGGCTCTTGATCACGCTGAAGGTAGTGCCGGGGCGTGCGACGAGTTCGGTGACGGTGATGCTGTAATCACCTATGACGGTCGCCTCGCCGACCGGCCCCTGGATCACGACCTCACCGTCTGGGTCGCGCAGGATGAAGCTGCCGGAGTCCAGCGCTTCGAGCGTCAGTTCTTCGCTGTGCATGTTATCCGGCACGCTGAGCTGGGTGATCTTGAGCTGCTCGCCGCCCCATGCGTAAGAGCCGAATCCAGCCGGGTACCAGCCGAGCTCGCCTTCTTCCGAAGGCTCGAAGCGGCGTGCCATGAAGCCGCCGATCAGGGGGAAATAATGCGGCTGGATGTTAATGTCCAGGTTGAGCGCCTCTACTGCGCCACCGACCACAGAGCGTGACTTGAGCAGTGAAATCTCGGTTTGCGCCGGCGATACCGCCGGAGTTACGTTCACCACGTCGGTGAGGCTTGGCAGGCCGTTTTTCGGTTCGATCTGAATCATCGCGCTGGCCATGTAAACCGGTGTGGCGAGCAGCGCATAGGCAATGCCCAGTGCCGCAAAAAAGCCGGTGATGGAGATGATCAGCAGTCGGTTGTTTATGAAAGTGTCGAAGAGGTGGGCCAAGTCAATGTCCTTGTCCTCTTTGGTTTCATAGATGGGGCGGGGCATGGTGGTCATTGAAGTTCCTTCTTCTTATTTCAGGTAAGGAAGCCAGCTTTCGACCGATTGCGTCAGAAGGCTGTGGACGTGTTCGAAGGCGGGTTTGGACTGGCGGTACGGATCGGGGATTTCCATGTCGTCCAGCCATTTGCCCATGAGAAAAGTCTTGCCGTGTACCTCTGGCGCTACCTGGCGAAGGTGCTGAATGTGGCTCTGTTCCATGGCCAGGACGAGGTCGGCTCGATGAAGCATGTCGCTGTCCACCTGGCGTGCCCGGTGGGTCAGGTGTTCGAGGCCGTTTTCCATCAAAACTTCATGGGCTGTTTTGTCTATTGGATTTCCAACCAGGGCGCCGATGCCGGCCGAGCTGATGGCGCGGTTCGTACCCTGGAGGTTGTGGGTGAGCAGCGCTTCGGCCACTGGGCTGCGGCAGACGTTGCCCACGCATATGATCAATATGTTGTTGAACATGGTCAGGGTCTATTTGCCGCATCGGCGCGCGCCGCAGTGCCGTGTGGAATGGGCGCTTCGCGAAGCGTGGGTGCGGGGGCGGACAAATGCGATCCGTCGAACGCAAATCTGATATTGGCGCGTTTCATTAGTTCATTCCTGCTGCGTTCGCAGTAATTCGCGGTAATAGACGGGCTGGCGGTGCCGGGTGAGAGGGGCCCGGCGGTGCATCCGGCAGTCAGTACACATCCTTGTTGAACAGCAGCGCGGGGATGGTGCGCAGGAGGATGTAGATGTCGAACCAGACCGACCAGCGCTCGATGTAGTCGAGGTCGAACTCCACGCGCTTCTCGATCTTTTCCAGTGTGTCGGTTTCGCCGCGATAGCCGTTTATCTGAGCCCAGCCGGTGATGCCGGGCTTGACCCGATGGCGCGCCGAATATTCGGAAACCGCGTCCTCGAACAGCACGCCGGCAGCCTTGGTTGCGGTAGCGTGTGGACGTGGGCCGACCATCGACATGCTGCCAAGGAACACGTTTAGCAGCTGTGGCAGCTCGTCCAGGCTGGTCTTGCGGATGAACCGGCCGACGCGGGTGATGCGGTCGTCACCACGAGTGGTCTGCCGATCGGCGTTGGCGTCCGACTTTTCGTGGTACATGGAGCGGAACTTGAATACCTCGATCAGCCGGTTGTTGTAGCCATAACGCTTCTGGCGGAACAGCACCGGACCGCGCGAGTCGATCTTGATCGCCAGTGCGATGAGCAGCATGACCGGGGCAGCAGCCAGCAAGGCCAAACTTGACAGCACGATGTCCTCGATACGCTTGAACATCGGCGACCAGCCGCGCAGCGGAATGTCCGAAGCAATCAGTGTCGGCAACCCTCCCACCTCGGTAATGCGCTTGTTGGCGTGGCGGAAGGCGACCATATCGGGCACGAGCAGCACATTGACCGGGAGCTTGCGTAATTCGTTGATCACTTGGCCGATGCGGTTGTCGGCGAACCAGGGCAAGGCGACCAGAACCTGAGTGACCTTTTCCTCTCGGATCATCCGCTCGAGGTCGCGGGTGTTGCCCAGAAGTGGCAGGTTTGCAAGGGTTTTCGGCAGACGCTCGAGCCGGTCGTCGATAAAGCCCATGACGCCGGTCCGAATATCACGGTGAGTGGCCAGGTATTCGGCGATGCGTACGCCGTTGTCGGTACCGCCCAGGATTACTGCGTTCTGTAGATAGACGCCCTTCGCCATCAAGCGGCGAAACAACGACAGCATCATCAGGCGTTCCGCGCCGAATAGCACGGTGCTGGCGACGAACCAGAAGATCAGGTGCTTGGCTTCCAGGTAGCTGAACATGCCCAGGCCTTGGTGCATGAACACCAGCAGGCTGAACGCCGCCGCCCAAGCCACGAGCATCGTGCGAAAACGTAACAGGGTGGAGAAGACTTCTTCGTTATAGATGCCGACCGACTGGAAGATGACAACGCTGATTACGCCGAAAAAAACCAGAAAGGTGCTGAAGGTGCCGCCCCCGGCGGGAAGAATCCAGGGCATATACACCAGAAGCAAGACGCCAGGCAGTACTGCCGTGAGTCCATGGATCAGGCGCACGCTGGCAAGGAAGTAACCGATGAAACTGGGATGAGCATATTCAAGGGTTCCAACGGACTGTAAGCGCATACAAGGCTCCTTCCTACGGCTATTGCTAGCTCAACTCGATTTGAATGCCGCTATCCGCGGTTTGATGGCAGGCCGCTATCGCAGCCTTCAACCGGACAAATGCTCGGACCCTGCCCTGGGAAATGAGTTCATTGCCGGTCGTCAAAGTGATGTAAAAATGGCGTGGGATTAAATGTGGTGTTTATCTATTTGATTTAAATTGGTTTTATAAAATACGAGCGGCCAAAAGAGAGCCGGGACAGGGGTGATGCCGGCAGCGGCAGGTATGTGGAATGGCCTCGGGTTAAGCCGCTTTCAGAGGCGGGCTAGCGCCGTTCGGCGATTGCGAGTGAACATTTTTTTAAGGGCAGCTGCGCCATGAATAAAGGACCAAAACGCTTAATGCTCCCCACAACTTTTTCCCAGTGGCAGCGGTCCTATCTGCCGACCCTGAAGTGGAATCCATGTCATGAGAGAAACCGGCGCGTTACTGATCCTGCACGGCAAGCAGGCGCTCAATGAAAACGTACGCGCGGCGGTGGCGCGCTGGCGGGAAGAGGGACGTGAGTTGGCCGTGCGGGTGACGTGGGAGGCGGGCGATGCGCATCGCCTGGTAAACGAGGCGCTTGCTGGCGGCTATCGAACGTTGATTGCCGGGGGTGGTGACGGCACCTTGCAGGAAGTGGCGAAGGCGCTCCTGGGAAGCGGAATTGAAGCTGACCTGGCGATAATGCCATTGGGTACGGCCAATGACTTTGCACGTGCTGCCGGAATATCTCTCGAACCCTATGAGGCGCTGAAGTTGCTGGAACGGCCCCCGATAGCCGTGGATGTTGGGGAAATGAACGGCCAGCCTTTTCTCAACATGGCCACCGGTGGCTTCGGCTCCAGGATCACCGCCAGCACTTCCGAAGAGCTCAAGCGGATGCTCGGTGGTGGCGCCTACCTGCTGACGGGCCTAAGTCGCTTTGCCGAGATTCGCTCCACACGTGGCCGGTTTAAGGGTCCCGATTTCGCCTGGGAAGGAGAATTTCTGGCGCTGGGTATAGGCAACGGTCGTCTGGCTGGCGGCGGGCAGGAGCTGTGCCCTCAAGCCTTGATTGACGATGGCTTGCTTGACGTTTGCATCGTTCCGGCTGCGGAGGACACAGTGGGCACTCTGGGGACGCTGTTGAGCGGTGGGTTGCTAGGTGTCGACGCCGTTTCGGTGACTGCCCGCGTGGCCCGGATAGAAGTCGAGGCGCCAGAGGACATCGATATCAACCTCGATGGCGAACCGCTTACCGGGCGGACGCTGCATTTCGCTGTCCGTTCCAGAGCCCTTCGTCTACATTTGCCCGCCGATTGCCCCATGCTGGGCACGGCACCTGCCAGCTGAGCGGGTCGACCTTAGGCATAATGCGCTCTACACACAACAGCCATGCTGGCCGTGTGGGCGACTAAAGCTCCGTTGCGAGTTGCAACAAACCCGTTTCAACATTTATGTCCGTCTATCCGATAAAGGACCTGTGGTTGCGGCCGATACCCCGGTATTCGTCGTTCACTAAGGAGCCGCCATGGCCAGCATTCTAGATTCGGTCGACCAACGCACTCGGCTGGTTGGCCAGAATCGCCTCGAAATTCTGATGTTCAGCCTTTCGGGGCGGCAAAGGTTCGCCATCAACGTATTCAAAGTGCAGGAAGTTGTTCAGCTGCCCAAGATGACCCTGATGCCGCACCGCCATCCCTCGGTCTGTGGTGTGGTGAATCTACGCGGGCAGACGCTGCCGGTCATCGACCTGTCGCGTGCCATCGGGCTGCGCCCATTGGTCCCGGATGAGCGCAGCACCATCATCGTGACCGAGTACAACCGTTCGGTTCAGGCATTCCTGGTTGGCGGCGTCGACCGCATCCTCAATCTCAATTGGGAAGAAGTGCTGCCACCACCGAGCACGGCGGGTCGCCAGCACTACCTGACTGCCATCACCAAGGTAGACGAGCAATTGGTGGAAGTCATCGACGTGGAGAAGGTGCTGGCTGAGATTGTCCCGTACGACACCAGCATTTCCGCCGAAACCCTGGCCGACCCGGTGCTCGAGCGCGCCCGTGGTCGTGAGGTACTTTGTGTTGATGATTCGGTCGTCGCGCTGGCTCAGCTGCGTGAAACGCTGAGCCAGCTGGACATCACCGTGCACGCTGCGAGCGATGGCTTGAAAGGGCTGAACCGGCTCAAGGCATGGGCCGATGCCGGCGAAGTGCTCACCGACCGCTTGCTGATGGTATTTACTGATGCCGAAATGCCGGAAATGGACGGCTATCGGTTGACCACCGAGATACGCAACGACCCGCGTCTGAGAGACCTCTATGTGGTGCTGCATACCTCGCTGTCGGGTAGCTTCAACCTCGCGATGGTGCAGAAGGTTGGTTGCGATAATTTCCTTTCCAAGTTCCAGCCGGAGAAACTTGTCGATGTGATTCGCGAGCGACTGGCCCAAGACGAATCCAACTGATCCGAAGGTGAGGACGCCATGCACATTTGCGCGGTTTATCGATACCCGCTTAAGTCCGGCGCTGGCGAACGGCTGGCGCAGGCCCGGTGTGGATCGCTTGGATTGCATGGCGACCGACGCTGGATGGTGGTCGATACGGCTTCAGGGCGTTTCCTGACGCAGCGTGCGGTGCCGATCATGGCGCTGTTACAGATGCATTGGCAGAGTGACGCAGCGGTGCGGCTTAACGCACCGGGTATGCCTGAATTGGTGGTCCAGGTACCAACGCCTACTGCGCCCATGCGTGGCGTATTCATCTGGCGCGAGGCGCTACGCGTACCGGACGGCGGCGACCAGGCGGCCGAATGGCTGTCCCGCTTTCTGAGCCGCGCGGCTCGTCTGGTGTTTCTACCCGACACCGATGCGATTCAGATCGACAGGCAATTCGCCGCAGATGGCGAACGCACAGCATTCACCGACGGCTTTCCCTTCTTGCTGATCGGTCAGGCATCGCTGGACGATCTGTGCGCGCGGGTCGGCAGACCGCTGGACATGTTGCGCTTCCGGCCCAACCTGGTGGTTGCTGGCTCCGCGCCCTATGCCGAGGATGCCTGGAGGCGTATCCGCATCGGCACGATCGACTTTCGCGTGGTCAAGCCCTGTACTCGCTGCGTGATCCCCACCATCGACCCCACAAATGCAGTGCGCAGCCCGGACCACGAGCCGCTGGCGACACTGTTGAGCTACCGCAGGGGCGAGGGCGGTGTGCTCTTCGGCCAAAATCTGATTGCCGAGGGCACCGGGACGCTGGCTGAAGGCATGTCAGTGGAAGTGCTGGAGTAACTCGTTACCTTCACTGCGTCTCGAAATAACGTTCGTGCCATTCCACCAGCGGTTGTGGGGCGTTGAGTTTCTGACCGTAAATAACCGAATAAGCCAAGACGTTCTGCACGTACTGTCGTGTCTCATCAAAGGGAATGTTTTCTACCCAGACGTCGAACGACAAGTGCTTGGCGTCCTGTAGCCATTGCCGAACACGTCCTGGGCCAGCGTTGTAGGCGGCAGAAGCGAGGACGCGGTTGCCGTGGAACTGCCCATATATCTGGCTCAGATAGGCAGCTCCCAGTTGCACGTTGACGTTGGGATTAAGCAATTGCTGCTGTGAAGAGAACGGGATGTTGAAGCGCTTGGCAGTTTCCTTGGCGGTGGCCGGCATCAGCTGCATCAAGCCGGTGGCGCCAACATGGGACCGCGCGTCGGCCATGAATGCACTTTCCTGACGGGTAATGGCGAATACCCAGCTTGGGTGGAGATCCCTCGCCTTGGCCGCTCCGACCAGGTTGCTGCGGTGCGCCATCGGAAAGCGTATATCAAGGTCGTCCCAATATTTTGCCTGGCTGATGGTGCGTATCGCCGGGAAATACCACTCCATTTCGTAAGCCAGCTGGGCCTGAGCGACCAGTTCGTCCCGGCTGAACAGGCGGCTTACGTGGTACCACTCGCGGCGTCCGTCGACGATCTGGCCCCGCGCGTGAAACTCCATTGCCCGCCGGATGCCGGCAGTGTTCCGCACCTTCTGCATCATTCGGGGAGCGATCGCCAGCGGCTGATGGTTCAGCTGGTAGGGCGCCTGGATGCGATCGGCAGACAGGAAACCGTAGAAGTCGCGTTCCGCAGCAACCGGTTGATAGAGCTGCAGCGCCTTCTGACTCTGTGGCTCGGCCAGTTGCAGGCTGCGGGCCTGCCAGTAACGCCAGCGGTTGGTGTTGGCAAGCTCTTCGGGAAAGCGCTGGGTCAACGCGTGCGCTTCGTCCCAGCGCCCTAGGCGAAGCAGCAGCCGGGCACGCCACTCGGTAACGTTGTTGTCACGCAGGTGCGGGTCGTAGTCAGCCATTACCCGCAGCGCGCGAGCGTCGGCACGCTTGGCAAAGGTCAGGCCGATCTGCCGCGCAATTGCGACTTTCTCATCATCTGAAAACGGCATCCGCCTGGCATAGGTTTCCAGCAGTCCAAGTGCTTTTTCAGGATCCTGGCGAGCAAGCCGACGCAACCCGACCGCAACGACATCGCTCATCGCGGGCGTGGCGGGCATGAAGCGTTCGGGAGTGCCGAGCATCTGCGGTTTCTGCGCGACATCAACCAGCAGCTCACCCTCACTCCTGAGCGTATACAGGCTTTTCACCAGAAAACTGGCCAGCCCATAGTTACCGTTTTCGACGGCGAGCTTGGTACGTTTCCAGCGCAGTTCTTCGGTGAGCTGGCCGTGTGCAGCCCAGCGATCGAATAGCGGGTTGCAAGCCTCATGCTGGGATTTTCCGACCAGCCATAAGCGCTCGGCGGTGGCGTATCCCTGCGTCTGGTAACCGTTTTCCAGTTGATAGAGGCCGAACAGGCAGTCCAGCTCGGAGAAGTTCAAGGCCGGATCGTAGTGTGCGAGAAACGGCGTCCAATCGCCGCGTGCAGCCAACAGGCGCAGCCAGCGCAGTTTCATCCAGCTGATCTGCGGCAGGTCTCCGTGTTCGGCCAGGAATTTCTCTACCTCCGCATTGTTGGCGGTCTTGAGGCGCGCTGTCAGGTCGTCATAGGCCAGATAGGGTTCGAGGGGATAATCCTGCAGCGCGGCGGCATGCCGGCGATATGGGCCGCTATCGCCACGAGCCAGCGCCTGCTTGGCTTCGTCGTAATACTGACGTTGCTGGGCGAGACTGGCAGCTTGAGTGGTGTCGATGGCATAGGCAGCGAGAAGAAAACAGAAACAGATACTGGAGAGTCGACCGCGCATGAGACTTCCGGAGAGGGGGCAAGGATTTCTGTGGCTAGCTTAGCCCGGCTAACGGGCCAGTTAAACGAGGATTAGCGGCTTGAAACAAACAAAGCGAATCTTCCGACGAGCGTAGCTACGTCGCAGGAAAAGCTCGTGAGGCTTCGCGTAATGGCAGGCGGTACATTGGCGTCCGGCTAGTGGGCAAGCCTTCTGTTAGAATGCGCGCCCTGTTTCCCGGAGGTAGCCATGACCCTGCTCAAATTGACCGATGTGTCCCTCGCCTATGGCACCCACCCGCTGCTCGATGGCGTGTCATGGCAAATTGCGCGAGGTGAGCGGGTCTGCATCATCGGTCGCAACGGTACTGGCAAATCCAGCATGCTGAGCCTGGTCAAGGGCAGCCAGCTGCCGGATGACGGGGAGATCTGGCGTGCGCCGGGTCTGAAGATCGGCGAGTTGCCGCAGGAGCTGCCTCGTGCCGACGAACGTACCGTATTCGACGTGGTGGCCGAGGGGCTGGCTGGTGTAGGGCAGTTGCTGGCCGAATATCACCACCTGAGCCAGAACATCCGTGATGAGGCCGACCTGGATAAGCTGATGCATGTTCAGCAGGCGCTTGAAGCCAAGGATGGCTGGCGCCTGCAGCAGTTGGTCGATAGCACCTTGAGCCGGCTGCAACTGCCGGCGGACAAGACGCTGGCTGAATTGTCTGGCGGCTGGAGGCGGCGCGTGCTGCTGGCTCAGGCGCTGGTGTCGGAGCCCGACCTGCTGTTGCTCGACGAGCCGACCAACCACCTGGATATCGGCGCGATTGCCTGGCTCGAGGAAGCGCTGGTTGGCTTCAACGGCGCAGTTCTATTCATCACCCACGACCGAGCCTTCCTGCAGAACCTGGCCACGCGCATCCTGGAACTGGACCGCGGCCACCTGATCGACTGGAACGGAGACTACGCCAGCTTTCTCGTGCACAAGGAACAGCAGATGGCGGCTGAGGAAACAGCCAACGCACTGTTCGACAAGAAGCTGGCTCAGGAAGAGGTCTGGATTCGCCAGGGCATCAAGGCCCGACGCACTCGTAACGAAGGCCGCGTGCGGGCGTTGAAAGCCTTGCGCGCCGAGCGCAGCGAGCGCCGGGACAAGCAGGGCAAGGCCACCTTCCAGGTGGAGACGGCAGAGAAGTCCGGCAAGCAGGTGATCGTCGCCGAGCATGTGACATTCGCCCACCCGGGCGGAGAGCCTCTGGTACGCGACTGCTCTCTGGTCATCCAGCGCGGTGACCGTATCGGCCTGCTGGGCGCCAACGGTACCGGCAAGACCACTTTGCTCAAGCTGTTGCTGGGTGATCTGCAACCGACCAGCGGAACGATCGAGGCCGGTACTCGGCTGGAAGTGGCGTATTTTGACCAGTTGCGTCACCAGCTGGAGCTGGAAAAGACCGTCATCGATAACGTGGCGGAGGGCCGGGACTTCATCACCATCGATGGCCAGAGTCGGCATGTACTCAGCTATCTGGGTGACTTCCTGTTCAGCCCGCAGCGCGCCCGGACGCCTGTGAAAGCGCTGTCTGGCGGTGAACGGGCACGCTTGTTGCTCGCCAAGCTCTTCAGTAAGCCGGCCAACCTGCTGGTACTCGACGAACCCACCAACGACCTGGACGTGGAAACGCTCGAACTGCTTGAAGAAGTGCTGCTCAGCTTCCCAGGCACAGTGTTGATGGTCAGCCACGACCGGGCGTTCCTTGACAACGTGGTAACCAGCACGCTCGTGTTCGAGGGCAACGGTGTGGTTCGCGAGTATGTCGGTGGCTATCAGGACTGGCTGCGTCAGGGCGGTTCGGCGAAGCTGCTTGGGGTTGCCGATGGCAAGGAAGCCAAGTCTGAAGCGGCGCCAAGTGCTTCGGCTCAGGCGCCTGCGGCAGCGGAGCCCGAGCCAGCGAAGAAGAAACTCAGCTACAAATTGCAGCGAGAGCTTGAAGCACTACCGGGAAAAATAGACGCAGTCGAAAAAAGCATCGTTGAGGTGCAAACGGAAATTGCGCAACCGGAGTTCTATCAGCAGACTGCCGCGCTTACTGGCGAAACGATAGCCCGCCTGGAATCGCTGCAGCGGGAGCTTGATCAGTTGTTGGAACGTTGGGCTGAGCTGGAGGGATAACCGAAAGCCTGCAGCAAATATTGCCAGAGCTGAGGCGGATCAATACCAGGTGGGTGGGTGCATAGTTAAGTTGATGTAGGAATCAACAGTCATGCTGGAGCGTTAATGGCTATCGAATATCGCATCACCCTGGATGACGAGCATGAGTTCAGTTACCGGATCGAGCTGGAGCGTGCTTTCGATCACGAGGGGGCCGCAAACGCCCCTAAATGGACTCGGCTCGACTACCAGCAATGCAACAACTGCCCACTCAGCCTCGATCAGTTCAGCCACTGCCCAGCAGCGGTCGATCTTCATCGTGTCATCGAGGACTTCCAAGGGTTGCCGGCAGTCAAGAAAGCCCAGGTCTGGGTGCGCACGCCTCAGCGTGAGTACAACAAGCTGGTTGGTCTCGACGAGGGCTTGCGAGCGTTGCTGGGGGTGATCATGGCAACCAGTGCCTGTCCACTGCTCAGTCGTCTCAAGCCCATGGCGAAACAACACCTTCCGTTCGCCAATAACCACGAATTTGTGCTGCGAACAGTGTCGCTGTATCTGGCGCGGCAGTACTTCAACTTGCGTGAAGGACGCCATGCCGACTGGGAACTGCGCGGACTGGTGCGCTCCTTCCAGCAACTTCAGTTGGTCAATCAGGCGTTTTGGCAGCGCATCCATGGCACCTGCCACGCCGACTCGAATCTCAAAGCCTTCCTCACGTTCTTCTCGATGGCATCGAGCCTGACCTGCTCGCTGGAAACCCAGCTGCAGAAGATTCGACCGTTGGTGATGAATGCGGAAGACGAAAGGGAGTCGGCCTGAGTCGTCAGGATCCGATGACGGCTGCGTGAGCAGCCGTCCGTGTTTTCTACTCTGATTTAGCCAGGCGCACGGCCAGTACATCGCAAGGCGCGCCGTGCAGTATGTCGTTCGCCGTCGAGCCCAGCAGCAACGCCAGGCCGTGGCGGCCGTGACTGCCTACCACAATCAAATCGCAGTTCTGCTCACGGGCCAGGCGATGCACCTCCTGGCGGGGTTGGCCGTAGGCCAGATGGCGCTGTTCAGGCGTCAATCCTGGATATTGATCGGCAAAGGCATCCATGCGCTCGCGCGCTTGGTCGAACTGCTGCTGCTGCAGTAGCGACAGGTCCATGGGCACATCCCCGCCAAATGCCATGGCCATGGGTTCGATAATATGCACCAGGGCAAGCCTGGCTCCGCAGATGCTCGCCAGTGCCTGCGCGCGGGCAACGACTGGATGGCATTCGTTGGTCAGGTCGATGGCGACCAGAATGTGCTGGTAGGTCATGATGACTCTCCGGGATTGTTGTCTGCGACAAGTATGGCTGCTTGCCGGACCTATGTAAGCGCCAACGCTGTCATTCGTGGGCTTTATACGACCTTGGTCGGGCAATGGCCAGCGCCTGAACGTGCCGCTGCCGAGAAAGGGGTGGTGGCTGTTATCATGCCCGCCGTCGCCGCCGGGGCGCTCGCCCGGATTGCCAAGGGATCGTCATGTTGATATTCGCTAATGATTACCTGCTCGCCTGGGCAGCCTATGGGTTCGCCGCTCTGGGCTGTCTGCTGGTATGGTTTCGGATGACTCGTCCGCTGTGGCGCCCCCTGCGTGAACCCCTGCGGCTGATCGTTGCGGTGCTGTTGCTGAGCCCGACCATCGTAGATCCTGAGCGCGAGTTGTTCGCGCCTGCAATTGCCATCACGGCATTGGATTTGCTGTTCAATGTGGGCACAAATGCCTGGCGGGCGGTGGCGGATCTCGCGCTTTATGGACTGATCGCCTTTGCGCTGTATGCACTGCTGGTCGCGATTCGCTGGCCCGTTGAACGCCGTCTTCGCCAACGTCGCGTGCAGGCGCATGCACCGGATGAGGACATGCGGACTTTGAGTGAACGTCTCCGCGATGATGACGATGAGCAATATTCGTCCGCGCGTTACCCGAGCAGAATTGAGCCCAGGCTGTAGTCCTTTAGCCGCCGGGCTGTTTGCCCTCTAGATTCAAGGGAGAAAGCGCATGTGTGAACTGCTCGGCATGAGCGCCAACGTACCTACCGATATCCATTTCAGTTTTACCGGGCTGATGCAGCGCGGCGGTCGTACCGGTCCCCACAAGGACGGTTGGGGTATCGCTTTCTACGAAGGTCGCGGTCTGCGACTCTTCCAGGACCCAGTGGCCAGCTGCGAGTCCGAAGTGGCGAAGATGCTCCAGCAATATCTGATCAAGAGCGAAGTGGTGATCGGCCATATCCGTCATGCCAACGTGGGCAAGGTGGCGCTGGTCAATACTCATCCCTTCGTCCGTGAGTTGTGGGGGCAGCACTGGTGTTTCGCCCATAACGGGCAACTCGCCGATTTCAGCCCGGCCAAGGGCTTTTACCGGCCCGTGGGCGACACCGATAGCGAGGCTGCCTTTTGCGATCTGCTCAACGGCGTGCGTGCGGATTTTTCAGAGCATGTTGAGGCTGAGGATCTGCTCCCCGGGCTTCTCGAAGCTTGCGCCGGCTATCGCTCCCTGGGCGTGTTCAATTGTCTGTTGAGCAACGGCGAATGGCTGTTCAGCTTCTGCTCGACCAAGCTGGCACAGATCACCCGCCGGGCGCCGTTCGGGCCAGCGCAGCTGAAGGATGCCGACCTGACCGTGAATTTCCAGGCCGAAACGACCCCTGACGATGTGGTCACCGTGCTTGCCACCGAGCCGTTGACGGATAACGAGGAATGGATCGTTCACCAACCCGGCGAGTGGACCTTGTGGCGCCAGGGGCAGTGCGTCGCCCGTGGACAGGTGGACGCATGCTGAGGAGTTATCTGCGCCTGACCCTGTTCGCCCTCGGACTGCTGGTCGGGGTCCAAGTGCCGGGCTTCATCGAGGATTATGCCCAGCACGTCGAAGCCCGCCGATCGGAGGCGCTACAGGGACTGCAGGGTTTCCAGGAGACGGCACGGCGGTTCTTCCAGGGGGACATTGATGTGCTGGTGGAGCATTACCAGGCCAGCGATGACCCAGTGTTCCAGAGCGATGCGCAGAGTGTGAGCGCGCTGGTCGAACGTGCCCGTCTGCTCGAGCGCGAATGGCAGGCCATGCAGCAACCCTGGTACGCGCGGGCATGGCATGTGGCGTTCGCTGGCAACCCCGGGCTGCGTGGCGAGGTCTGGAGCGACTACCGCTTCCAGGTGCTGCTGGCGCCGGAGGCCATTGCCTGGGGCATCGCCTGCGCGCTGATACTGGCCTGGTTGGTCGAAAGCCTGCTGTTGGCGTTGAGTTATCCGTTTCGCTCGCAGCGGCGCCAGCAGAGGTTGTATCGCTGATCGGGCGTTCTGAGCGGAACAGTTGAAAGGGGAGGGCTGAAAGCACGAAACGTCTGGCTCAGCCGGTTGGAAGCTTGAGCGGCGTCCATCGCTAACGCGCGCGCTTTTCTTGCCCGGATCCTGATGCCTATTTGGCCAGGAATCGCATGCCTTCTTCCAATCCGCTGAGCGTTAAAGGGTACATGCGGTCTTCCACCAGCTCGCGGATGATTCCAGTGGATGAGGTATAGCTCCAGGTGTCCTTTGGGTACGGGTTGATCCAGATGAGCTTCTTATACTTCTCCATGAAGCGCTGCATCCAGACGTAGCCGGCTTCTTCGTTCCAGTGCTCGACGCTGCCGCCCGGCTGGGTCACCTCGTAGGGCGCCATGGCCGCGTCACCGACGAACACCACCTTATAGTCCGGGCCGTACTTGTGCAGCAGGTCCATGGTCGAGGTGCGTTCGGATGTGCGGCGGAAGTTGTTCTTCCAGACCGACTCGTAGATGAAGTTGTGAAAGTAGAAATATTCGAGGTGCTTGAACTCCGTCTTGCACGCCGAAAACAACTCTTCGCAGACTTTCACGTGGGCGTCCATCGAGCCGCCAATGTCGAACAGAATCAGCAGTTTCACCGCGTTGCGCCGCTCCGGGCGCATTTGAATGTTGAGCAGGCCGGCGTCGCGAGCGGTGTGGTCGATGGTGCCGTCGATGTCCAATTCGTCTGCAGCGCCCTGGCGAGCGAACTTGCGTAGGCGGCGCAGGGCGACCTTGATGTTGCGTGTGCCCAGCTCGACCTGATCGTCGAGGTTCTTGTACTCACGCTGATCCCACACCTTTACCGCACGGCCCTGGCGCTTGCCGGCGTCGCCGATGCGGATGCCTTCGGGGTTGTAGCCTCCGGAGCCGAAGGGACTGGTACCGCCGGTGCCGATCCATTTGTTGCCGCCAGCGTGGCGCTCCTTCTGCTCTTCGAGGCGCTTCTTGAATTCCTCGATCAGTTTGTCGAGACCGCCCAAGGACTGGATCTGGGCACGCTCCTCATCGCTCAGGCTGCGTTCGAATTCCTTGCGCAGCCAGTCTTCCGGAATCAGCGCTTCCAGATGCTGGTTGAGATTCTCCAGACCATTGAAATAGGCACCGAAGGCCCGGTCGAACTTGTCGAAATGGCGCTCGTCTTTGACCATAACGGTACGCGCCAGGTAGTAGAACTCATCCATGTCTGCGAAGACGACGCGATGCTTCAGCGCGTCGATCAGGTCCAGCAGCTCGCGCACCGATACCGGTACCTTCGCGGCGCGCATCTCATTGAACAGACCAAGCAGCATCGAGAACCTCAGGCGCCAGCGGGCGCGATTGCGGATGGCAGCTCAGCTGCTGCTGTCGCCATCGTGTTGTGGAAGAGCATCGCGAATTTCATACCAGTCGGCCTTCGAGCCGACGTAGATGTGTGATTGCGCCGGGGCGGGCAAGGGCGAATCGAACGTGCCCACCGCCACGCCCAGCTCGTGCTCGCGATTGTCGACGAATTGCAGATTGGAACCGCAGCGGATGCAAAACGTACGCGTGACATGTTCGGAAGAGTGGTAGGCGCCAAGCTGGTCCTTGCCTGATATGAAGTGAAAGGCTTCCAGCGGCACGCTCGCATAGCTGGCGAAAGCGGCGCCATGGGCCTTGCGGCACATGCTGCAATGGCAATGGGTCAGCTGGTCAACGGGCGCGTCGATGCGATAGCGCACGACGCCGCATAGGCATTTACCAGTATGGGTTTGCATGGTGTCCCTCCAGATGATGCGGCAGGTTCCAGGGTGGAACCGGCGACGATCAGCGGCTGGTGCGGCGACTCATGAAAGCCAGGCGTTCGAGCAGCATCACGTCCTGCTCGTTCTTCACCAAGGCGCCGGCAAGCGGTGGAATAGCGCGGGTCGGGTCACGCTCGCGCAATACAGCTTCGCCGATGTTGTCCGCCATCAGCAGCTTCAACCAGTCGACCAGCTCGGAGGTGGAGGGTTTCTTCTTGAGCCCCGGAACCTTGCGTACGTCGAAGAAGACGTCCAGTGCTTCACTGACCAGCGATTGCTTGATGTTCGGAAAGTGCACGTCGACGATGCGCTGCAGTGTTGCCCGGTCAGGAAAGGCGATGTAGTGGAAGAAGCAGCGACGCAGGAAGGCGTCAGGCAGTTCCTTTTCGTTGTTGGAGGTGATGATGATGATCGGTCGCTGCTTGGCCTTTATGGTTTCGTTCGTCTCGTAGACAAAGAACTCCATTTTGTCGAGTTCCTGCAAAAGGTCGTTGGGGAACTCGATGTCGGCCTTGTCGATCTCGTCGATCAGCAGGATGACCCGCTCTTCTGCCTCGAAGGCCTCCCAGAGCTTGCCTTTTTTGATGTAGTTCTTGACCTCGTGGACCCTGTCCACACCCAGCTGCGAGTCGCGCAGGCGGCTCACCGCATCGTATTCGTACAGCCCTTGATGGGCCTTGGTAGTGGATTTGATGTGCCAGGTGATCAGCCTGGCGCCGAAGGATTCCGCCAACTGCTCGGCGAGCATGGTCTTGCCCGTGCCAGGTTCGCCTTTGACCAGCAGCGGGCGCTCCAGGGTAATGGCCGCGTTGACCGCAAGCTTGAGGTCGTCGGTGGCGACGTAGGACTGGGTACCTTCGAATTTCATCGGAAAATCCTCAAAGGGAAAGCCGGACACGCCGGCTGCAAAACGAAAGGGGGACTATACCGGGAGGCCGCCATGCTGAGAACGTATGCGGCCTATTCAGTCACTTGATGATGGGGTCTGTCGATATGGTCACGTATATTGAGGCAAGGTCAGTCTTCATCCTGACTCATTGACCGCTCGAAACGCGTCGAAAATGCCTCAATGAACGCATTGCGCAAAATGGCGATGAATGCCTGGAACGGACTCACATCCGCGTTGCGAGTGCTTCCAGATAACTCGATACGGGTCGCGAACTGATCCTTGCGCTGGTTCTTCAGCACTTCCTCGGTCCCGCCTATTACGGCCTCCCAAAGGCCTCTAAAGAAGCCCTTGTCCTCCGCTTCGATGTCCTGTCGGAAATTGAATACCTCTACATTGCGCAGCAGCGGCTTTATGTAGCCGCTGAGTTGACTATCGTTGGCCTCGACTTCCAGCACCAGGTCACCGGAGCCCTTGGCAAAATCGAAGTTGCCATAGGCATTACTGAAATCGTTGAGCTGGACCAGGTCTACACCGGTCATGCGCAGGCTGATCTGAAAATCCTCCCAGTCGGTGAAGGGGTCGAAATGGGCACGGACTTCCAACGGAGCCTTGCCGAACAGCTTGGCCCCGCCCTCGAGCGTCGCGACCCGTTCGCCCTTGGCGTCGGCACTGTTGGTCAGGTTGTACAGGCTGACGTCGACTGCACTGGCATAGACGTGTACGGGCGGGTCGGTGTTGAAGTTGCGAAACGACAGCTGGCCATCAAATACACGAATCTCGTTCAGTGTAATCGGCAGCAGCGCGTCCAGCTGATCCCGCCAGTCGACGCCGTCGCCCGTTTGCGACTCGCCTTTGTCGCCGCCATCGACGAAGTTGAGTTGCGGTTGGTGGAAAACCACCACGGCCACTACCGCATGGTGCCGCCAGAGATCGCGCCAGCTGATCGCGATATCGATAAGCGGTGCCTCGAGCAAGGGGGTCTGGATCCGCTTGTCCTTCTTTTCTATGAGCAGGCCATTTAGCCGATAGGCTCCGCGCCACCAGGCCAGATCGACATCCGCAACACTGCCGTGATAGTCACCCATGTCGGCCATCTTTTCATTCAGGTAGTTGCGTACCAAATGGGGCAAGGCCAGGTGCAGCACGAGCAGCAGCGCGGCGAGTGCAAGCAGGGTCCACAAAGGCAGTCGGTAGCGGCTTTTCATGTCGATCCGGTTTGTTTACTACTTATTGGATGGACCCATAGCTGCATGGAGGAGTTCGGCTGGACGCCGCATGCGTCAGCGCATAGGCTCAGACTCTGTTTTTTTCTCATCGCAGGGACACATCATGAGTCGTATTTTTGCAGACAACGCACGCACCATCGGTAACACGCCGCTGGTTATGATCAATCGCCTGGGTCCTAAAGGCGTGACCATCCTGGCCAAGATCGAAGGCCGTAACCCGGCGTATTCGGTGAAATGCCGAATTGGTGCCGGGATGATCTGGGACGCGGAGGAAAACGGCTCGCTCAAACCTGGCATGACGCTCGTCGAGCCAACGTCCGGAAATACCGGGATCGGGCTGGCGTTCGTGGCTGCGGCGCGCGGCTACAAGTTGATTCTGACCATGCCTTCGTCCATGAGCCTGGAGCGGCGCAAGGTGGTGAAGGCGCTGGGCGCCGAACTGGTACTTACCGAACCGGCCAAAGGCATGAAAGGCGCTATCGAGAAAGCCAGCGAGATTGCGGCCTCGAACCCGGGGCTGTACTACATGCCACAGCAGTTCGAGAACCCGTCCAACCCGGCGATCCATGAGAAAACCACCGGCCCGGAAATCTGGAACGACACCGATGGAAGCGTCGACGTGCTGGTTGCAGGTGTAGGCACCGGTGGCACCATTACGGGCGTGTCGCGTTACATAAAACGCACCAAGGGCAAGCAGATCATCAGTGTGGCGGTGGAGCCGGCCAGTTCGCCAGTCATCAGCCAGACGCTGGCTCATGAGGAGGTCAAACCCAGCCCGCACAAGATTCAGGGTATCGGCGCAGGTTTTGTGCCGAAGAATCTGGACCTGTCTCTGGTCGACCGGGTTGAATTGGTCGAGGACGAAGAGGCCAAGGCCATGGCCCTGCGCCTGATGCGAGAGGAGGGGATTCTTTGCGGAATTTCCGGCGGCGCGGCGATGGCCGCTGCGGTACGTCTGGCCGAACTCCCGGAGATGCAGGGCAAGAACATCGTGGTGGTCCTGCCGGATTCGGGTGAGCGTTATCTCTCGACGATGCTCTTCGCAGATATCTTCAGCGAGCAGGAATTGCAGCAGTAATATAGCGGTGCGGGGCCGGCCTGACGCGGTTCGGCCTCGAGCTCTTCGGGTCTTTTTCCTGCCTCCACGCGCCTGGAGCTCAGGCCGTGCCATGCACGAGTTGTTTCCCGGCAAGGACAGCGGCCGAGGATAATTGATGAAAAGCTGTAGATGGATCGTCGTTTTCTTTCTGGTGTCCGCGGCGACCTTTTCACGCGCCGGTCAGGTGCAGGTGGCTGTCGCGTCCAACTTCGCCGAGCCGATGCGTGAAATCGCGGCGATGTTCGAGCAGAAGACTGGTCATCAGCTGTTGTTGTCCTTTGGCGCGACCGGAAAACTGTATGCACAGATCGTCCATGGCGCGCCCTTCGAGTTGCTGCTGGCCGCCGATCAGCGCACGCCGGCGCGTCTGGAATCGGAACGGGCGGTCGTGGCGGGCAGCCGCTTCACCTATGCCATCGGCAAATTGGTGCTGTGGTCGGCGAAACCGGGCTATGTGGATGCCGACGGCGCGGTATTGCAGCGCGGCGACTTTCGCCATCTGGCCATGGCGAGCCCCAAGGCCGCCCCTTATGGCGCTGCCGCTATGCAGGTGTTGCAGGGCATGGGGTTGGTCGAGCGGTTACGGGGCAGGACGGTGACGGGCGAGAACATCACCCAGACCTATCAGTTTGTCGCCAGCCAGAACGCTGAGTTAGGCTTCGTTGCGCTTGCCCAGGTGCTGCGCAACGGTACGTTGACCCACGGGTCGGCCTGGCATGTTCCGTTGGGGCGATATGACCCGATTCGCCAGGATGCGGTGCTACTGGCTCGGGGAGCGTCCAATCCGGCAGCGCATGCGCTGCTCGAGTACCTGCGCAGCGATGAGGTAGCCGACCTCGTTGGCCGTTTCGGCTATACGCGCTAGCTCCTGTGGTGGCGAAGAAACACACCGGCAGTTGATCCGGGTGTGCGAAGGAGTAATGCTTGCTTTCCAATATTGATCTCGCACCCATCCGGCTGACCCTCGAATTAGCCACCTGGACCACGGTGATCCTGCTCGTCATTGGCACCCCGATGGCGTGGTGGCTGGCGACGACGCGTTCACGGTTGCGCGGGTTTTTCGGCGCGTTGGTGGCCTTGCCTCTGGTGTTGCCACCATCAGTGCTGGGCTTCTATCTGCTGGTCAGTCTGGGTCCCCACGGCCCGCTGGGTGCGCTGACCGAGGCAATGGGCCTCGGTTTGCTGCCGTTCACTTTTGCTGGGCTGGTGATTGGCTCGGTGATTTATTCGCTGCCGTTTGTGGTGCAGCCCCTTCAGCAGGCCTTTGAGGCGATCGGTCCGCGCCCGCTAGAAGTGGCAGCGACTCTGCGTGCCGGTCCGCTGGATACCTTCTTTACCGTGGTGCTGCCGCTGGCGCGCCCAGGTTTCATCACCGCGACGATCCTGGGATTTGCCCATACGGTAGGGGAATTCGGCGTGGTGCTGATGATCGGCGGCAACATCCCGGAAAAAACCCGAGTGGTGTCGGTGCAGATCTACGACCATGTCGAGGCGCTGGAATACACCCAGGCCCATTGGTTGGCCGGCGGCATGCTGTTGTTCAGCTTCCTCGTGCTGTTCGCGCTGTACACCTTCAATTCCCGCCAGCGGTTTCTGTGATGACCCATTCCTTGTCCCGTGAGCGCTGTATTGACCTGAACCTCCGGCATGGCTGGTCGGATTTCCGGTTGGAAGTGGATGCCTGCCTGCCGGCCCGTGGGGTAACGGCGATCTTCGGCCATTCCGGTTCGGGTAAAACCACTTTGCTGCGGTGCATCGCCGGCTTGGAACGGGCGGCGACCGGCCGCGTCACCATCGACGGCGAGGCATGGCAGAACACTGAGCGCCGCTTGTTCGTGCCCACGCATCGGCGTTCGCTGGGATACGTGTTCCAGGAAGCCAGCCTGTTCGCGCATCTGAACGTGCGCGGCAACCTCGAATACGGTCAGCGGCGCATTCACGACAGCGAGCAGCGCGTTTCGCTGGAGCAAACCGTGGAATTGCTGGGGATTGGCCATTTGCTGGAGCGTGCGGTGGATCGACTCTCAGGGGGCGAGCGCCAGCGCGTGGGCATCGCGCGTGCGCTGGCGACCAGCCCGAAACTGCTGTTGCTCGACGAGCCTCTGGCCGCGCTAGACCAGCAGCGCAAACAGGAAGTGCTGCCATATCTGGCTCGTTTGCGAGACGAGTTGGGCATTCCGATGCTGTACGTGAGTCATTCATTGGCCGAGGTGTCACGCCTGGCAGACCACATGCTTTACCTGGAGGCGGGCCGCATTCTTGCCAACGGGCCGTTGAGTCAGGTGCTTACGCGTGGCGATCTGCCGCTGGCCCATCTTGAAGAGGCGGAGACGGCGCTGGAAGGTCAACTTGAGCACCATGACCGAGAATTTGTCCTGAGCTATGTGCGTGTGCCTGGCGGTGTGCTGGCGGTGCCGTTGGTCGATCTGCCGATTGGCCAGCCTGTACGCATTGGTATCCAGGCCCGCGATGTCAGCCTGGCTGCGGAAAAACCGGGGCGCAGCAGTATTCTCAATCTGCTTCATGGCCATGTTCTGGAGCGCATCGACGAGCCGCACAGTGGCCATTCGCTGGTGCGCTTGGAGTTGGGTGGCGCCGTGTTGTTGTCGCGCATCACACGCCGTTCGGCGGTGGAACTTCAGTTGACGGAAGGTATGGCGGTCTATGCGCAGGTCAAGTCGGTGGCGCTGATTAGCTGAGTTTCGGGTCGGAACTTTCACCTGCGGTGACGTGTGGCTATGCTCGGGTTCCCTTACGCACAGGTCTCCGTCATGGCTAAGCAGGCCCCGGAAGTCGAAATGGCTCGGCATATTCTTCTCGGTTTCGACGATTACCGTGAGCATTTCGGAAGGATTACCGAGGGTGCCAGGGCGCGCTTCGAGCGGGCCCTGTGGCAGGAAATCCAGCAGGCATCGGCGGCGCGTATAGCGTTGTACGAGCAGAAGGTAAGCGAAACCTGTCAGCGTCTGCGTGCTACGTTCGCCGAAGATATGCTGTTGCGAGTGCGGTTTTGGCCGCAGATCAAGACCGCCTACATCAACCTGATCGATCCGCGCTTCGATGATGAGCTAGCTGAGACCTGGTACAACTCGATTTTCTGCGGTTTGTTCAGTCATGACTGTATCAGCGACGAGACCATGTTCATCCATACCACCCGGGCGCCTAGCCGGGCGCACCTGCAGGGGGCGCAGACACGTCGTTATCGACCGATGGGTGACCTGCGCGGCATGCTGGAAAAGGTTCTCGATGATTTCGCGTTCGATGTGCCCTATGCGGACCGTAACGGTGATCTGCAGAAGCTGGAGATGCAATTGCAGGCATCGCTACCTGATTGGGTGTGCAAGGACCCGGAGCTGACAATCGAGCTGTTCGCTTCGGTGCTTTATCGCAACAAGGGCGCTTATCTGGTAGGGCGCCTCTTCACGTGTGACGAGCAATGGCCGCTGGTGATACCGCTGTTGCACCAAGAGGGTTTGGGGATATTCGCCGATGCATTGATCATGGATGAGGCGCAAGTGTCGATCATCTTCTCCTTCACCCGTTCCTATTTCATGGTCGAGGTGTCGATACCCGCTGACTTCATCGCCTTCCTGCGGTGCATCCTGCCTGGTAAGCACATCGCCGAGTTGTACACATCCATCGGCTTTTATAAACAGGGGAAATCGGAATTCTACCGTGCGCTGATTGATCATCTTGCCTCCACTGATGATCGTTTCGTCATGGCTCCCGGGGTGCGCGGCATGGTGATGAGCGTTTTCACCTTGCCGGGCTTCAATACGGTTTTCAAGGTCATCAAGGATCGATTTTCACCGACCAAGAACGTTAACCGCGCAACCGTGATCGAGAAATATCGCCTGGTAAAGAACGTTGACCGGGTGGGGCGCATGGCCGACACCCAGGAATTCGCTGACTTCCGTTTTCCGAAAGCCAAGTTCGATCCCGATTGCCTGGCAGAACTGCTGGAAGTAGCGCCTTCCACCGTCGAGGTACAGGGCGACACCGTCCTTATCCGCCACAGCTGGACCGAGCGGCGCATGACGCCACTAAACCTCTACCTCGAGCACGCCAGTGAACAGCAGACGCGTGAAGTACTCGACGACTACGGATTGGCAATCAAGCAGCTGGCCGCGGCGAATATTTTTCCCGGCGACATGCTGTTGAAGAATTTCGGCGTCACTCGCCATGGTCGTGTGGTGTTCTATGACTATGACGAGATCTGCTTTCTTACCGAGGTTAATTTCCGCTACATACCCGAAGCACGTTATCCCGAGGAGGAGATGGCGTCTGAACCTTGGTATTCGGTGGGTCCGAACGATGTGTTTCCCGAGGAGTTTCCACGCTTTCTGTTCGGCGACATCCAGCAGCGCCGACTTTTTGCCAAGCTGCATGGCGAACTGTACGACGCCCGTTACTGGAAGGGGCTGCAGGAGGCTATTGGTGAAGGCAAAGTGATTGACGTATTTCCTTACCGTCGCCAGCGAGCGTGACCGCTGAACAGTCTTTTTTATTTGCGCTGAACGCCTGCATGGCGCACGGGTCGCAGTTTGTAGGGCCACATGAAAGGCCGCAGTGCTGCATAACGCAGCAGCGGTATCGGGTTTGATGAGTTATGCTGAGACCAGACCCCAAGTGGCTCACAATCCGATATCAAGCAGGAGGGTTCGACCATGAAAGCATGGCTCAATCGTGTGTGCTGGGAATTGGCAGTGGCGCTCGGTTTCATCGAACCGCCTCGTCTGCAACCGATACCTGTACGTGCCGAACGCAAGAAGTCGGTGCCGTCTCGGCACTGATCGGGAGGTTGGGATACCTTTCCCTTATGAGCAGGTCCGCCATACCCGTTAGCTTGAGCGTGGCGGACTCTGGGACAAGATAAAAGCGGATCGCTCGCGTCCCTGGCGCCTATCTAAATCCAGCTTCCATCTGCGGTAACGATCAACCGAGGCTATCGGTAACGGGTCTCAGGAGAAACCATGCCCCGGCTGCAATGTCCCCGTTGCCAGCGCCCCGCAAGTCATTGTCTATGTGCTTTGGTTCCGTCTCTCGACAGCCATACCCGGGTGCTGATCCTGCAGCATCCGGAAGAAGCCTCACATGCATTGAACACCGCGCGGCTTGCCGCCCTAGGTCTGCGCAATTGCGAACTACGGATCGGCGAGACCTTCGATGATCTGGCCCTTGATGAGATGCCGAGCTATCTGTTGTTTCCCGGTGAAGGTGCCGTTCCTGCGGCAACCCTGGCCAGGCCTGATGCGGCGTTACAGTTGATAGTGCCGGACGGTACCTGGCGCAAAGCCCGCAAGCTGCTGCATCTCAACCCGCAGTTGGCTGCTTTGCCACGAGTCACCTTGCCGCCGGGACTGGAGTCGCGCTATCGATTGCGCAGGGCGCCTTCGCCCGGAGCGCTTGCTACCGTGGAGGCGATTACCATGGTGTTGAATGCCCTTGAGGGCGAGGGCCGTTTCGATGCGCTGCTGCGACCGTTCGAGGCGTTGATCGAGGGTCAGATCCAAGCGATGGGGGAGGTCGTTTACCAGCGCAATCACGGGAATTTCCGCCCAGGGCCTTAGCGTGTGGGAAGGGTTGGTAGGCGCAGAATATAAAGCGTAACCAATGACGCACTCACAAGCATGCCGACCCTGGCCCAGATAAAGGGTACGAGCCAGCAGGACACCCCAATGCTCAGCCACATGGTGGCAATGGTATAGGCCTTCGCCTTCAGCGGAATGCCGTTGCCTTCAAGGTAATCCTTGAACCATGGGCCAAGGCGCGGGTGGTTCACCAGCCAGTCGTAGAAGCGGCGGGAGCTACGCACGAAACACGCCGCGGCCAACAACAGAAAAGGTGTGGTGGGCAGTACGGGCAGGAAGATGCCAACCACTCCGAGCGCGACGCTCACCCAGCCGATCCCCAGCAGCACATAACGTACTACCGGGTTGCGATACGTCGGGATATCGCGATGGGCCAAGTTGGCAATCTCGCGATCAATGCCGCCGTGGCTTGAGCAGTGCGGGCTTTTCTTCAGGCGCGTGGCAGATCAGGTAGAGCGCAGTCAGTATCTCGGGGATCTGGGAAACCATCTCGTCGACGAGCTCGGCATCTGCGGCGATATCGGTAAATTCGGGCTGCTCATCGAACAGGCCAGAGCCAACCATTATCGGCAGCAAAAGCTCGCTGACTTCCTCTTCTGACTCCTCGAACCAGACGGCTTCGCGCATGAAGACGCCTTCCATGAAGCCAATGCACCAGCCGCGCAGGTCGGACTCATCCGGCTCTTCACCAAGGTCGAGGTCGCAGGGCAGGTCCATGTCCTCGTCGCTCGCCAGCTGTCGGGCGATATGGGCCTTCAGCTGTACCAGCGTCGCTTCGATCGCCTCGCGCTCGGTATCGTCGGCGTACTGCGGCGGCTCGGCGAACAGTGCGTCGATCCATTCGCGTTCCGGCACCTGCTCGGAACAAATGCACAGTGCAGTCAGATAGCCATGCGCGGCGATGTAATCCAGCGCCTCTTCATGCAGATCATCTGCATCCAGAAAAACTTGCAGGCGGGCGAGTTGCTCGGCAAAGGACATCGGTGACTACCTTGAATGGACAATGGCGGTGATTCTAGACGAGCCATGGCGCGCAAGCTACAGCGTAGGGCCAAAGGTCGTACTGAGGGCTCTTCCCGGACCGCCGGCGTGCCGTCCGGCTCGGTTGCGCCTGAACGCGACGGCCACCCTCGCGTATACTGCGCGCCTTGTTTCGGAGACCGGCATGCTCGACCAGGCACAGCGCATACTCAAAGACGTGTTCGGCTACGACGCCTTTCGTGGCAATCAGGGCGCGATCATCGAACGCGTGGCAAAGGGGGGTGATGCCCTGGTGCTGATGCCCACCGGTGGTGGCAAATCGCTCTGTTTCCAGGTGCCCGCTTTGCTCCGCGAGGGCCTGACTGTGGTGGTTTCGCCTCTGATCGCGCTAATGGATGACCAGGTCGCGACCCTCGATGAGCTGGGCGTTTCGGCGGTCGCACTGAACTCGACGTTGAACCCCGAAGACCAGCGTGAGATCGCCGAACGGCTACGTCGTAACGAGATCAAACTCCTCTATCTGGCACCGGAACGGCTGGTCCAGCCGCGCATGCTGGCCTTTCTGCAGCGCCTGCAGATCGGCCTGTTCGCCATCGACGAGGCCCATTGCGTATCGCAATGGGGGCACGATTTTCGACCCGAATATCTGCAGCTCGGCCAGTTGGCGGAGTTCTTTCCAGCCGTGCCCCGTATCGCCCTGACCGCCACGGCGGACAAACGCACCCGCGAGGAGATCGTTCAGCGTCTGCATCTGGAAAACGCCGAGCGCTTTCTCTCCAGCTTCGATCGACCGAACATCTTCTACCGCATCGTACCCAAGGAACAGCCGCGCAAGCAGTTGCTGAGCTTTCTCGCGGAACGCCGCGGCGACGCCGGCATCGTCTATTGCATGTCGCGCAAGAAGGTCGATGACCTGGCTGCTTTCTTGACCGAGCAAGGTTTTCCGGCGCTGCCCTATCATGCGGGGCTACCCAATGACCTACGTGCTTTCCATCAGCGCCGCTTCCTCAACGAGGAAGGCTTGATCATGGTGGCCACCATTGCGTTCGGCATGGGGATCGACAAGCCCAACGTGCGCTTCGTCGCGCACCTGGACCTGCCCAAGTCGCTGGAGGCTTATTATCAGGAGACCGGGCGGGCCGGACGCGACGGCCTGCCAGCTGACGCCTGGATGGCTTACGGTCTGCAGGATGTGATTTTCCTCAAGCAGATGCTCAACAACTCCGAGGGAGACGAGCGCCACAAGCGGGTCGAGCAACACAAGCTCGACACCATGCTGGCGCTATGTGAGGAAACCCGCTGTCGGCGTCAGGCCTTGCTCGCCTACTTCGACGAGGTACTGCCCGAGCCCTGCGGACACTGCGACAACTGCGTCGACGGTGTGCAGACCTGGGATGCCACCGAGCCAGCGCGGCAAGCCCTGTCGGCGATTTACCGCAGCGGGCAGCGCTACGGTGTAGGGCATCTGGTCGATGTGCTGCTGGGGCGTGACAACGAGAAAATTCGCAATCCCGGTCATCAGCATCTTTCAGTTTTCGGTGTCGGCAAGGGAATGTCGGAAGGCGAGTGGCGCTCGCTGTTTCGCCAGCTTGTGGCGCGGGGTTTGGCCGATGTCGATCTTGAAGGTTTTGGAGGTTTGCGTCTCAGCGACAGCTGCAGGCCATTGCTGCGTGGCGAGGTGAAGCTGGAGCTGCGCCGGGAACTGGCGAGTAAGTCACCCAAGCCTGCCGCTAGCGCTGCGAGCCAGTTGGTACGCAGTGAAGAGCGCGAGACCTGGGAAGCGCTACGTACTCTGCGCCGCAAGCTGGCTGAGGAGCACGGCGTTCCGCCTTACGTCATCTTCCCCGACGCCACGCTGTTGGAAATGTTACGCAGCCAGCCGAGCTCTCTCACGGACATGGCGGGCATCAGCGGTGTAGGCGCGCGTAAGCTGGATCGTTACGGACAGGCGTTTCTCGAAGTGCTGCAAGGCACGGTCACGGCAGTCAAGTCACACGCTGACGTGCGCCATGAGCTGATTACCTTGGCTCGTGCAGGTATGACGCCGGCTCAGATTGCTCGTCAGCTCGACTGCAGTGAAAAGAATGTTTACGCCATGCTGGCGGAGGCTATCGGTTTGCAGCAATTGAGCCTCGAACAAGCGCTGGATCTGCCGGAGGATCTGCTGGAAGAGATCCAGGAGGCGTTTCTCGATGGCGAGGGCGAGCTGCCACCGGTTGCCGCCCTAGCGGAGCGCTTCGCCGGGCGCGTCCCCGAAGCAGTGCTTTTCTGCGTACGTGCTGCATTGCAGGCTGAGTTCGAGCTGTAGGGCACATGGCGCCGTGCATCTTGCGGGCCGGCCTCTGAATGGCGTTTAGCACGCTGGTCCCGGCAGTCGTGTGATTTCCGTTGCCTCCAGAGTTGGAAAATATGGCATACGAGCGAGCTGGCCTCGACGCCGAAGATATCTTGCCTTGCCTGCATGCCAGAGCTGTGATTAGCTCACTAATTATTAGGTTCTGCAGGAACGCGTGCGGCATGTACCCGGAGCAGCATCGATTTGCCATGCAATTGGCGCAACTTTCCCGTAGCTGGCGTGCTGAGTTGGATAGGCGGCTGGCTGATCTCGGATTATCACAGGCGCGTTGGCTTGTGCTGTTGCACCTGGCGCGTTTCGATCATTTGCCAACGCAACGAGAGCTCGCCCAGAGCGTAGCGGTGGAAGGGCCGACCCTGGCGCGTCTGCTGGATAGTCTGGAAGCTCAAGGGCTGGTGCATCGTCAGCCGGCACCGGGGGATCGTCGAGCGAAGTTGATTACGCTGGCAGCGCCGGCTCGCCCGTTGATCGAAAGGATCGAGGCGATTTCCACTCAGGTTCGTCAGGAAGCATTCGCGGGTATCGACGGGGAGGAGCTGCGCAACTGCCAGCAAGTTCACGAGCGAATCCTTGCCAATCTGACCAAGCGCTAGAGTTTCCCGTAACTGGCGTGGGAATAACGTCTTTGACCTCTACAAGGCCAAAGCAGTTATTAGGGGCGCTACAGGTCCTTTTGCAGCGATTCCGGCTGGCCGAGCCAGAAGCGGGTGATTTGCGGCAGATCTCGCAGATAGCTCACGAGGTCAGGCGCACCTGCCAGCTTCAACCCTTCACCGATGGCGTTGGCTATCGGCTGCTGTTTTTCCAGAAGCAGAAGTTCCGAATTATCGAGGTTGCGCAGCAGCGTCAGGCGTGCGTAAGGCACCTTGGTGTCTAGGATCAGCCTCATGAAGTCGCGATTGCTCCAGGCTTCGGCAGGCACGGTGATCGCATGGTATTCACTGTCGAGCGCTCGTAATCCCCCCGTATCGAGACGGTAATCGGTCAGCTCGCAGGGGAGCGATACCTCCAATCCGCGCAAGCGTGCGTAAGCGATCGCGCAGGCGAAGGCCTCGGCATGATGCTCACCAGCCCAGTACAAGCGCTCCCCAAGCCAGCTGGCCTGGCGAAGCTCAATCGGCGTATTTTTAGAAAACCCCGGCAAGGCATTGCCAATGGTCCGCAGGAAGTCCCTGTAGCTGATGACCCTCAGCTGCCGGCAGCCTGGTGTGGCGGCGAAGGCTTCGAAAGATGGGTAAGGAGTCCCGTCAGGGTTTTGCCCGCCTAGGCCATCGATTTGCCGCAGGTCAATTGATGCGAAGGGAGCGCTATCCTTGCGAACCAGGCGAGTCAGAGCAGCATGCGCGCGGGCCTTGTCTTCCTGGATCGGGCCGGAAAGCGCGCCGCGTGGCAGGTCTACGATCCGCTGCAGGCAGGGGCCGTCATGCCAGAAAATACTGGGTTGCGGTGCGGGCAGCGGCGAGAAGGGCAAACGCAGACGGCTGGCATGCTCAAGAACCTGACGCGGCAATATGCCGGTCAAGCCCAGACGTTGTGCAAATCTGCTGATACGGGAAGTCACGGACGGCATAGGCTCGAGCAGGCTCACCATAAGAAATGAGCTCGTTGGGCGATGTGCGAAGTTTGGCAGACCTGCAGCATTTGCGCACTGGCTTTGCGGATTTTACCTGATCGGTCGACCGAGCAGGACAGTGCAAGGCAGCGATCGGGGCAAGAGTGATGTGGCAATATTACCGAGTTGATCAATGAGGATCCTCCATGCCAAGCCTCGTCCTGGATATCGCGCTACCCGCAGACAGGCTTCTAGCTGTCTATCAGGGGCGCGCAAATCGCATTCTGATCAAGAGCCGGGAGGGAAGGAGCGTCAGCTTGCCGGCCCATCACTTGCGCCCGTATCTGACATCCGCAGGAGTCTTTGGTTCCTTTGAACTGGAATTCGGTGATCAAGGCAAATTGATTGCGTTGCGCCGGTTGGCTTGAGCCGGTGTTCAAGCGTTTCGGCTGTCGTCGATAGCGGCTGAAATGTCTGAGTGGCTGTTATACTGCGCCACCATTCTTTCCAGAACATCTAGGTTGCTCATGTATAACCTGGCCCGCCAGTTACTGTTCAAACTCACGCCTGAAACTTCTCACGAGCTTTCTCTCGATCTGATCGGCGCCGGGGGACGGCTTGGGCTCAATGGCCTACTGACCAAGGCTCCAGCCAAGCTGCCGGTTCGGGTGATGGGGCTGGAGTTTCCTAATCCGGTCGGGTTGGCCGCTGGGTTGGACAAGAACGGCGAAGCCATTTGCGGCTTCTCCCAATTGGGGTTCGGGTTTGTAGAGATAGGCACCGTGACGCCTAGGCCGCAGCCGGGTAATCCCAAGCCGCGGATATTTCGCTTACCGGAGGCCGAAGCGATCATCAATCGCATGGGTTTCAACAACCTGGGCGTCGATGCCTTGCTGGAAAGAGTTGACGCGGCGAATTTCAAAGGTGTGCTGGGCATCAATATCGGCAAGAACTTCGATACGCCGGTCGAGCGCGCCGAGGCCGACTACCTGTATTGCCTGGAAAAGGTCTATCACTACGCCAGCTACGTGACCGTCAACGTCAGTTCGCCCAATACGCCTGGTTTGCGCAGCCTGCAGTTTGGTGACTCTCTGAAATATCTGCTCGACGCGTTGCGTCTGTGCCGCGAAGACCTTGAAGTGCTACACGGCAAGCGCGTACCTCTGGTGATCAAGATTGCACCGGACATGACCGACGAGGAAACCGTGCTGGTAGGGGAGGCCGTATTCCAGGCCGGAATGGACGGTATCATTGCCACCAATACCACGTTGGGGCGCGACGGCGTTGCAGGTCTGGCACATGCCGATGAGGCCGGTGGGTTGTCGGGCTCGCCAGTGCGAGAGAAAAGCACACACACGGTCAAGGTACTTGCCGATACGCTGGGCGGGCGCTTGCCGATCATCGCTGTGGGTGGGATTACCGAAGGGCGGCATGCGGCTGAAAAGATCGAAGCCGGAGCCAGCTTGGTGCAGCTTTACACCGGGTTTATCTACAAGGGACCGGCATTGATTCGCGAGGCGGTGGATGCCATAGCGGCGTTGCCTTCTCGGAATGTGGTGTCCCGCTAGCTCGCCCGGTGGGGCTCCCTTAGGGAGCCCCGGGCTTCAAGCCCGCCGCCCGGGTGGGGCGTGCCGTTTGGAGTCGGTTTGAAGGGTAATCAGCCGACTGCGTGAAGTTCGTTCAGCTTATGCAGACCGGCGGCACCGGTCAGACCGTCCCAGTTGTCGCCGCGACCCTCCCGCCAGCCGTTGATCCAGGCTTGGCGAACTTGAGGATGGGAAAAAGGACACAGGTCGCGGGATTTACCGTGTATGCCATGTTGATAACCGCGTAGAAATGCTCGTTCCATCGGATCACGCTTGAGTCTTCTCATTGGGTATTGCCCTCAGTGGTTGACTGGTGTTCCTGTTGGCCTCATGGCGAGGCCCGGCAGATAGACTGCCAGCGAAGCCCGCTGCCGGCGTGGCGGGGTTCTACCGACATCATTGCGATGCCGGACTGAGTCGAGTTCTAACCCAATGCACCAGAGGCTGGAATGATCGTTTTGTCATAAGAAAGTCATGAAAGCTATGTTCAGTCCCATAAGCCAGACGTTATCAGGCCTATGGAGGCCCTATCTGTCGATGCCTTGCCCCGAATCGTTTTCTTCTTGGAAAAACCATGACTGACCGCCACGAACTGATTCTCACCTGTCCTAAAGGGTTGGAAGGCCTGCTTCTGGACGAAGCCATTGCGCTCGGCCTTGAGGAGGCCCGTGAGCAAACCGCTGCGATTCGTGGATTCGCAGGGCTTGAGGTGGCTTACCGGCTGTGCCTCTGGTCGCGATTGGCCAATCGTGTGTTGCTGGTGATCAACCGCTTTGCCACCGAGAACGCTGAGACCTTGTATGACGGCGTCCACGAGCTGGATTGGGCCGAGCACCTGGAGCCCACTGGAAGCTTGGCGGTGGAATTCAGCGGCCGTGGTTCGGGCATCGACAATACCCATTTCGGCGCGCTCAAAGTAAAGGACGCCATCGTCGACCGGCTTCGAACCAGTACAGGTGAGCGCCCCAGTGTGGATAAGCTGAACCCTGATCTACGTGTGCACTTACGCCTCGATCGTGGTCAGGCAGTGCTCTCGCTGGATCTTTCGGGACACAGTCTGCATCAGCGCGGCTATCGGCTCCAGCAGGGCGCCGCGCCTTTGAAGGAAAACCTCGCTGCCGCGGTTCTCATCCGTGCGGGATGGCCGCGCATCGCCGCCGCTGGTGGCGCGCTGGCTGATCCGATGTGCGGGGTGGGTACCTTTTTGATCGAAGGCGCGATGATGGCTGCGGATATTGCGCCGAATCTGCGCCGTGAACGTTGGGGTTTCAGCGCCTGGCTCGGGCACGTACCAGCCATATGGAATCGCTTGCATGCCGAAGCCCAGGCACGCGCAGAGGCCGGTCTGGCCAAGCCGCCGCTCTGGATCCGCGGCTATGAAGCCGACCCTCGCCTGATCCAGCCGGCACGCAACAACATCGAACGCGCCGGGCTGGCAAGCTGGATTCGGGTTTACCAAGGCGACGTCGCGACCTTCGAGCCGCGTCCGGACCAGAATCAAAAAGGCCTCGTCATCTGCAACCCGCCCTACGGCGAGCGCTTGGGTGACGAGGCCAGCTTGGTGTATCTCTACCAGCATCTCGGCGAGCGCTTGCGCCAGGCTTGCCTTGGCTGGGAAGCCGGGGTGTTTACCGCTGCGCCAGAGCTGGGCCGGCGCATGGGCATTCGCAGTCACAAGCAATACGCTTTCTGGAACGGCGCGCTGCCGTGCAAGCTGCTGCTGATCAAGGTCGAGCCGGACCAGTTCGTCACCGGTCAGCGCTCGGCGCCGAATCAGCGTCCGGCCGAGGGTGATCAGCAGACGGTAGAGAGAGCGCTCCTGAGCGAGGGCGGGCAGATGTTTGCCAACCGCTTGCAGAAAAACCTGCGCCAGCTAGGCAAGTGGGCCCGGCGAGAGGGTGTTGAGTGCTATCGCCTGTATGACGCCGACATGCCTGAATACGCCCTCGCCATCGATCTGTACCGGGACTGGGTGCACGTGCAGGAGTACGCACCGCCACGTTCGATCGACCCCGAGAAGGCGCAGGCGCGGTTGTTCGATGCGCTTGGGGCCATTCCTCAGGCCCTGGGCGTGCCACGAGAAAAAGTGGTGGTAAAACGCCGTGAGCGGCAAAGTGGCACGCGCCAGTATGAGCGCCAGGCTAGTCAGGGAGAGTTTCTTGAGGTCAGCGAAGGCGGTGTAAAGCTGCTGGTCAATCTCACCGACTATCTGGATACAGGGCTATTCCTCGATCACCGCCCGCTGCGTCTGCGCATCCAACGCGAAGCCGCCGGCAAACGCTTTCTCAATCTGTTTTGCTACACCGCCACGGCGACGGTCCATGCGGCCAAGGGCGGCGCACGCAGCACTACCAGCGTGGACTTGTCGAAAACCTATCTGGACTGGGCGCGGCGCAACCTGTCGCTCAACGGCCTTTCAGATCGCCAGCGGCTCGAGCAGGCTGATGTGATGGCTTGGTTGGCGGAGGACCGCAGCGATTACGACCTGATCTTCATCGATCCGCCGACCTTCTCCAACTCCAAGCGTATGGAGGGCGTGTTCGACGTCCAGCGCGACCATCTGGCGCTGCTTGACCTTGCCATGGCGCGTCTGGCGCCGGAAGGAGCGCTGTATTTCTCCAACAATTTCCGTAAGTTCGTGCTTGACCCCCAGATCGCTGAGCGCTACTCCGTAGAGGAGATCACTCAGTCGACCTTGGATGAAGACTTCAGGCGTAACGCCCGCATTCATCGCGCTTGGAAGCTACAGGCGCGCTGAGTGCACGCAGTCCTGCGGGGGATGCTCCTGCTCCCCTCGCAGCGATTGCAATGATTGCGGGCGAATCAGCGCTGTGCTGTGTTCTCGTTATCGGGTCGGTTGTAAAGACTGATCAATACCTGATCCAGAATGGAGGCCGCACCCCAGGGGCGGGGGTGATTCAGAATGGCTACCACTGCCCAGGTGTTGCCCTCGTTATCGCGGCTATAACCGGCGATCGCGCGGACGGTATTCAAAGTACCGGTCTTGATGTGTGCCTTGCCGGCAACCTGAGTATTACGCAAGCGCTTGCGCATAGTGCCATCGACGGCGGCAAGGGGCATGGAGGAGATGAATTCCGCTGCATAGGGACTTTTCCACGCGGCTTGAAGCAGGCGGGCCAGTTCGCGGGCGCTGACGCGCTCTGCGCGCGATAGCCCCGAGCCGTTCTCTATCACCAGGTGAGGTGAGATCAGGTCTTTTTTTGCCAGCCACTGGCGGATTACGCGCTGTGCGGCTTTTGCATCATCACCGTCGGCCTCGTTGCGAAACGCTGCGCCTAGGCTCAAAAACAGCTGACGCGCCATGGTGTTGTTGCTGTATTTGTTGATGTCGCGAATGATCTCCGCTAAATCGGGCGAATATGAACGCGCCAGCAACCGGGCATCATCGGGAACTTCGGCGATACGATCTCCACCGAGGATCCGCCCGCCCAGCTCCTTCCAAATGGCGCGCACTGTGCCGGCGGCGTAGGTCGGGTGATCGAGTAGTGAAAGGTAGGTTTGCCCGCTGCAACCGACCGGCAGCTTTCCGGTAACGGTGACCGTCACACCATCGCCATCGGGGACAGGGCTGTAGTGTATGTCCGGCCAGGCCGGGCATTTACCGCCGGGCAGGGTCTGAACGCGGTTGTTGATTCGTACGTTGGCGATTGGCGGTTCGACGGAGACGCTGACCTTGCCGTTATCGTTGCGCACCGCGAATCTTAGCGCCTTGAGATTGATCAGTAGCGAGTCGGGGCCGACCAAGTAGGGTTTGTTTTCGTCACCGCCGTCGTCGTCGAATATGGGCAGTGCCGGCTGGATGAAATGACTGCGATCGAGGACAAGATCGCCGCTTACGGTTCGCACGCCATTGGCGCGCAACTCGCGAAGCAGCAGCCAGAGTTTCTCCATGTTCAGTTTGGGGTCGCCGCCACCCTTGAGGTACAGGTTGCCGTTCAGGGTTCCGTCGTTCAGCGGGCCGTCTCCGTGGAGTTCGGTCTTCCACTGGTGGTTGGGGCCGAGCAGCTCCAGTGCGGCATAGGTGGTGACCAGCTTCATGGTCGACGCAGGATTGACCGAGACGTCGGCGTTCACGAAGGTTGGCGTGGCATCGCTGTTCAGCGGCAGCATCACTACCGATAGCGCGTTGCTCTCTATCTTGTTGGCCGCAAGAGATTTCATCACGCGGGGCGGCAGCGTCTGATTGACCGGCGCGGCGATAACAGGTGCTGCCAGCGCAGCCGTTAAAAGCAGGGCGGTGACATGACTCAGGAAAGAGTTCATCAACGGGTGCCCCAGTTGGACACGACAAAACAGCAATTTTCCATAGCGTTCCCTACTGCGTTCAGGGAAAAATTCACGGGTCATTATGCCCACATACGGGAACTGAGAAGCTCCCGTCCGACAAGCGTAGCCGGCTTGGTGGGGATGAGGCAAAGCAGCGTACGCCGAGTCCCGTTATTTCCGATCGAAGGCCCGCTGGCTGCCTCTGATCGCACAAGTACGGCGTTGCTGTTAGAGTGCGCGCCACAATCCCGTGACAAGAAGGACTGATTCAAATGGCTACAAATCGCTCGCGCCGCCTGCGCAAGAAACTCTGCGTCGACGAATTTCAGGAATTGGGCTTCGAGATCAACTTAACCTACCGTGAAGGCATCGAGCCCAACGAGGTAGATAATTTCCTCGAAGCGTTTCTCGACGACGCCATGGAGGCCAATGGGCTCGGTTACATCGGCGGTGAGGATTACGGTTTCGTTTGCCTCGCTCGTCGCGGTTCGGTTACCGAAGAGCAGCGTAATCAGGTCGAAGCCTGGCTCAAGGGACGCAGTGAGCTGTCTGCTTATATCGTCAGCCCGCTGATGGACGTGTGGTATCCCGAGAACGAGATCAACGCCCAGGCTTGATCTGGTCGTCCTCTGGCTCAGTGTTCGTGGGGCAGGCGGTGAAGTGCTTGCGGCGTGATAGTCGTTTGATCAGCCGTGGTGCCCACGTCATGAACAGGCTTACCGAGAGCGTCAGCCCAACGCCGATAGTTGCATTGATCAGGCGTTTTTCGGGCAGGTGCCAATCCTGAGCCAGAGTCTCTGCCAGCAGCAGAAAGCAGAGTGTGGTCTGCAGTACGAACAGGCCGTGTTGGTGGGCCTGGAAGGCGCGGCTGAGTATCACAAGCGGTAGCATGATCATCACCATCAGTGGCGGATCGGCCAAGCTATGGCCCATATAGATCAGCACCGCCGCGGCGCCCAAGATTCCTAGGCTGGCTTGCAGCGCGCGAACGAAACTGCGCTGAAGATCCATCTGCAAGGTTGTGAAAACCGCCAGGGTCAGCCAGTAGCCGCGTGGTAACTGCGCCAGATTTACCACCAGCCCCCCCAGCGATGCAGCCAGGACGTAGGTAAGTGCGTGCACTCGCCATTCGCGAATGGGCATGCGGCGCGCATGCCGGCGCAGCACTTTCACCAGGCTCATAAAACGCGGCATGTAGGGCCACATGCGCAGCCCATGCATACCTCGGAGCCCGAACGCGAGGAGCGTCACCCATAATCCGCCAAGGGCGAATAACACGGCGATGGCCTGAGGGTTATTGAAATCGGCAACATTACTTTGCCCCTGACCCAGGCACAGGCAGATGGCCAGGCCGACACCCAGCTTGCCGGCTTCGGTGCCGTAACGCTGCAGCCAGGCCAGCAGCAGGCCGTAGAAACCAAATAAGCCGAGACTGACCATGGGCAGCGTGGCGGCCCAGAAACCCAGTCCGGCACTACAGGCACCAAGCGCGATCAGCAGAAGCATGCGCAGCATTCCAAGGCGATGCAGTGGATTGGCCTTGGCGGCCTGAAAGGCGCCGACTGTTGCCCAGAGGAATCCTATGTGTCCGCTGAACAACCCAAGCAGCAATGGCAATGCGCACCCAAGCCCGGCCACCATGGCCGGGCCCCAGGCGGGCGGGCCGTGGTGCCAGCTGAGAGCTTGTCGGAGGGATCTTTTCATGCGGTTACGCCGGGCTTGAGCGCCCGGTCATCTCGCTGGCCATTTCGGTGGCGTAACTGTCGGTCATTCCGGCAATGAAATCGATCATGCGCAGGAATGACTTGTACAGAGGCCAATCCGGGTCGGGTGCGTTTGCACCCAGAAGGTCGAGAATGCGGCGATTCTTGAACGAAGGCGTGCGTCCCCCATGCTGTTCTAAGGCGGCACCGCAAAAAGCGTTAAGCAGGATTTCAAGCGTGGTATAGGCGCCGATCTCATGAAGCGTCTTGCGTTTGTCCTGGAAGATTTTCTCGCGCGCCATCGCCTTAGCCTGGAGTACGCATCGCTTGGCGGGACCATGCATATGCTCCACCAGATCTCCAGCAAGGTGGCCACTCAGCAGCGTTGCCTGCTGCTCGACGAAGGCGCTTGCGGCAGCATTAGTGAGGTGTTCGATCGCCTTGCCGCGCAGTATCGCCAACTTACGTCTGCGTGAATCATTCGGGCCGAGTTGCCGGTAGGTTTCGGGGATGTCGTCACCGACCAGGTCGAGCAGTAGTGTTTCGACCTCGGCATACTCAAGCAGGTCCATCTCAAGGCCGTCTTCGAGATCGATCAGGCCATAGCAAATGTCGTCGGCCGCTTCCATTAGATAGACCAGCGGATGTCGGGCCCAGCGCTGATTTTCCAGTTTTGGCAACCCCAACTTCGTTGCGATCTGCTCCAGCAGCGGAAGCTCGCTCTGGTAACAGCCGAACTTATGTTTTTTATACCCCAGTGCTTCGGCATGGCGGGACGTCCAGGGGTATTTCAAGTACGTGCCCAAAGTGGCGTATGTCAGCCGCGTACCACCATCGAATTGGTGATATTCGAGTTGAGTGAGAACACGGAACCCCTGAGCGTTGCCTTCGAAGTTGAGAAAATCTGCGCGCTCGGCATCGCCAAGATCGTCCAGCCATCCACGGCCAGCCGCCTGCTGGAACCAGTAGCGAATCGCATCCTCGCCAGAGTGCCCGAACGGCGGGTTGCCGATATCGTGCGCCAGGCAGGCCGACTGCACGACCATGCCGAGGTCGGCCGGGCTGCACCATTCTGGCATGTCATCTCGCAGCACTTCGCCTACACGCATGCCCAGTGACCGCCCGACGCAGCTTACCTCCAGCGAGTGGGTCAAGCGTGTGTGGATATGGTCGTTGCTTGAAACCGGATGAACCTGGGTTTTGCGCCCAAGCCGGCGGAAAGCGCCAGAAAAAATGATGCGGTCGTGGTCCTTGTGAAAGGGGCTGCGACCGAGTTCATCGGTGGTGTGAACGGACTTTCCAAGTCGTTCACGGGTGAGCAGGGTGTGCCAATCCAAGGAGCCTCTCCCTATCGTTTGCGGCGCTTTTATCCATAAGGAGCGGGCGCCGCTGAACTGCGTGTCTTAGTTGGATTGAACCACAAGATAAGGTTGGGGGATGCCTTATGTAGACACTGCTCCTTTAGTAAAGACTCAGCGCAACCTGCGTAGTATCGGATACATCGCCAGGCCAAACCGGGCTATTTTCCCGACCTTGCCCAGCCGCCGGCCAAATAATGCGAGGCCCGTCATGACAATGATCACCAGCGGGCTTCTACCGCGCCTTGGTTCGCTGGAAGAGCCTCGATGGGTCACCATGCTCTGGAGGAGATGCAGCGGCTGAGCCAGGGGGCGTGAGTGATAAAGTAGCTGCTGACGGTGCATTTCCATGCGCAAGCGAATCAGCTCCTTGCGCATGCCTAGGTCACTGGAAGAACTCAGTGGGGTGCTCATGGGAGTAATCGCTCTCGGTTGCGGGCAAGTTCTTCGACCGTCGCTTGAAATGGGGTGGCACTTGCCTCCGCCAGCGCCATCGCACGTTTAATGCATACGGCAAGAATGATTGCGTACAAGCAGCATAAACCCAGGATGGCTCCAATTGGATGGGTATCCCAGAAGGCGATGACAATAGCGGTCGAAAGACCAACCAATATCAGCAGCAAAAGAATCAGGGCGATGCCGGACAGCAAAAATAGCTGGAGCAGCCGCTCTTTTTCTTCCCTGACCTCTATGCCAATCAGCTCAAGATGGCCCTGCAACAAGCCTACAAAAGCACCCCCCAGCTTCTTTAGTGATGGTTTGGGCGCTTCGTCGCCAGGTTTGGCATCCATCGGTGTGTCTCCCCGCATCAGCGGCGCGTAATCAAGCCAAACAGGAAGCCAGCACCGGCGGCGATGCCGATAGACTGCCAAGGATGGGTCTGAACATATTCTTCAGTGCATTGAATTGCTGCCTGCCCTTGGTCGCGTAGCGAGCTTTCCTGGGCCTTCAGAGCCTCGCGCGCGCGAGTGAGATTGGCATTGATCTTTTCGCGCAACTCCTGAGTCTGGCCGCCAGCCGTTTCTTGCGTGTGCTTCAGCAGTCGCTCGGTGTCGCCGATCAACGTGTGGAACTCTTCGATCAATGCATTTTGCGCAGCCTGAAGATTACGGCGGTGGGCGGATTTATCGATCAGTGTATTGGTGTGCCCAGTGCTTGCGTCTGGAATGGGTGTGTTATCGCTGGTGCTGAAGGTGGATTCGTTCGACATTTGCCTGCTCCTGGTTACGGTGTTGGGGATAAGCGCCCCGGTACATTAGGCTTCGAGCATGGCGACGGCGCAAGGTTCCGCTTGCGTGGCGGTGCACAGGAAATTGCTTTTGATAGGGGACGAATGAGATAAAAAAGAACCCGCCGAAGCGGGTTCTTTTCAACGGTACCGAAATGGCAGTCCGTTCTTACATCAGCGGAATGGTGTAGCTGACAATCAGACGGTTTTCGTCAATGTCATTGCCGTAGTTATTACGGGAGGTGGCATTACGCCATTTCACATTAAGGTTTTTAAGCGTGCCTTCTTGGAAGGTGTAACCGATATCGGTGTCGCGTTCCCATTCCTTGCCCTCTGTGCCATTCGCCCTCTCAAAGTTGTCACCGGTGAGATAGCGAGTCATGAACGTCAGACCAGGTATTCCGACAGCTGCAAAGTTAAAGTCGTAACGCGCTTGCCATGACTTTTCATCAGCATTAGCGAAATCATTTATCTGAACGTAGTTAACCAAGAAAGGATCGGTCGCACCGCCTACATAGGCGAAGCCGGTATCACCACTCATCTTTTGGTAACCAAGACCAAAGCTATGACCGCTGAGTGAGTAGGTCACCATGGCGCCAAAGGCCTTGTTGTCAACGTTCGAGTTGCCGTCATCCTTCGAACGGGCATAGCGCAGATCAGTCTTGAGCGACTGGCCGTCAGTGATAGGCAATACATGTACTAAATTGAAGGAGTTCTGCTTGTACAGGTTTTCCAGATTACTGTAGTAGTAAGTGGCCGTTAGATCCTTGGACACTTGGTAGCTACCACCTAAAAACCGGAAATCATCCGATTCGTTAGCGCCAGTTACGGTGATGCCACGGCGTCCGCCTGTATTCAGGGAGATAACCTGATTATTGGTAGAGTCACGATTGTTAATGCGGTTTGCATAACCGGCATCAAGAGTCAGGCCTTTAATTTCTTTCGAAATAATGTGAGCGCCCTGCATCGTCTGTGGCAACAAACGGCTGTCGCTGGTGCTAATGGCGGCGTTTTTGAATTGCAACGTACCGACTTTTAGAACAGTGTCAGATACTTTAGCCTTTGCAGCGAAACCGATTTCAGACCAGTCGTCAGGGGTTTGCCGGTCATAAACATCTGGCATCAGGCCGCTGCCAGTGCGCCCTGCGCCTCCGTCGAGCTTAACGCCGAGCAGACCGAGCGCATCCAGGCCGAAGCCAACAGTACCCTCTGTGTAGCCGGACTCTACGCGAAGCAGGAAACCTTGCGCCCAAGCTTCGGACTTGGATTGGCCATTAGCCGTGTTTCCACCGGCATTACGATAATCGCGGTCAAAGTAAAAGTTACGCAGCTCCAAACCAGCTTTTGTATCTTCGATAAAAGCAGCTTGAGCCATGCTAGGAATGGCCAGTGTTGCTCCCAGAGTGGCCAGGGCCACGCCCCGGGCGATAGGGGTCTTGAGCATTTCTTGTTCTCCTCGTTGGATGATGCTCTGAAGTCGCTCTTTACGGCGCTATGCAATTAACCATCACATAGAGTATTCAGCCTTTAGACTTTAGTCGTCAGGGCTGCACCGTCGATATATTTGGCGCTTTCGTCACACCCCTTTTGATGTGAGTGCAACTACTGCTGGCGCACGATGGTACATATCGTCCGGCGATCTTGGTCGCCATGACCGCGCTATCCTAGCGTTTTGGTGGCATGGAGTCGAATTTGGTGTAAGGGCTGTTGAGCGAGTGAGCAGGGCTTCACATTTCTTTTGTTCGTGCGCTCGCTGATCTGGCGCATCCGCTACCTGCTAAAATGGCGACGTTCACGACTAGAGCGACCGTTATGCTGCCTGAATGTCAACTTCTCGGAACCTTGGGATGCCATCTTTGTGAGCAGGCTGAAGCCGTGGTAATGCCGCTGGTGGAGCATGGGCTGTTGGTGGAGTTAATGGATGTCGCTGAACGACCCGAGTGGGTCGACGAGTATGGCTTGCGTATTCCGGTCTTGCGACGTGTCGATACGGGGGCGGAGTTGAACTGGCCGTTCGAAATAGAGCAGGTGGTTTGGTTTTTGCGCGACTGAACAGCAGATTGGACAGGTCTTGCCAGGAAGAGTCTGGCTCAATCTTTGAGATAGGGAGGCGATAAACCGCTTCAAAAAAAAACCGACCTTAAGGTCGGTTTTTTAGTCCTCGACAATATCGAGTCGGGTTTGGTCGGAGCGACTGGATTCGAACCAGCGACCTTCTCGTCCCGAACGAGACGCGCTACCAAGCTGCGCTACGCTCCGAAGATGGCGCGCATTTTACAGAAAAACTATTGCTCGACAAGGGGTTAACCTGGCTTTTTGTAATACGTTTACGAGCGGCTTGGTGGCGATTGCTAGAGGTCCTTGACGGTGCGAACCTGGTCTTTGTTGACTTTACCTGGCTTTCCATCGAGCGCTTCGAATTCATAGAAGCCGGACTCCTCGTCATACTCGGGGCGGTCCAGTGTTGGGATTTCCCGGCCATCATTGAGCGTGATGATGCTCGGGTTCGAGCAACCGGCCACAACCAGGAGGCTGGCGGCCATTAAGAGGGTGGGTGCTATTCGTGAACTCATGATGATTCCTTTATGAGCAGGCGGCTACCGTTCTGACGGCAGCGTAGCGCTCTAAGTTCCTAAGTAGTCTTTAGCGAGGGCCGTTTTGAACCATAGGAGCAGGCCTAGGTTCTGGCGAGTAGGTCTGGTGTGTTGAGGTTGGCTAAACGAGGGTCTGCTGCATTCAGGTCAAGGCTGTTAGCGCCTAGAGCCAGCAGAACTTCTCGATTGCTGCGTTCTCCGTTCCGCCACGCCGTCTCGATTTGGGCGGCGAGGCTGCGGGGGATCATGCAGAACAGCGGTTGCCACTGTTGCCCTTGGCGTAGCATCAGCGGTCTTTCTGGCACATGGCTGGCGGCTTCGTGAAGGGCCGTTAGGAGCGGGCCGTCAATTAGCGGGGCGTCGCAGGGCAGTACCATCAACCAATCATTGCGAGCGGCCGTTAGCCCGGCGCGGATGCCGGCCAGAGGGCCAGGGTAATCTCGCTCTTGATCGCCAACTAACTGATCCGCAAAGCCTGCGTAATGTTGCTGGTTGCGGTTGCAGGAGATGATCAGGTCGTCAGTCAGGGGGCGAGCGACAGCATGCATCCAGCTTATGAGTGGTCGGTCGCGCCAGATGACGAGGCCCTTGTCCTTTCCGCCCATCCGGCTGCCCCGACCGCCCGCCAGGAGCAGTATCGAGCAGGAGGGCAGTTGGCTATTAATCATAGGCAGGATCCGTCAAAAAGGGGCTGTGATATAACACCCGGACCGTATGCTAACAACCGGATGCCTGATATATGAGTCACCTCACTGAACGGACCTTCGTTCCCTTGAATATTGCCGTGCTGACTGTTAGCGATACCCGCTCGCTGGAAACCGATACGTCGGGTCAGCTGCTTGTGGATCGCCTGACAGCCGCAGGGCATCAGCTCGCTTCCCGCGTGCTACTTAAGGATGATCTGTATCGCATTCGGGCACAGGTTGCCACTTGGATCGCAGAGGATGTGGTTCAGGTGGTGCTCATCACGGGTGGCACGGGATTCACAGGGCGGGACTCCACACCCGAGGCAGTGGGCTGCCTGCTAGATAAGCAGGTGGACGGTTTTGGCGAGCTGTTCCGGCAGATATCCCTGAGGGATATCGGCACCTCGACGATCCAGTCGCGTGCTTTGGCCGGTCTGGCCAATGCCACGCTGGTTTGCTGTTTGCCCGGTTCGACGGGCGCTTGCCGTACTGCTTGGGACGGCATCCTGGCTGAGCAGCTTGATGCCCGCCACAACCCTTGCAATTTCGTGGCGCATCTGAAGCTCGCTGAGCCTTGCGGGGCGCGCTCTTGATGGCTGCGGGTGCACCGGGCCTGCTGCCGATGGAGCAGGCGTTAGAGCGGCTTTTGCGGCAGGCTGACGCAGCGATCATCCGGGAAACCGAATCCGTGGCTCTGGCAGATGCGGCTGGACGCGTGTTGGCGCAGCCGCTATCCGCGTCGGTGGATTTGCCGCCCTGGCCCAATAGCGCGATGGATGGATATGCCTTGCGTCATGCCGATTTGGATGGGACGCCCATGCGCGTCTCACAGAAAATCTATGCAGGCGCGCAGCCCGAGCCTCTTGAAGCGGGAACCTGTGCTCGGATTTTCACCGGTGCGCCGATGCCCGAGGGCGCCGATAGCGTCGAAATGCAGGAAAACGTCGAGATCATGGCCGATGGTCGGGTGAGGTTTCAGCAGGCGATTCGTCCGGGCCAGCATGTTCGACCGCAAGGCGGCGAGGCGCGCCGAGGTGAGAGGCTGCTGAGTGCAGGTACGCGTCTAGGCCCGATTGAGCTCGGGCTAGCGGCTTCGCTGGGCGCTGCGATGATAGACGTGGTGCGCAGGCCGCGAGTTGCGTTGCTTTCTACCGGTAACGAACTGGTCGAGCCTGGGCAGCCGCTGGCGCCGGGCCAGATTTACAACAGCAATCGCAGCTTGCTCCAGCATTGGCTCAAGCGGCTAGGCTGCGAAGTTTTTGATGTCGGGATCTTGCCGGACGAGCCCGAGCATATACGTAGCTGTCTACAGTCGCTGGCTGCGGTAGACCTGATTCTGTCAACGGGTGGCGTGTCGGTAGGCGAAGCGGATTTTCTCGGTCAGGTTCTGCGTGAAGAGGGCGAATTAACCTTCTGGAAGCTTGCTATCAAGCCCGGCAAGCCACTGACCTGCGGTCAGTATCGAGGCGTGGCGGTCATTGGTCTTCCGGGTAATCCTGCGTCGACCCTGGTGACTTTCGCCATGCTCGCGCGCCCTTATTTACTGCGCCGCATGGGCGTCCTCGGCGTTGCTCCGCTTAGTTTCACGGTGCCGGCCGGTTTCGCCTGGCTCAAGCCGGGAAGCCGGCGTGAATATCTGCGTGCACGAATCGAGCAGGGCCAGGCAGTACTACATGCCAATCAAAGTTCATCGGTACTGCGTAGCGCCGCATGGGCCCACGGCTTGGTGGAGGTTCGTGAAGGTATTCAGCTGGACGAAGGGGATCCGGTGACCTTTTACCCTTTCTCCGGGCTGCTCGATTAGCGGCTCGGTAGCCCGTTAGGGGCGAGACAGAGCCTGTGCTGCGTAAGGTCGTGAAAGGCGGGCTCTGTTGATATTCAGATCGCTTCATCGCGCGATAAACAAATCGCAAAACTCATTGTCTACTTTTCTCGTCCGCCCATGCGGGTCGGTTGCGACCCCGTACTAGACAAGGAGAACTGTGATGCAGGAGAGAAACGCCTGGGTCGATTACGCCAAAGCGATCGGGATCATTCTCGTCGTCTATGGACATGTGGCGAGAGGGGTCTTCAATGCGGGTCTGCCGATGGACGAAGGGCTTTACGTACTGGTGGACAGCATCATATACAGCTTCCACATGCCGTTGTTCTTCTTCTTGTCGGGCTTGTTCTTCTATGATTCTTTGATCAAGCGCGGTAAGGGCGGGCTGATTGTTAATAAAGTTGACACCATTGTTTACCCCTTCATTGTCTGGTCTCTGTTGCAGGGGTTCCTCGAGGTCGTTCTGTCGAACTACACCAATGGTGATGTGACCGTTGCCAATGTGCTCTCGCTACTCTGGGCACCCCGCGCGCAGTTCTGGTTCCTTTATGCGCTGTTTCTTATATTCGTGGTGTGCTCGTTCGTCTATGCCAAGGCTGACAAACGATATTTCCTGCCGTTGTTTTTTGCTTTTGCGGTGCTTTATCTTTTCAAACAAGACCTGTCGGCGAATATCATCAGCCGGTTTATCGCGAGCAACGCGGTCTTTTTCGCCTTAGGGATTTGGTTCAACGAAATCAAGGCGATATTTCTGGCCCGAAACGCTTTGTTGACATTGCTGTTCGGCGGACTTTTCCTGGTCGGCCAGTACCTGTTTCATATCACTTTCGGACTTAACTGGACTGTCGGTGGCCTCCCGACCCTGGCGCTAGCCACCATTTCTATCTTCTTTATGATTGCTCTGTCCATGTGGCTGGGGCGTTGGAAAATGAATTGGCTACAGTTCATCGGCGTCTCGTCGATGACGATCTATCTGATGCACATCCTCGCCGGTAGCGGGGTGAGGGTCATCCTGAGCAGCTTCATGGGCATAGATTCCGTCTCGGTCCATCTGGTAGCGGGCACCTTGGTTGGGCTTGGTGGGCCGTTGTTGGCTCAGTTGATCATCGAGCGCTACAACCTGTATTTCCTGTTGGCGCCGCCGAAAATGGTTTCGGCCAGCCGTTTCCGTGTGCGTAGAGCCGCAGCGCAGTAGGCTGACGTTTAGCTGAACGGTCGAGTCTTTCGCAACCGTTCAGCTAGGGTCTCTTTGCTGGCCTTCATGGCGTTTACGCTGAGGGCGTCGTTTTTTCCTGCGGCGTGAAGTCGCGTCAGGCCCACGATCCTTCTGCATCAGTTGCGTTGCGCCTAGGCCGGTGAGTACGCCGACGATATTGACCGTCATGTCGCCTAGGGAAGCGGTTCTGGAGGGAGATAGCGTTTGCAACAACTCAATCGAGGCTGCACCGATCAGCGTCCATACAAGCAATGATCCCAGTTTGATGCGTGGGAAGGCCAGGTGGGCGGTGAAAGTGAGTGTGGCGAATCCAATCCAGTGATATAGCTTGTCCGCCCCTAGGTAGACCTGTCTGGTCGGCGATGTTTGCAATGCCATCACTAATAGAGCCAGCAAGGCCAGCCAGAAGGGTAGCGCCCTCAAAATACTTCGATGCTTCAATACTCTGCTCACTTTTTGTTCTGGCGGAAACTTCTAAGTTCGTAGGCAGTACTTTGAGTACTGCCCTGAGCTGATTCCGTTTGGCGCGCAGATCGCACCCGGCATCGGCTGCAGTCTGGCGTCGATTCGTCGCAGTTGCCTGTTCCGCAAGGGGGGCACCGAAAATACTGAATCCGCGGGAAGTATGCTTCGGCGCTCCAAGAGCTAAGCGCTCACCCTAGGGCTTGAACATCCTGCTAGCCGCAATTGATGCGCTGGATGACCAGGGCGTCGTCAGTGGTAAGGTTGAGGCGCAGTGCGTTGTATTCAAGCGTCACGACATCCTCCGGCTGAAGCACACGTGCCGTTTGTGCGCCTGACTGGTTGCGAGCCTGGTCCAGCAAGGCGGGGGTTGCTGTCTTGCCGAGAAAATGCTGCACGGCCTGTGCATTACACGTACCTGTCACGGACAGCGGGTCCAGCGCCTGTGGCTTCGTCTGTTGGCACCCCAGCAGCGTTAGGCTTGCAAGTAGCAGGGTGGCGGTAGCAGATAGTGGACGCATGAATTCTCCCTATGAGCTGGCGGTTTGTGCCGTTCTGGTTGATTTGACTTTACAGGGTGCATGCTAGAGCAAAAGAAGGGAACCAGACTGATGTCGATATCGTCTTAGCCCCGGTAGCCTCGCATTGAGCAAAGGCTGACAATAAAAAAATGGAGTTCGCCAATGTTAAATTCATCCGTGATGAAACGAGTAGCCAGCATCCTGGCCGTCATGCACGTGCTGTTGTTCGCGCAAATCCCCCTGGCTCAGGCTGCGATGATCGGCACGCCTGAGGTGATTGCGCAGCAGCAACAGCAGGTCGACCGTCAACAGCTGCTGACGATGCTGGACGACCAGAAGGTGCAGGAGAAACTTGTGGCCATGGGCGTGGATCGCGATCAGGTTGAACAACGGATCAACAGCCTGACGCCTGCCGAGCTGGCGCAATTCAATCAGCAACTTGAACAGGCTCCGGCTGGTGCGGGCGTGGTTGGCATTATCGTGCTGTTCCTGGTGATTTTCATCATCACGGATATGCTCTGCGCCACCAATATTTTCAATTTTGTCCATTGCATCAACCGTTGATTCCTAGATTTCTACTATTGCTGTTGTTCGGCCTGCTCGGGGCCTGCGCGCGTACGCCAGTCATATCCGCTGATGTCACGTCGCTACCCGAGCGGGTTGAGCTCACCGAAGTTCCCTTCTTTCCTCAGCAGGATTACCAATGCGGCCCGGCGGCGCTGGCGACCATGCTCAATCACCGCCGGATCGAGACCGATCCCGAGCGACTGGTTGATCGTGTCTACATTCCCGAGCGCAAAGGCAGTCTGCAGGTGGAGATGGTTGCGGCCGCTCGCGCGCATGGCTTGCTGGTCTATCCGTTGCAGCCAAAATTGGAAGCGCTGCTAGCGGAAGTGGCGGCAGGCAATCCGGTGCTGGTGCTGCAGAATCTGGCCTTTGATCGCTGGCCGCAGTGGCATTTTGCCGTAGTGGTTGGTTACGACCTGGCCCAACAGCAGCTCATCCTTCGCTCCGGCACAACCAAGCGCTGGGTGGGTGGTTTTCGCCAGTTCGAGCGCAGCTGGGCGAAGGGCGGGCGTTGGGCCGTTCTAACCGTCGAGCCCGGTCAGTTACCGGCCTCTGCTCAAGAAACTGTCTGGCTGGCAGCCGCGAGCGATCTAGAGCAGGTCGGTCAGATCGCCCCTGCGCAGCGCGCTTATGAGGCGGCAGGTGAGCACTGGCGGAGCGGGTTGCCCTGGTTTGCCTTGGCTAACAATCGTTACAGCGTAGGTGATCGACTCGCGGCGGAGCGGGCGCTGCGTACCAGCCTGGAAGTGGATAACGGTTTTGCACCGAGTTGGTTCAATCTTTCCCAGCTGCTGGCGGAACAAGGGTGCTCCGCTGGCGCTGCGCAGGCGCGTAACTGTGCCGGACGGTTAGCGCCGAACGACGATCGCTTTGGCGCCGCGCTTCCGGCTGCGGACCAATCCAGCGGAGATTGCCAGGCGCCGCCACGCTGTCCGGCAGAGTAGTTCTCGCCTCAGAATCCCAGCCGGTCTCGTAGCGAGTAATACATCGCGCCGAGCGCACTGAGCGGAACCCGCAGGCGCTGACCACCGGGGAACGGGTAATGCGGCAGGCTGGCGAAGGCGTCGAAGCGCTCGGCCTGCCCGCGAAGTGCTTCGGCAAGCACCTTTCCCGCCACGTGGGTGTAGGTCACGCCATGCCCACTGCAGCCCTGTGAGTAGTAGATGTTATCGCCGATGCGGCCGACTTGCGGCAGACGCGACAGTGTCATGAGAAAGTTGCCGGTCCAGGCGTGGTCGATCTTCACATTCTTCAGTTGTGGGAACGTCTTGAGCATCTTCGGTCGAATGATCGCTTCGATGTCGGCCGGGTCGCGCGCGCCATATACCACGCCGCCGCCATAGATAAGGCGCTTGTCTGCCGAGAGTCGGTAATAGTCGAGCAGATAGTTGCAATCTTCCACGCAGTAATCCTGGGGGAGCAGGTGGCTGGCCAGTTCATCTTCAAGTGGTTCGGTTGCGATGACTTGTGTGCCGCATGGCATCGATTTGGCGGCTAGTTCGGGCACCAGGTTGCCGAGGTAGGCATTGCCCGCGACTACAACATACTTCGCCGAAACCCTGCCCTTGGCGGTATGGACTACCGGGCTTGTGCCACGCTCGATGCGAATTGCCGGGCTCTGCTCGCAAATCATGCCACCCAGCGACTCGACAGCTGCAGCTTCACCAAGTGCCAGGTTGAGTGGATGTATATGGCCGCCAGTCCTGTCGAGCATGCCGCCTATGTAACGGTCGCACGCAACCACCTCGCGTATGCCTCGCTCGTCGAGCAGTTCAAGTTCATGATGGTCGTAGCGTTCCCACAAGGCTTTCTGTGATTCCAGATGCCGCATTTGCTTGGCGTTAAAAGCGGCAAAGACGCCGCCGTCCTTCAGGTCGCAATCGATGCCGTAACGCGCCACACGCTCGCGAATGATTCGACCGCCTTCGAACGCCATGGCACCGATCAGACGAGTTTGCTCTGTGCCGACGCTGCGCTCGATGGTGTCCATGTCACGGCTGTAGCTGTTGACTATCTGGCCGCCGTTACGCCCTGAGGCGCCGAAACCCACTCGGGCGGCTTCGAGCACTACGACGCTGAAACCCTGCTCGAGCAAAAAAAGGGCGGTGGACAAGCCGGTATAGCCAGCGCCGATCACGCAAATATCCACCTGCATCGCTTCTTCTAGCGCCGGCCGCGCAGGGGCTGCGTTTGCAGTGGCGGCGTAATAGGAGGAGGGATAGGGCGTGTTCGGCATTTTGAGAGCACCGTTGTTAATATTTGACGATGATCCTACCTGTCTGCGGATGGGCTCGCTAGACGCCGCGAGAAGCTGCTTTTCAAAAATTACGAATATCAGTGAGTTAGCGAAAAAAAGCTTGACTCGTTTTGGCGTATCTTTAGAATGCGCGTCCATCGGAGGCACATAGCTCAGTTGGTTAGAGCACCACCTTGACATGGTGGGGGTCGTTGGTTCGAATCCAATTGTGCCTACCAATTCCGAAAAAAAGGGTCGCGCTAGCGACCCTTTTTTATTGCTCGACTTGTTAATGGTTGGGCAGTTAAATGTTCAGCTTCTTTCATTTTCCAGTGACTTCGGTTCGTACCGGTCGGCCCTCGGGCTACTGCCATTGTGCGGCAGAGCAAACCAGCGGATCGCTTTCCTGGCTCATCCCAACCCATGTGGCCTTTGGTAGGGGTCACCACTAGGAGAGGAGGCGCCATGCCCATCATCACTCTTCCTGACGGCAGTCAGCGTTCTTTCGATCATCCCGTTTCCGTCGCCGAAGTCGCGCAATCCATTGGCTCAGGCCTGGCGAAAGCGACGCTGGCCGGCAAGGTGAACGGCAGGCTTGTCGATGCTTGTGACCTGATCGAGCAGGATGCAGCGCTGCAAATCATCACACCGAAGGACGAGGAGGGGCTGGAAATCATTCGCCACTCCTGTGCGCATCTGGTCGGTCACGCAGTCAAGCAGCTCTATCCTGGCGCGAAGATGGTCATCGGGCCGGTGATCGCGGAAGGCTTCTATTATGATATAGCCTACGAACGTCCTTTCACGCCGGAGGACATGGCTGCCATCGAGCAGAGGATGAAAGAGCTGATCGATAAGGACTACGACGTCATCAAGAAGGTGACGCCTCGCGCCGAAGTGATCGAGCTCTTCAAGTCCCGCGGTGAGGACTACAAGCTGCGTCTGGTTGAAGACATGCCTGACGAGCAGGCCATGGGTCTTTACTACCATGAAGAGTACGTCGACATGTGCCGTGGGCCGCACGTGCCGAATACGCGATTTCTCAAGTCCTTCAAGTTGACCAAGCTGTCCGGTGCCTACTGGCGCGGTGATGCGAAGAATGAGCAGTTGCAGCGTATTTACGGCACTGCCTGGGCTGACAAGAAGCAGCTGGCTGCGTACATTCAGCGTATCGAAGAAGCTGAAAAGCGTGATCATCGCAAGATTGGCAAGCGCCTCGATCTGTTCCATACCCAGGAAGAAGCGCCAGGTATGGTGTTCTGGCATCCGAACGGCTGGACCCTTTATCAGGTGCTTGAGCAGTACATGCGACAGGTGCAGCGTGAGAACGGCTATCTGGAAATTCGCACGCCGCAGGTGGTTGATCGCGTGCTCTGGGAGAAATCTGGGCACTGGGCCAACTACGCCGAGAACATGTTCACCACTGAATCGGAAAGCCGCGACTACGCTATCAAGCCGATGAACTGCCCCTGCCATGTCCAGGTGTACAATCAGGGCCTGAAAAGCTACCGCGAGCTGCCATTGCGTCTGGCCGAATTCGGCGCCTGCCACCGCAACGAGCCTTCCGGCGCCTTGCACGGCATCATGCGGGTGCGTGGTTTTACCCAGGACGATGCGCATATCTTCTGTACTGAAGAGCAGATGCAGTCCGAATCCGCTGCCTTCATCAAGTTGACCCAGGCGGTTTATGCCGATTTCGGTTTCCAGGATATCGAGCTGAAGCTCTCCACTCGTCCTGAGAAGCGCGTTGGTTCTGACGAACTCTGGGATCGCGCAGAGGCCGCGCTCGCGGCGGCGCTCGACAGTGCTGGCCTGCCTTACGATCTGCAGCCGGGTGAGGGTGCCTTCTATGGTCCCAAGATCGAGTTCTCGTTGAAGGATTGTCTGGGTCGCGTCTGGCAATGCGGTACACTGCAGCTCGATTTCAATCTGCCGATCCGTCTTGGCGCTGAATACGTCAGCGAGAATAACGACCGCCAACATCCGGTGATGCTGCATCGGGCAATTCTCGGCTCGTTCGAGCGCTTCATCGGTATTTTGATCGAGCACTACGAAGGTGCTTTTCCCGCCTGGCTGGCACCGACCCAGGCGGTGATCATGAATATCACCGATAAACAGGCCGAATTTGCTGCCGAGGTGGAGAAAACACTCAACCAAAGCGGCTTCCGTGCCAAGTGCGACTTGAGAAACGAAAAAATCGGCTTTAAAATCCGCGAGCATACCTTGCTCAAGGTTCCCTATCTTCTGGTTATCGGAGATCGGGAAGTCGAGACACGATCCGTTGCAGTGCGTACCCGCGAAGGCGTCGATATGGGCTCCATGCCCCTCGAGCAATTCGCGCAGCAGTTGGCACTGGCGGTTTCCCGGCGTGGTCGCCAAGAATTGGAGTAATCACTATTAAGCGTGAAATGAGACAGGATAAACGAGCTGCACCCAAGGCCCCGATCAACGAGAATATCTCGGCACGCGAGGTTCGATTAATTGGGGCAGAAGGCGAGCAGATTGGCATCGTCTCTATTGATGAAGCGCTGCGAGTGGCCGAAGAGGCCAAGCTGGACCTGGTGGAGATTTCCGCCGACGCTATCCCGCCTGTATGCCGGATCATGGATTACGGCAAGCACTTGTTCGAAAAGAAGAAGCAGGTCGCTGCAGCGAAGAAGAACCAGAAACAGATTCAAGTAAAAGAAGTCAAGTTTCGTCCAGGGACGGAAGAAGGGGACTATCAGGTCAAGCTACGCAACCTGACACGTTTCCTGAGTGAAGGGGACAGGGCCAAGGTTTCCTTGAGATTCCGCGGTCGTGAGATGGCCCATCAGGAGCTGGGGATGGAACTGTTGAAGCGGGTCGAAGCTGATCTCGCAGAATACGGTTCGGTCGAACAGCATCCAAAGATGGAAGGACGCCAGCTGATCATGGTCATCGCTCCCAAGAAGAAAAAGTAACCACCAGGGCACTGGCAGGCCTTGCGGTTATTTGTAATCACCCACAATGTGGAGTACTGAACATGCCAAAGATGAAGACTAAAAGTGGTGCTGCAAAGCGCTTCAAGAAGACTGCTAACGGTTTCAAGCACAAGCACGCTTTCAAGAGCCACATCCTGACCAAAATGTCTACCAAGCGTAAACGTCAACTGCGTGGTACATCGCTGATGCACCCGTCGGACAACGCAAAAGTAGCGCGCATGCTGCGCGTACGTTAATCGGTCAAGAAGAGAGGAATAACTCATGGCTCGTGTTAAGCGTGGCGTCGTCGCTCGTCGCCGTCACAAGAAAATTCTGAAACTCGCCAAAGGCTACTACGGCGCTCGTTCGCGGGTGTTCCGTGTTGCCAAGCAGGCGGTAATCAAGGCTGGCCAGTATGCCTACCGCGACCGCCGTCAGCGTAAGCGTCAGTTCCGCGCTCTTTGGATCGCTCGTATCAATGCTGGTGCTCGTGTAAACGGTCTGTCCTACAGCCGTTTTATCGCCGGCCTGAAGAAGTCGTCCATCGAGATCGATCGCAAGGTTCTGGCCGATCTGGCAGTGAACGAAAAAGCGGCGTTTGCTGCGATTGTCGAACAAGCTAAGGCTTCTCTGGCTTAAGCCCCTCGACAATCACGAATTCTCCGGATTCGTAGCTGCGTCACCGATAGGGGAAGAGCCTTGTGCTCTTCCCCTATTTCGTATCTGAAGAGGGGCTTTTGCAAAAGTGCGCAGCAGGTGGCTGATTGCCATGGCGCGGTTCTGCAAGAACCTCTGGAGGTTGTACATGGAAAACCTGGATGCACTGGTCTCGCAAGCCCTCGAGGCGGTGCAACGAAGTGAAGACATCGCAGCCCTGGAGCAGATCCGGGTCCAGTATCTCGGCAAGAAAGGTGAGTTGACCCAGGTGATGCAGACCTTGGGCAAGTTGTCTGCCGAAGAGCGCCCCAAGGCAGGCGCGTTGATCAATGCGGCGAAAAGTCGTGTTCAGGATTTGCTTAATGCGCGCAAATCCGAGCTGGAGCAGGCTGCGCTGAGCGCGAAACTGGCCGCCGAACGTATCGACGTCACTCTTCCGGGCCGCGGCGAGGCTTCTGGCGGACTGCATCCGGTAACCCGTACGTTGGAGCGCATCGAGCAGTTCTTCACGCATATAGGCTACAGCGTGGCTGAAGGCCCGGAAGTCGAAGACGACTATCATAACTTCGAAGCGCTCAATATCCCCGGCCATCACCCGGCGAGGGCGATGCACGATACCTTCTACTTCAACGCAAACATGCTGCTGCGCACCCACACCTCTCCAGTTCAGGTGCGCACCATGGAGTCGAAGCAGCCACCGATTCGCATCGTTTGTCCGGGGCGCGTCTATCGCTGCGACTCGGATATCACTCATTCCCCGATGTTCCATCAGGTCGAAGGGCTGCTTATCGACGAGGACATCAGTTTCGCCGATCTCAAGGGCACCATTGAGGAGTTCCTCCGGGTGTTTTTCGAGAAGCCGCTGGGCGTGCGTTTCCGGCCTTCGTTCTTCCCTTTCACCGAGCCGTCCGCGGAAGTGGATATGCAGTGTGTGATGTGCGGTGGTAAGGGCTGTCGCGTGTGCAAGCACACCGGGTGGCTGGAAGTGATGGGTTGCGGCATGGTGCATCCGAATGTGCTGCGCATGTCCGGCATCGACCCCGAGAAGTATTCCGGGTTCGCCTTCGGCATGGGGGCCGAACGCCTGGCCATGCTGCGCTATGGCGTCAACGATCTACGCCTGTTCTTCGATAACGACCTCAGGTTCCTGGCGCAATTTCGCTAGGCGCTTCAATCCGGTCAACGAGAATTCTTTAGGAGAGCAGGATGAAATTCAGTGAACAATGGCTGCGCACTTGGGTAAACCCCGATGTTTCGCGCGACGAGCTGGTCGCACGTCTGTCTATGGTCGGCCTCGAAGTCGACGCCGTGACAGCAGTTGCCGGTGAGTTCAGTGGTGTGGTAGTGGGCGAGGTGTTGAGCACCGAGCAGCACCCAGATGCCGACAAGTTGCGCGTTTGCCAGGTCAGTAACGGTACCGAAACGTTCCAAGTCGTTTGTGGCGCGCCTAACGTACGGCCTGGCTTGAAGATCCCTTTCGCTATGATTGGGGCCAAATTGCCAGGTGATTTCAAGATAAAGAAAGCCAAGCTGCGCGGTGTCGAATCCAACGGCATGCTTTGCTCGGAAACCGAGCTGCAGGTAGGCGACGATGACAGCGGACTGATGGAGTTGGCGGAAGATGCGCCTGTCGGCCGAGATGTCCGTGAGTATCTGGGACTGGATGACGCGACCATCGAGATTGGCCTGACTCCTAATCGCGGTGATTGCTTGTCGCTGGCGGGTCTGGCACGTGAAGTGGGTGCCATCTATGGTGTCGCCGTATCACCTGTTGAAGTCAATGTGGTCGCTCCGTCCCATGATGAAACGCGTCCCGTGGACGTGCGAGCGCCCAACGCTTGCCCACGCTATCTCGGTCGGGTGATTCGCAATGTGGATCTATCGCGTCCAACACCGTTGTGGATGGTTGAGCGCCTGCGTCGTTCGGATATCCGCAGTATTGACGCAGCGGTCGACGTAACAAACTACGTCATGCTGGAGCTGGGCCAGCCGCTGCATGCATTCGATCTTGCAGAGATCAATGGCGGCATCTGTGTGCGCATGGCCGAAGAGGGCGAAAAGCTGGTTTTACTGGATGGTCAGGAAATCAGCCTGCGCGCCGATACCTTGGTCATCGCGGATCATCAGCGTGCATTGGCCATCGCCGGTGTGATGGGGGGCGAGCACAGTGGTGTCAGCAGCGCAACGCACGACCTGTTTCTGGAGAGCGCCTTTTTCGACACCATCGCTCTGGCCGGCAAGGCCCGCTCCTATGGTTTGCATACCGACGCCTCGCATCGGTACGAACGCGGAGTGGATTCGCAGCTTGCCCGCAAGGCAATGGAGCGGGCGACTGGTTTGCTGCTGGAGATAGTGGGTGGTGAGGCCGGCCCCATCATTGAAGTGGTCAGCGAAACCTCACTGCCGAAAGTGGAGCCCGTCAGGCTGCGTGCTGAACGCCTCGAGCAGATGCTCGGCCTGCAACTGCCAGCCTCTGATGTGGTGCGGATGCTTTCCGCACTGGGCCTCGGTGTGAGCGACGAAGCTCCGGGTGTCTGGTTGGTGCAGATTCCGAGCCATCGATTCGATATCAGCCTGGAAGTAGATCTCATCGAAGAGCTAGGTCGGCTATATGGATATGATCGCTTGCCTGTGCGCTATCCCCGGGCGCGCCTAGCACCGGAAGCCCGGCCGGAAGCGCGCGCCCAGTTGCCATCGCTGCGCAGATTGCTTGTTGCGCGTGGCTATCAGGAAGCGATCACTTACAGCTTCATCGATCCGAAACTATTCGAACTGTTCACGCCCGGACAGGCACCGCTGCTGTTGGCGAACCCTATCTCTGCCGACATGGCTGCGATGCGGACATCGCTGTGGCCTGGCCTCGTTAAGGCGTTGCAATACAACCTCAATCGTCAGCAACCGCGTGTTCGCTTGTTCGAAAGTGGGCTGCGTTTCGTCGGCCAGCTGGATGTCCTGAAGCAGGAAAGCATGCTGGCGGGTCTCATTTGCGGCAGTCGCTTACCCGAAGGCTGGAGTAATGGGCGCGAGCCGGTGGATTTTTATGATGTGAAGGCCGATGTCGAAGCGCTTCTGGCCGCGGCAGGCAACGCATCGGCCTATGCCTTTGTTCCTGGCGAGCATCCGGCGTTGCATCCGGGGCAGACCGCTTGTGTCGAGAAGGACGGTCGGCTGGTTGGATTCGTTGGTGGGTTGCACCCTGAGTTGGCGAAGACGCTTGATATCGACCAGCCGGTTTTCCTTTTCGAGCTGCTTGTAGCCGAGCTGGCAGAAGGTCGATTGCCAGTCTTTAAGGAGCTGTCGCGCTTTCCTGAGGTACGCCGAGATCTGGCCGTACTGGTTGCTCGCGACGTTCCCGCAGCGGCTATTCTGCAGTGCATACGCGATGCAGCGGGTGAGTTCCTGACCGAGCTCAAGCTATTTGATGTTTATCAGGGCAAAGGTATTGATCCCCTTAGCAAAAGTATGGCAGTGGGCTTGACCTGGCAGCACCCTTCGCGCACCCTGAACGACGATGAGGTGAGTAGTGCATTGCAGCAGATCCTCAGTATTCTGGAAGAAAGGTTCAACGCCACGTTAAGGAAATAGCGTATGGGGGCTCTGACGAAAGCTGAAATGGCCGAACGTCTTCATGAAGAGCTAGGCTTGAATAAGCGCGAAGCCAAGGAGCTGGTCGAGCTGTTTTTCGAAGAGATTCGGCAGGCGCTGGAGCATAACGAGCAGGTCAAGTTGTCTGGTTTCGGCAATTTCGACCTGCGCGACAAGCGTCAGCGCCCTGGGCGCAACCCGAAGACCGGCGAAGAAATTCCAATTACGGCACGGCGCGTTGTGACGTTCCGTCCCGGCCAGAAGCTCAAAGCAAGAGTGGAAGCCTATGCTGGAACCAAGCCATAACGATGAGCTCCCGACGATTCCGGGAAAGCGCTACTTCACTATTGGCGAAGTGAGCGAGCTCTGCGCCGTCAAGCCCCACGTGCTGCGCTATTGGGAACAGGAATTTCCGCAACTCAGCCCAATCAAACGTCGTGGCAACCGGCGCTATTATCAGCGTCATGACGTGTTGATGATCCGCCAGATAAAGGCGCTGTTATACGAGCAAGGCTTCACCATCGGCGGTGCGCGCCTGCGGCTCTCTGGCGATGAAGCCCGTGATGACACCACCCAGTACAAACAACTCATTCGTCAGACCATCACTGAGCTTGAAGAGGTTTTGCTGGTCTTGCGGAAATAGCGCGAGCGTAAGTAAAAATGTTTCATATTTCAGTTAGTTAATGTATAGTGCGATCCGCTTCCAGCAGCGCTGGTAGCAATAGTCGGGGCGTAGCGCAGCCTGGTAGCGCACTTGCATGGGGTGCAAGGGGTCGAGTGTTCGAATCACTCCGTCCCGACCAAAATCCCTAAAAATCCAACCACTTAGCGGTGGTTGGATTTTTTTATGGGTGATGCTTTTGGGCTTACCCATTGTTTGTCACCAAGATTATTTCCTCCTTCTTACCCTTTCCGCGGTGACGCCTCATCCTGAGGCCGCGGGCAATCCGAGCTGCTGCGTTCATTCTTGCCATCCAAACGCGCTGCCAGCACAAGACCAATTAGTATCGCCGTTGCCACCACCAGCTGGGTTGAGCCGATGGCTATCAGGAGTCGTTGCCGTAGCGGAGGTCCGTCGACAACGCGTCAGCCATTTCATAATCAACATCACCTCCAGCGCGAGCCCGTTGCCGCGGTGGATGTCAAACCGCAACGCAGTCTCAACGTCGCTCGGTTCCAAGGCCAATGCTGATGCAACACGTGCCGGGTATCGGTATGACGAAGCAGACATGGGCCCCAACCCCATGATCTGCCGCCCCATTGGCTTCTCAGCAGCGGCTACGCCAGTAAGAGTGCTGCAGCTTCACTTGGCTGCATCGTGGCTAATCGCCCCAGGATGCCGCACCGGTTCTCGAAAGCAGGACCAGCATGAGTCCTGCTGGGGTCATCACTGGCCGTGGTCCGTTGGTTGTTGGTGACGCTTGGCAGAACTCTTTAAATCTAGTGGCATGGGATCTGCCTAACCAGTCTGTTGTGCTCAATTCGCTACAGCATTGTCATGGCAGTCGCTACGTCGGCTCATGCTGCCAAGCAATGTCCAACCGGCGCTATGCGGTCGGCTCCGTCGCTTCACTTTCCCCAGCACGCTGGCCCAGCGCCGCGTCGGATAGCGGCACCCCTGGCTGCAGGCGCCGCAACGGACCGAAGACCAGCCCCAGACTGGCCAGCAGTACATACAACAGGCCTGCCGCGGCAAACAGCAGACTCAGGCCGCCCACCTTGCCTGTTCCCAACAGCGGCGCCAGGCTGGTCTGCCACTCTCCGGCGGTGCTCATCAATGTGATCGCCCAGCCGTCGGCCAATGCGCCGGCGCCCAGAGCACCAATGGGTATTGCCAGCAGACAGACCATCTGTCGGGCCGACAAGACCCGGCCGAGTGCGTCGGCGGGCAGGCTGCGTTGCCAGAAGCTTTGGTCGCTGCTGGTGCTCAGGGAAAAACAGCCGAACGCAACGAATGCGGCCACATACAGCACCACCGGCGACGCGCTGGCGCCGATGGTCAGGACGGCGGCGCCTAGCAGCAGATCGGCCAGCAGTACGGTGCGGATCAGTCGCGCCGGCGGGCGGGCCACCACCCACAGCGAGCCGCCAAGCATGCCCAGGCCGCCGCAGGTCATCAGCGTGCCCAGCACCAGTACCGAGTGACGTTCCAGCACCAATGGTGACAAAAGCGCCGAGGCCAGACCGAGCATAAGATGCTCCAGGCCCAGGTAGGCCAGCAGCGCCCACAACGCCGGACGCCTGCGCAGCACCGCCAGGACCACCCACGACCGGCCGGCGGCGTCAACGCGGCGCTGGCCGGTGCCGCGCACGGCGCTGACGAACAGGCCGATCCAGGCAAGGATGGTGGCGCAAAACAGCACCGCGCCAAGGTCCAGCAACAGCACCCCCCCGACTCCGACGCTCTCCAGCAACAGCGCCGCCAGGGTAGGGGCGATCAGCTGCGGCAAGCCCACCATCAACTGCATCAGGCCATTGGCCCGGCCGATCGCCTGGGGGCTGCGTAGAATCCGCGGGATAGCCGCCTGACACACCAGCGTGCGCACCACCAGGGTGCTGGAGTTCACTGCGGCGAAGGCGTACACCTGCCAGCGGTCCAGGGCATTGGATTCGAATAGCCACCAGAGCGCCAGCGCCGCGACGCCGCCACAAGCTTCCACGACCAGCAGCAAGGCACGCGCTTCGCAGCGGTCCACTAGCCAACCGGCCAGCGGCGCCAGCACCAGTCCGGGCAAGGCCGACAAGGCGATGACCCAGGCGTAGTCGGTGACGCTGCCGTGTTGCTGCAGCAACCAGATCCCCAGGCTGAACGCCGCCAGGGCCGAGCCCAGGGTGGATGCCACCTGGGCACCCCAGGCCCACAGCCAGGGACGTACCGAAGGTTCAATGGCCATGGTTTGGCAGCGCCTCGATCGCGGGCCAATGGTGTCGCAGCAAACCGGCGAGAGCCGGCGCGGCGCGGGACTTGAGGATCGACAAGTGATCGCAGTCCTCCAGCACGTGCCGCCGACAAATGGGGGCGAACGCCTCCCAGCGCCGCGCCGGGTCGTCCGGTTCGGCGCGGTGCTTACCGGCCTCGACCAGCACCACGGGTCCCGGGTAGGGCGGTGTGGGCAGGTATTGCGTCGCCAGGTTGGCCTGGAACACCCGCAGCGGCCCACGCAACGCGTCAACCCGGGCCTGCGTCGGCATCAGCCCGACCGCTTGCATGCTCGCCAGCAGCTGGGCGCATTGCTCGTCTATTTCGAGGCCGGCGAGGCGGTCGATATCCAAGCACAGATCGCGCCCGGCATCCATCTCCAGCAGGTCGACGTAACGGGCCAGGGCGTGGCGCGGATCGCTGGCCAGACGCGGGCCGGGCGCGCGGCTGTCGAGTAGCAACACCGGCGCCACCTGCGCGCCCTGGGCTAGCAGCTGACGGGCCACTTCGAAGGCCAGCCAGCCGCCGAACGAATGACCGAGCAGGTAATACGGGCCATCCGGCTGTCGTCGGCGGATCTCCTGCACATAGGCGCTGGCGGCCGCCTGTACTGTCCCGTGGGGTTCGCAGCGCCCGTCGCAGCCGCGGGCCTGCAGGCCGACCACGTTCAAGCGCGCATCCAGCTGCTGGATCAGCGGCACGAAGCTGGCCACGTTGGCCCCGGCACCGGGCATCATGAACAGGCAAGGTGCCTGCACCGCGCCGGTCTGCAAGACAAAGCCGGTACGGCCGCGGCGCGGTTCGCCGGCATCCCGTTCGGCCTGGCGCAAGGCCTGCTCCAGCGCCTGAGCCAAGTGTTGCAGCGGCTCTGGGTCGCGCATGATCGACCAGTGATCACCCTCGATGCGTTGCTCCAGCAGATCGCTGCCCAGCAGATCCCGCCAATCGGCCCCGAGCCCTTTCGGACTGGACAACCCGGGCACAGAGGAAGTGGCGCTAAACAAGTGCACCGGCAGACCAAGGGGCGCCGGGCGGTAGCGGACCATGGCGTTGCGCAGGTTCAGGTAGAGGCGGGCGCGACGGTCCAGTGCCTGGCGGTCGAAGCCGCCGGGCAGCCAGCCGCGCTCCTTGGCGGTGGCGATCAGCGCATCGAGGTCGAGGCCAGCGTGCCAGGCGTCGCCCGGTTCCTGGTCGGCCCCCTCGCACCACTGTTGCGTCAGGTAAGCGAGCAGTTGATGGCGCAAGGCGTCATCGTCGAGCTCCAGGTTCATCGGCGCGGCTAGCAGTGCGCCCGGCTGGCTGCTGTCGATCAGACCAAGGAACGCCACCGGCCAATCCTCGCCCCGCAGTTGGCGCGCCATTTCATAGGCCAACAGGCCGCCTGCCGACCAGCCGGCGAGCTGGTACGGGCCCTGGGGTTGGACCCTGCGCAGCAGGGCGATGTAGCGACTGGCCAGGCTTTCATTGCTGACGTCTTGCTCCAGCTCGGCGGCGGCCTGGATGGCGTAGATCCCCAACGCCGGGTCCAGGTAGCGGGCCAGGCGAGCGTAGGGCAGCGCCTCGCCGGTGCCTTCGTGGATGAAGAACAGCGGGGCCCGTTGGTCCGTGCCAGCACGGATACACAGTAGGCCCTGACGGTCAACGTCCTGGGCATCCAAGGGCAGCACTTCACGGGCCAGTGCGGCCAGGTCCGAGGCATTGAACAAGGCGCCAACGGACACGCACAGGCCTTGCTCGCGCAGGGCATCGAGCATCTGCACCAGCAGCAGCGAATGCCCGCCAAGGGCGAAGAAATTGTCCTCGCGCCCCACCTGCTCAATTCCCAGCAAAGGTGCCCAGAGTTGCGCCAGCAGGCGCTCCGTGGCGCCTTGGGGCGGGACGTAAGGGCGCTGTTGCAGGGCTTGCCGGTCAGGCGCGGGCAAGGCGCCGCGGTCGAGCTTGCCATTGGCGGTCAACGGCCATCGGTCTAGTTGCACATAAGCGCCGGGCACCATGTGTGCTGGCAACTGCTCGGCCAGTGCCAACCGCAGCGTTCTGGGCTCCAGCGTGCGACCCGGTTCGGCGAGCAGATAGGCGACCAGCCGCGGATCGCCGGGTTCATCCTGGCGTGCCAGGACCAGCGCCGAACGCACCCCGTCCAGCGCCGCGAGGCTTGCTTCGATCTCCCCCAGCTCGATGCGGAAGCCGCGAACCTTGACCTGTTGGTCGTTGCGCCCCAGGTAGTAAAGGGTGCCGTCGCTGCTCCAACGCGCCAGGTCGCCGGTTCTGTAGAGGCGCTCGCCATCGCCACCGGCAAAACGTGCCGGCAGGAATCGCTCGGCGTCCATCGCGGGTCGGTTGAGATAGCCGCGGGCCAGGCCCGGCCCGGCGACGTGCAGTTCGCCCACCACGCCGCGGGGCACCAGTTCGCCCCGCTCATCGAGCAGATAGATCCGCAGGTCGGGGATCGGCCGGCCGATGGGAGCCAGCCCGGCGTGGCAATGGGCGGCATCGATGGGCTGGTAAGTGACGTGCACCGTAGTCTCAGTGATGCCATACATGTTCACCAGCTGAGTGCCCTGGCTGTCCGCGCGCTCGAACCAAGGCCGTAGCGCCGCGCCGTCCAGGGCCTCGCCGCCGAAGATGATGCAGCGCAGGCGATGGGGTTCGGCGCGGGTCTGCTTCATCCAGGCGTAGAAAGCACTGGGCGTCTGGTTCAGTACGGTGACGCCGCTCTCCACAAGCAGCCGATAGAAGTCCTCGGGGCTGCGCGAGGTCAGGTAAGGCACCACCACCAGCCGGCCGCCATGCAGCAGCGCGCCCCAGAACTCCCATACCGAGAAGTCGAAGGCGTAGGAGTGGAACAGCATCCAGACATCGCGCTCACCAAAGCCGAACCAGGCATCGGTGGCGCTGAACAGCCGAAACACCGAGCGGTGCTCGATCATCACGCCCTTGGGCACGCCGGTGGAACCGGAGGTATAGATGATGTAGGCCAAGTCGCAGTCGCTGGCGTGCGGGTCCGCCGCCGGATCGGTGCAGGGCAGGTCGCGCCAGCCGCCGCGATCGGGGTCCAGGGAAAGGACTTCGCAGCCGGCCGGCACGTGCAGCTCCGCCGGCGGCTCAGCCAGGGTCAACAGCACCCGCGGTTGGCTGTCGTCCAGCATGAAGTTCAGGCGCTGGGTCGGGTAGACCGGGTCCAGCGGCACGTAAGCGCCACCGGCCTTGAGGGTCGCGAGAATGGCCACGGGCATGTCGAGGCCGCGTTCGACATGGATCGCCACGCGGCTGTCCGCGCCGACCCCCAACCCGCGCAAGCGATGGGCCAGGCGATTGGCGCGCTCGTTGAAGGCTCGATAACTGAGCGTTTGTTCACCGTACTCCACCGCAACGGCGTCCGGACGACGGGCCGCCTGGGTCTCGAAACGCTGGTGCAGACGTTCGCCGGCGAAGGTTGCGGGCGCCGTGGCGGGATTGAAGCCATGCAGCAACTGTTCGCGTTCGGCCTGGCTGAGCAGATCGATCTCGGCAACCGATTGACGGTCGTTCGAGACCATCGCCCGCAGCACCGCGAGCAGCGCCTGCCAATGCCGGGCCACTGTATCGGCGTCGAACAACGCGGTGGCGTAGTTGAAGCCGCCTTCGATCACGCCGTCCATCTCGTGCACATCCAGCGCCAGGTCGAACTTGGCCGTGGTCACCGGCGCACTGACGCTTTCCAGATGCAGGCCGTTACCCAGGTCGAGCTCGCCGACCGGGGCGTTCTGCCAGGCCAGCATCAGTTGGAACACCGCGTTATAGGCTTGGGAACGCGGCGGATTGAGCGCCTCGATGACCTGTTCGAACGGCAGGTCCTGGTGTTCTTGGGCAGCCAGCGTCAGGAGCTTGACCCGGGCCAGCAGGGTGTCCACCGCCGGGGCGTCGGCCACGTGGATGCACAGCGCCTGGAAGTTCACGAAGAAACCGATCAACGGTTCCAGCTCGACCCGGTTGCGGTTGGCCACCGGCGAGCCGATGACGACCCGGTCCTGGCCAGAGAACCGGCTGACCACCACCGCCCAGGCCGCCAGCATGGTCATGTACAAGGTGGTGCCGTGGCGCTGGCCCAGAGCCTTGAGGCCTTGGGTCAGCTCAGCGTCGACGTACACCGGCAGGCTGGCTCCTGCGTAGTCCAGCCGCGCCGGCCGCGGCCGGTCGCTGGGCAGGGTCACGCAGGTCGGCGCGTCCTGCAGGTGGCGGGTCCAGTAGGTGCGCTGGCGTTGCAGTTCGTCGCCTTGCAACCATTGGCGCTGCCAGAGGCTGTAGTCAGCGTATTGACGATCCAGGGCCGGCAGTGGATCGACCCGACCCTGGCTGAACGCTTGATACAGACGGGAGAACTCTCCGGTGAGGATGCCCATGGACCAGCCGTCCGAGACCAGATGGTGCAGCGTGACGAGGACGATGTGGTCGTCGTGGTCCAGCCGCAACAGACTGGCGCGGATCGGCCATTGGTCCGTGAGGTCGAATGGCTGGGCGGCTTCCTCGGCGCAGATCGACTGCCAGTCCGCTGCGCCGGGGGCGCTCAGGTCTAGGGTCGTCAGGGCCAGTGCCCGGGGCGGATCGATCAACTGGCGCGCCTGTCCCGCCACACTGGCGAAACGGGTACGCAGGCTTTCATGGCGCGCGACGATGCGGTCCAGCGACCGGCGCAGCGCGTCGATATCCAGGCGCCCGCGCAACCGCAGGCCCGCCGGCATGTTGAAGGCCGCGGTGGAGTCCGGGTTGAGCTGCTGGATCAGCCAGAGGTTCTGCTGAGCGAACGACAGCGGCAGCGGTTGACTGCGATCACCGACCGGCAGGGGCTCCAGGCGGCTGCGCCCGGCGTCGGCCAGGGCGGCGGCGAGCGCGTGCAGGCGCGGTCGGGCGAAGACCGCCGAGAGCGGCATTTCCAGCCCCAATCGATGGCGCACCTGGGCCAGCAGGCGCAACGCCAGCAGCGAGTGCCCGCCCAGGGCGAAAAAATCATCGTCGCGGCCCACCGGATCGACCCCGAGCAATTCGCTCCAAATTGCCGCCAGGGTGGTTTCCAGCTCGCCCTGGGGTGCGTCGTAGCGGCCCTGGGCGAACGCATCGGCGGGGGGCGTCGGCAAGCGCTGCCGGTCGACCTTGCCGTTGACGGTGAGCGGCAGCGCCGGCAGTTGGACAAAGGCACTGGGCAGCATGTACTCGGGCAGAAGCTCGCTCAGCTGGCTGCGCAGGGTCAGCGGCGAGATAGTCTCGCTGGCGCTGTAATAGGCCACCAACCGCGGGGGACCGCTGTCGCCTGGCAGGACCACCACCACCGATTCGCGCAGACCGGGCACCTGATCGAGGCGACTTTCCACTTCCGCCAGCTCGACCCGATAACCTCGGATCTTGACCTGGGAATCGTTGCGGCCCAGGTATTGAAGGGTACCCTCGGCAGTCCAGCGCGCGAGGTCACCGGTCTTGTACAGTCGCGCGCCGGGGCTGGCGTCGAAAGGGTGCTGGATGAAACGTTCGGCGGTCAGCTGCGCCCGATTCAGATAACCCTGGGCCAGGGCCGCACCGGCGACATGCAGTTCGCCGACCGCGCCCTGGGGTACCCATTGGCCGGCGCCGTCCAACAGGCACACCTGGGTATTGGCGATCGGCCGGCCGATCAGCGGCAGGTCCGGCCAGAGCGCAGGATCCCCGGTCAGGGTGTGGGTGCAGACCACGTGGGTTTCGGTGGGACCATAGTGATTGTGCAGACGGGCCTGGGGATGCGCCTCGAACAGCGCGCGCAGTGAGCCGTTGATGCGTAACGCTTCCCCGGCGACGATCACGTCCCGCAGCATCGGTAATGCCTGTGGCGCCTCGGCCCAACTGTCGGCCAGTGTCGCCAGGGCGATGTAGGGCAGGAACAGCCGCTCGATCCGCGCCTGCGTCAGCCACTGCGGCAGGCTGGCAAGGTCCAGGCGTTGGGCTTCGTCCAGCAGCACCAGAGTGCCGCCGGTGCCCAAGGTGGAGAAGATCTCCTGGAACGCCACGTCGAAGCCCAGCGCGGCGAATTGCAGGGTCCGCGCCGGACCGGGCAGTGCCTGGGCGGCTTGCCAGACCAGCAGGTTACCCAGGGCCAAATGGCCCATGGCGACGCCCTTGGGCGTTCCGGTTGAGCCGGAGGTGTACATGACGTACGCCAAGTCATCCGGCCGCGGCGGCGCCAATTCTGGCAGGACGGACGCCGGACCCACCGTCGCCGCCAGGCGAACCGACAGCGCGGGGTAGCCCTCGCCGAGGCTCAGGGCTTCGACGCGCTGGGCATCCCAGAGCAGCAGGCAGGGTTGGCAATCGTCGACGATAGCTTGCCGACGGGCGATGGGCTGGCTGGGGTCCAGGGGCACATAGGCCGCGCCGGTCTTGAGCGTGGCCAACAGGGCCAGGACGAACTCCAGGCTGCGGGGCAGGTGGATGGCGATCCGTTGGCCCGGACCTGCGCCCAGTTCCAACAGCTGCGCGGCGAGGTGGTTGGCCTGGCGATCGAGTTCGCCATAGCTCAAACCGCGTCCGTGCAACTCCACGGCAAGGGCCTCGGGCTGCAGCCGTGCTTGGCGTTCGAATGGCCGATGGACCCAGTCTGCCTCGGTGACCGGCGCCGGGACCGGATTGAGCTGGTGCCACAAGCGCCCGCGCTCCCGCTCGTCCACCAGCGCTAGCCGCGCCACCGGCTGGCGGTCGTCCAGGCAGAGCTGGCGCAGTACATTGGTCAGGTAGCCCCAATACCGTTGCACACTGGCGGGGTCGAACAAGGCGGTGGCGTAGTTCAGCCCACCGACGATGCATCCGCCCGCCTCATACAGCTCCAGGGACAGATCGAACGGCGCGGTGGTCTGCTCTCCGGCGACGCTGGTCAGGCTCAGGCCATCGAGGTCCAGGGCACCCCGCGGCGCGTTCTGCCAGGCGAACATGAGTTGAAACACGGGGCTGTGCGCCAGGGAACGCGGCGGATTGAGCGCTTCCACCACAAGCTCGAAAGGCACGTCCTGGTGCGCCTGGGCCCCGAGGGCGTGCTCGCGGACCTGGGCCAGCAACTGGCCGACGTCCGGTTCCCCGCCCAGATCGATGCACAGCGCCTGGGTGTTGACGAAAAAGCCGATCAAAGGCTCGACTTCGCTGCGGGTGCGGTTGGCCACCGGTGTCCCGATCACCACCTGCTCTTGGCCGGCCAGGCGCCCGACCACCACGGCCCAGGCGGCCAACAGCGTCATGTACAGCGAGGTGCCGTGGCGCCGCCCCAGTTCCTTGAGCGCGGCGCTGGTGGACTCATCGAGGGCGGCCGGCAGGCGCGCGCCGCTGAAGTCCTGACGCGGTGGCCGCGGCCGGTCGCTGGGCAGGTCGATGCGTGTTGGCGCATCGCGCAGGTGCGCAAGCCAGTAGGCCAGCTGTTCGGCGCCGCGCTCTCCGGCCAGCCACTGGCGTTGCCAGGCGGCGTAGTCGGCGTACTGGATCGCCAGGGCCGGCAGCGGGTCCGACGTGTCCCGGCGAAAGGCCTTGTAGAGGGCCGACAGTTCGTCCACCAGCACGCCGATGGACCAGCCATCGGCGATGATGTGGTGCAAGGTCAGGTGCAGCACATGCCGCTGGGCCTGCTGCCGCACCAGCAGCGTCCGCAGCAAAGGCCCTTCGCTTAGGTTGAACGGTTGCGCTGCTTCGCTGGCCAGGGCCGCCCGCAGCCCGGCGGCGTCGTCGGCTGCAAGGGTCAGGCGCGAGGATCCCCAGCGCGGCTCTGGCTTGATGACCTGGCGAACGTCGCCGTCCTGTTCGACGAACCGGGTGCGCAGCACCGCGTGGCGCTGGACGATCCGGGCCAGCGCCTGGTTCAGGGCGGCTTCATCGAGTTCGCCCTCCAGCGCCAGGGCGCCGCTGATGTGGTAGGCAGCGCTCGCCTGGGCGTCCAGGCGGCTGATGAACCACAGCCGCTGCTGGGCGAACGACAGCGGCCGTTCGGCAGTGTCCGGCAATACCGGGATCGCCGTCAGGGCAGAGCGCGCCGCGCCCGCCACCAGCGGTGCCAGCGTTGCGACGGTCGGGTTCGCGTAGAGGATCGCCAAGGGCAATTCCAGGCCCAGGCGCTGGCGCACCCGCGAGACCCATTGCACCGCCAGCAGTGAGTGGCCGCCCAATTCGAAGAAATCGTCGTGCCGTCCGACCCGGGCGACCCCCAGCAGGTCGCGCCAGATGTCGGCCATCAGCGTTTCCTGCTCACCGCGCGGGGCTTCGTAGGCCTGACAGCTCCATGCCTCCTCGCCGGGCAGGGGCAGGGCGCTGCGGTCGAGTTTGCCGTTGGGCGTCAGTGGCAGGGCCTCCAGCGGCATGATGACTGCTGGCACCATGTAACCCGGCAGTCGCTGCGCCAGCGCGTCGCGCAGGGCCGCCGGCGTCAACGGCCCGTGGCCGGAACTGGCCACCGCGTAGGCCACCAGCGCCGGCTCGCGGCCGTTGCGCGGGGACGCCAGGACCGCGGCGGCGGCCACCTCCGGGAACGCCAACAGAGCGCTTTCGATTTCCCCCAGCTCGATGCGGAAGCCGCGAATCTTGACCTGGAAGTCATTGCGCCCCAGGTAATGGAGCTGGCCCTGGGCATCCCAGAAGCCCAAGTCGCCGGTGCGATACAGGCGCGCCCCAGGCTGGGCGCTGAAGGGGTCGGCGAGGAAGCGTTCGCGGGTCAGGTCGGGCCGCCGGTGGTAGCCGCGTCCAACGCCGGCACCACCGATGTAGAGTTCGCCCGGTACGCCTACGGGCAAGCGTTGCATAGCGTCATCAAGGACGTGCACCTGGGTGTTGTCGATGGGCCTGCCGATGTGCGGGACGAAGCCCGTTTCCCGGTCCATCGCGGCCCAGGTGGAGTAGACCGTGGTCTCGGTCGGGCCATAGAGGTTGTTGACCTGCCGCACGCGGCTCTGCTCGAACAGGCGCTGCACCAGGGGGCGCGGCACCGCCTCGCCGCCCAGGTTGACGCTTTCCAGCGAGTCCGCCAGGGCCTGTGCGCGCAACAACGCGTCGAGGGCCGAGGGCACCGTGTTGACCAGGCTCAGCTCTGGGCGCCGGTCCAGCAGGGCGAGGGCATCGTCCACCAGTTCCAGGGTGCCCCCGCAAGACAGCGGCGCGAAGCATTCGAACACCGACAGATCGAAGTTGATCGAGGTGCTGAACAGGCTACGACTCAGTACTTGCGGAGTGAAACTGGCGAGGGCCCAGTCGAGGAAGTTGCGCGCGTTGCGGTGTTCGATCATCACCCCCTTGGGCTGTCCGGTGGAGCCGGAGGTGTAGATCATGTAGGCCAGGTGATGGCCGCGCAGGCCGTCGGCCAGTGGTGCCTCGCTGGCGGCGGTTTCGCTGCCGTGCAACATTTCATCGACGTTCACGCGCTGGCAGTCGTCGGGCAGCGTCAGTTCCAGCGCCGCGTCGGCCAGGGTCAGTACCGCCAGCGGGGCGCTGTCGTCGAGCATGTAGGCCAGGCGTTGCGCCGGATAGGTAGGGTCCAGCGGCACGTATGCGCCGCCGGACTTGAGCACGGCGAGCATGGCGACGATCAGTTCCGGACTGCGCGGCAGGTGGATGCCGACCCGCGCTTCAGGTCCCACACCCAGCGCTTGCAGGCGCCGCGCCAGCTGATTGGCCTGGCGCTCGAGCTCGGCGTAGCTGAGCCGGCGGCCCTTGCAGCGCACTGCAAGGGTCTGCGGGGTCTGCCGGGCCTGGGCCTCGAAGCGCTCGTGGAGCAGGGCACGCTGGGGCTGGGGGCGCTGGGTGGCATTGAACCTGGCCAGTTGCGCGAGTTCCGCTGGCGGCAGTACGTCCAGGGTCCGGGCCAGGCGTTGCGGACTGCTGTCCAGGGCTTGCACCAGGCTGGCGAGGGCCTGTTCCAGGAATTCCCGGACCCGTTGCGCACCCACCGGGCCGGCAATCTGCGCGGTGATGCCAAAGCCCTGACCGAGGTCGTCCACCGAGAAGGTGAAGGGGTAGTTGGTACGTTCGGCGGTGCTCAGCACCTGCATGCCGGCGATGCGCTGGTGGGGCGTGTCCTCCAGGCTGTAGCGGAAATTCAGCAACGCGCAAAACAGCGGCGTCCCCGCCGGCACGCCGCTGCACCGCTGGGCCAGGGCCAGCGGTGCGTGCTCGTGCTCAAGCAGGCCCAGCAGCGCCTGATGGGTATGCTGCAGGCTGTCACTGACCGAGGTCTGCGCGAAGCCGATGCGCAGCGGCAGGGTGTTGATGAACACCCCCAGCGCCTGGTCCGCCCCCTCGACCCCCTGCAGGCGGCCCAGCAGCACGGTGCCGAACACCACGTCGGCGCGGCCGGTGGCCCTGCCCAGCACCAGCGCCATGGCCAGGTGGAACAGGCTGGCGACACTCACCTTGTGGCGGCGCGCCGTTTGCCGCAGGGCCAGCGCCAGCGTCGGGTCGAGGGCGCCCCGGGCTTCGTCCAGGGCGCCGGTGTTCTGCACGTCCAGCAGGCCGAACGGCGCGGTGGGTTCGCTGACGTCCGCCAGCATGGTTTCGAAAAACTCTTGTTGGCGGGTGCTGTCTTGGCCGTGCCGGGCGTGGGCCACGAACGCCCTGAACGGCACCGGCTCGCGCAGCTGCGCGGCGCGGCCCTGCTGGATCAGCACGATTTCCTCGACCGTCCGCTCCAGGGTGATGTGGTCCAGCACCAGGTGATGATGCAGCACCTGCAGCAGCCAGCGTTCCCCGGCGGCGTCGTAGGCCTTGACCAAGCGCAACAAGGGCGCCTGGCGGATATCCAGGCGGCACTGCCGGGGAGTGGTGTGGGCCTGCAGCTGGGCGAGAGCGTCGGCCTCGGTGATACGCAGCACCTCGATGGGCAGCGGCGCCTCGCGCCAGACCACCTGCACCGGTCGCTCCAGATCTTCCCAGGCCAGGGAGGTACGCAGGATGTCGTGACGCGCGATGACCTGCTGCAGCGCCTGGCAAAAACCGTCCAGGCCGGCTTCGTCATCGAACGCCAGGGTGGTGTACAACAGGTAGTTGTCACCTTCTTCCTGCAGCAGGTAGTGGAAGAACAAGCCTTCCTGTAACGGCGCCAGGGGATAGATGTCCTGGACGTTGGCGGCGCCGCCCTCGACCCGGGTCACGATGGCGTCGATCTGCGCCTGGGTCAGCTCCACCAGAGGCAGCAGCTCAGGTGTGATGCGGCTGCAGCCGGAAGGTATCGCGGCCTGCAGCGCGGCGCGTTCGAGGCAGGGGGGCGCCGAGCGTTGTGCCAGGCAGTCGGCCAGCGCGGCGACACTGGGGGCGCCGAACAGCGTGCGTACATCCAGCGGCCAGCCCTCGGCGCGCAACTGCTCGACCATCTGCACCGCCAGCAACGAATGCCCGCCGAGGGCGAAGAAGTTGTCCTGGCGGCCGACCCGAGGCACCCCGAGGACCTCGGTCCAGA
>Ga0233386_1000020_pt1 | contig 98306 bp, 122 predicted proteins | sample ElkDunMinimDraft_17_FD_191544 | JGI IMG/M metagenome (GOLD analysis project Ga0233386, IMG submission 191544) | Fecal eukaryotic communites from dung pellets of Tule Elk in California, USA - Elk Dung G4 | ecosystem: Host-associated > Mammals > Digestive system > Large intestine > Fecal | place...
ACCCTCTTCATACATACCTTCATTCAATATCATTTTTATAGCTTCTTGAAATTTTATATCTCCTATATTCATATTATTATCCTCCTATAAATTTGATATAATTTTGTTACACCGAATATAATTATTCAGCGTCATCTTCGTTATGACAATGTCCGCAACATTCATGTCCTTCTCCACAATGTCCACATCCACCACAACAATCTCCATCTACATCATGGTTGCAATTACATTTATGTTCTTGTGATTTTTCATTATTATTCATTCTGTCTGATAAAAAATTCATTAAAAATATACCTGCAGCCGCTCCTGCACATAAACATAACATTTCTAATAATGGTTTTAACATAATCAACCACTCCTTTATTTTTTATTCTAAATATTTGTTAAATAAAAAATAAAAAGTTAGTAGGAAAAATTATCCTACTAACTTTAGTTATTACCAAATAAGTCAACTATTAATTTATCACCTATAACGTTAACAGGATTATTTAAAATTATAGTTTTACCTGCTATAACATAATCCGATTGAGATAATCTACCTAATTCCGGGTGGAAAACTACAATAGTATAATCACCATCTTCAACTCCTGACGTAGATAAGACAAATTCAACCTGATTAGGTTCTGTAGAGACTATAACTTCTTCCTTAACATCAACATGTGCCACTATAGTTTCTTCTGTAATTATTGGTTTTCTGAAACTTTGTAATAAATCAATCCATTCATCTGGTACTATTTGACCTACTGTAGTATTTTCTACTTCACATTTATAAATATGATGTGTTCCTCTCTCATCTTTTATGTAAATTTTATCATTTTTATGATATTCTTTATTCATATCATAATCTTCTACATTATCCAATCCTCCACGTATTACTAAGTCGAATAAAAAAGCTATTAGATTATCATGATCTATTTTTTTAAGATTCTCTTTAATATAATTTATACTCATTATCATCACCTTCCCTACTCTTTGGCTGAAAATAATAATTCATTATTTACCATTTCAACTTTAAATTTTTTACCATTACCATCCAATAGTTTGAATTCAGTTACAGATACTTCCGAGTCTGTAACTTCATAATACAGTTCATCATCGACCATATAAAATTTATAACTATTTCCGTTTACAATATCTTTAATATATGCAGCATTTTTAGAACTGTTATATGATGTTTCGAATATACAAATATCATCACCAACAACACCAATTTCATATTTAATTCCATTGTTGTTTATTAGAACAAATCTATCAGTTACCCCTACAGTTTCTCTAACTTCTAATATTATTCTATCTCCAGGATTGAATGGTTTATTAAAAAATATTTGATTATTCTTTACAGTAAAGTCGTAATTATTAGCATAACGCTTTTTACCATGATAAATTATATATGTAGAATTTTCATATTTAGTTTCGAGGTTAGACGTAATTTGATATATTGTTTCTTCGGTTATAACATGAACCTCTTCTTTAATCTTAAAACTATTTACGGATCTTACCTCTTTATCATAAATATCCAATACATATTCCCATTCATTGAATAAAAACACATCAGAACTTCTATCAACAATACAACGATAAATGTTATGAATATTATTTTCTTGTAAATATACAATGTCGTTTTTATTATATATGTTACCAACTTGATACTGGTCTACATCTTGTAAATTATTTATGATTAAATCATACAGAAATCTCAATAAATTATCGTTTTGTAATTTTTTCAAATTTGTCTGTATTAATTGTATATTCAAAAGAAAACACCTCCTTTTACAGTAATAATTCATCTATTAAGAAATTGTTTCCGATTAATAATTATGAATAATAATGAAAATAAAACATGAAGATAGAATCTTCATGTTTTATTTATTCTAATTGAAAGATGTGTTGAATTAGCATTCTTAACTAAATCACCGCAGAATGGGCATCCAACATTTAATTCAAAATTTTTATAATAAGAAGGTTTTACATTTAACAATATCTCATTAATTAATTCTTGTTTAAATTCTTTATTATCCATATAATTACCTATTTTATTATTGTTAGAGAAAATATAGAATAATAGACTCAGTCTATTATTCTATATTTTGTATATATTAAAAATTATTGTAAACTAAGGTCTGTTAAATACGTGTTATGGAAAGAAGATGCGTAAGAACCACTTTCACTATTTTTCTGTATTTTCGTAAGATTAGCTATTATCGAATCAACTTATTCACTTTGAGTTATAAATAATTAGTGAAGAGTGTTTGAACTCCTCCTTCTATATTCTTAATATGAAAATCCTTTAGGTATAGAAACGAATGAAGTTTTATCAGTAGTATTATTTAATCCTAATTGTCCTTTACTATTTAAACCACAGGAATATATACTACCATCATTCTTTAATATAAATGTATGACTACCACCACAAGCTATTTGATTTACATCGTTATTTATATTGGTAGTTACTTTAGTAAATGTAGTTCTAGTATCAGTATCATTTAATCCTAATTCTCCATATTCATTATAACCACAAGACCATACACTACCATCGTTCTTTATTATAAATGTAAAACCAAAACCACAAGATATTTGTTTAACATCATTATTTATATTAGTAGTTACTTGTGTAAATATAGTTCTATTAGTAGTATTACCTAATCCTAATTCTCCATTAGTATTTAAACCACAAGCCCATAAACTACCATCATTTTTTAATATAAATACATGGTCAGAACCACAAGATATTTGTTTAATATCTCCTATCTCTATCTGACTATCATCTAATAGTTGTATTAAATCATCTACTGACATTTCACTAGTAGCTTCATTATAACCATCTTCTAACATCATATTGTATAATACTTCTTTAGCATCTGTTTCATTATCACTACTAGATCTTAATGCTAGTATAGCTTCACTCATAGCTTTAAATGTAGAGTTAGAGTTAATTAACTCATTGCCAATAGCCGATGCTATGAGTTGTTTACCGTTATTGGCACTTTGAAAAAGTTCATTTATAGCTCCTACTAATGATTTATCATTAGTTAATAGACTATCATCTGTTAAAGCTTCTTGTAGATCTTCTTTAGTAGTATAGTTACTTAGGTCTACATCTACATTTCCTATAGCTTCTTGAAGATCATCTTGAAATACTATATCTTCTATTAGATTTTCATTTAATTCTTGTTTTGTTATTTTACCACGCATGTTTATCACTCCTTTTACAATAATTGATTTATAGAATTGTTTCCATATAACAATTTAGCAGAAAGACAATTAAATAAATATATGGTCTCGGAATCAAATTAAAAATATTGATATAGATAGAATTGACTATCTATATCAATATGTTTTTATTTCTTTTAATTTAATTTCTTTTACAGGCACTCCATAATCTTTACCTATATCATTATAAAATAATCTAATGTCGTTTACGAATGGACTTATTATCTCTATCATCTTTTTGTAATAATCAGGTGCTCTATCTGCATCAGAAAATATATTAACATTAACATCACAGAGTAATCCTTGTTCTAATATATATTTTATCACATTTAAATATCCCGACCCGTTTATAGCCGCATATATCGTGTTATACTCATACTTATCCATTAAATGATAATATATACCTAATATATCAAATACACCTTCTGCTATATTTATAGTTTTAATTTCATTATTAAACGGATCTATTTTATTAGGCATTATATAAAATTTACCTGTCGTATCTAAATCCCTTTTTATTTTATAAATATAATATCTCTTATGATTTCCTGTCATATCTCTAAAGTTTATAAAATCATTTCTTGCTGATAAGAAACCAACGTGGTCAGTTTGTAATGCTTTAAGATGGTCAGCACTTCCATACAATTTATCTATATGATTATATTTTAATAATCCTAGAAAATCATAAACTATTTTCTTTTTATGAAGTTCCTCAACATCAGCATTTATTCCTAATCTATTTTCAATATATTTATGTTTTTGTATAACTGAATCAGTTATCTTTAATTCGGGAAATCTAATATTCAATCCTTTCTTATTAAATGTTAATCCATGTTTCTTACAAGATAATCTATTGTATCTTTCTATATTAACAGAATTTGAATTTGAATAAACACCTATCATTGTTAAAGTTGTTCCATTGAATATTCCTGTAGAATTACATCTAAGACATCTAAATACTAATGGATGGTCATCATCTGGATTTATTCTAATTGAAAGATGTGCTGAGTTAGCATTCTTAACAGAATCTCCACAGAATGGACATCTGACATTAAGTTCATAATTTTTATAATATGATGGTTTTATATTTAACAATATCTCATTAATTAATTCTTGTTTAAATTCTTTATTATCCATATAAATCACCTCTTTTATTATTGTTAGAGAAAATATAGAATAATAGACTGAGTCTATTATTCTATATTTTGTATATATTAAAAATTATTGTAAACTAAGGTCTGTTAAATACGCCCTATGGAAAGAAGATGCGTAAGAACCACTGTCACTATTTTTATTAGAAAGTAAGGCTATTCCTAAATAGTATTCTCCAGTTAAACCTGAAACATCAAAAGTTAGCGTTTTATTACCTGTAAAATCTTCACTTATCATAACATATGTATAATCTTCTGCCAAATCAGTCATAGTCGATGTATAAATAGATCCATTGATTTCAGTATTTGAATTAAATGCTAAAAGATAGAACTCACCACTAGAACGAGTACTTTCAATAACATTTATAGAAGCATTTATTTTGCTAAATGGTCCAAAATCAATAGGGCGAGGTAATGATGACCAAATCAGACTTTCAGAAGAATACGAAGAACATGTTGTACTCATTAAAATACCACTTGAAGTGCTGCTCATCGTGTTTTCATCATATCCAGTACCGATAGGGAATGATCCGTAGTCAGTATTTACATACGCAGCACCTAGCATTAAAACTAAAGATGACTGTGTCAGTTGACCCCATTGTCCTTCTTTATAAACATAAGAATTAACGTTATTATTGTTGTATGATATTCTATCTATATTATAAATAACATTTATGTTTCCAGATGTTACTGTATGTACACCTGAGAAAGGTGAATTAGCTTCACCTAAATAAACACAAACGTTGTTAGTAGTGTTTGTTAAATCGGAAGTTTTATTTGAAACTAATATATTGTCAACATCACCTGTAGTTATAACACATATTTGATTTTCTTTACCTATAGCAGGTAATTCAGTAGCACTTATTATGTCTAAACCACTATTAGCATTTTTATTATCAAATTCTTCATCTACTTTACTTATTAAACTAGCCATACCATCTTCTTCAGATACTTCTACACCTTCTCCTTCAAGTATAGAAGCAAGTGAATCTCTAAGAGTAGTATCTTCTTCTCCTACTCCTATTGCATAATAATCATATGTACCATCAGCTAGTACTGGTAAATTGAAAAGTTTATTATTAGACGTAACTGATCTATCACATACAATTTCATATTTTTCACAATAATTACCTGAAGCAGGTGTTTTTGATGTAAAAATTTGTCCTTCGGATTGAAGGTATATTGTATTATAGTGTGCGTCACTAGTATAATATTTAACTACAATTAGTGCAGGCTCGAAATCTAAAGATATTGTTAAATAACGACCAAGACTAAGTGTTCCACCACCTCCAACTAATGTATAACTTTTACCATTTGTACTTGTAGTCGTAGTTTTTGCACCAGTAACATACTGTATACCCTTACCTTCTCCATCTTCACTCATAGTAGCTATCTTATCTATAAGACTTTTAAATTTATCTCCTGCTTCTACAGCAATACCATTATTCATCATATTAGTTTTAAATGTACTTAATAATCCTTTTATACCACTTCCCATAGCAGCAAACGTATCCTCTGCAGATAGAGGCTCGCCAATAGCGTCTGCTATGATTTCTTTACCGTTATTGGCACTTTGAAAAAGCTCATTTATAGCTCCTACTAATGATTTATCATCAGTTAATAAACTATCATCTGTTAAAGCTTCTTGAAGTTCTTCTTTAGTAGTATAGTTACTTAGATCTACATCTACATTTTCTATAGCTTCTTGAAGTTCTTCTTTAGTAGTATAGTTACTTAGATCTACATCTTCCTTATTTAATTTATTTTTAACTTCATCAGATAACATATCCTCAGTTAAAACACCTTCAGGTATTTTGTTGAAAAAATTATTTTTTTAAATCATTTGTCGATATTTTACCCATTTTATTTCAACTCCTTTAATTTAATTTAATTTTATTAAATTGTTTCGTTGAGATAAATCTGTAATTCTTAGGATTTTAATCCCATATTATAAAAGTGAAATAGAAGAAATATACAATAATTTGGAGATTTATAATATGAAATATTTTGAAATAAGAATAGAAAAAAGTTTAAATATTCGATACAAAAGAAGGATTTAAAATTAAGAATAAAAAATAAAAGAAAATTTAAAATAATAATTAGTATTAAAAATTATTTATAAAAAATGGAGGTATTGTTATGCTAAATATATATAATAAATACGGATTTGATCATTTTAAATTTGAAGAATATGAAGTGACTATAATGAAATACTCTAATTGTTTATGTAGAGTAAATGATATAGATGTAATATATGTAAATAATGAATTTATGAAATTATCAGAAAATACTCAAAGCTTTATATTATATCATGAGTTAGGACATATACAATACGGTCATAATAAAGTTGATTATGAAGAGAATGAAAAAATGAATCGTAAAAGAAAGTGGTTTTCAAAATTAGGATTAGTAGTAAAAGAAGAAATACAAGCCGATTTATATGCTGTTAAGAGATTAGGTAAAGAAAAAGCATTAGAAGCAATAACTGATACGATAAAATTATTAAACACAAAAGAATTAAAAGTAAGAAAATTAATAATAAAATTATTTGCTAAATAGATTTGTATGTTCCACGAATTACTATGAACCGTAATTCGTGGAATTTCAATCCCATATTATAAAAGTGAAATAAATAAAATAAATAATAATTTTGGAGGGTTATATTGTGAAGTATTTTGAAATAGGAATAGGAAATAAATGGCTAGTTAGAACTGAAATAGAATTAACTGAAGATTATGAATTTGAAGAAAAAGGGTTGTTAGGTGGATTATATTATATAAGTAGTTACTTTAGAATATGGATAGGAAAAAGAGTTTATATATTCGATACAAAAGAAGGATTTAAAATTAAGAATAAAAATAAAAGAAAATTTAAAATAATATTTGGTGTTAAAAGTTATTTATAAAAAAATGGAGGTATTGTTATGTATAAAAATATAATGAATTTAATGAATAGTTTAGAAGAAAGATATCATAAAGATATAACAGATAACACAATAGAAAATACTGAAAATGAATTTAATATATTATTAGCTATAGATCCTATAACAATAGCATGCTCAGGTTTATCAATAGCTGCTGGTGGCGTATTACATTTTGAAAATGAAAAAGTTCCTGCAATAATGGTTGATCATATATATTTAAATATGAATAAGTCAGATAAAAGTTTTATAATAGCTCACGAATTAGGACATCTTGTTTGTCAATTAGATAAATTTAAAGCTACTGGTTATACTAGAAATATAGAAGATGAGTTCGAAGCTGATGAATATGCATTAAGACAAGTGGGATTTAAAACAACAATAAAAGCTTTAATTAATGTAACAGGAATATTAGCAAATAACTATGCTTCAAAAGAACAACTAAATGAAATGAAACTAAGAATAAAAAATATAATAAATAAATCAATGATAACTTGGTTCAGCAAGTTATCATTTTCTATGTTCCATAAATAAAAATACTGGGGGTTATTATATGAGTAAAGAATATATGAATTTAAATAAAGAATACAGAGAAATGTATGAATCAAGTATAACACAAATGTTAATAAGTATATCTGAAGATACTAGATTTGAAGAACCAATAAGACATTTATGTAAAACTGCAGTGGAAAACAACTGGGATATATCTAAGAAAATAAATATAATGAATATAATAACACAATAAAAATATAGAATACCTTAACGGTATTCTATATTTTTTATCTATAAAGATTTCTTAACATTTTTTCTCCACTTTTTTCTATTATCGATTCTAATTGGAATAATGTAAATATATTATTCCCTCCTCTTCTTACAGTATTCACCATGAATATAAAATATACCATAGATTCTAGACAGAATGGAGCAGCTTCACCGTACATAGTCATATAATTATATAGATATGTTCTAACTTGTAATTTACCTTCAAACCCTAGTCCTAATCTATCACTCGCTAAAGCATTTATGAATGTACTTAAATCTCCATAAGCATCTTCACCGACTATATTGTCAATTTCTCTTAAAGTATATGGAGAAACTCTATCTGCCACTTTAGAACTTACATTGAATATATACTCTTCGTTATCTATTCCTAGTACATTTTTTAAATAAAATTTACTAGCTAAGAATAATACTTTACCTTCTCTCGTTCCATCAACATGAATATTAAATACTTTGTTTATAGGTTTTATAAATATATTAGCATACATTAAAGCTCCCTGTTGTCTCATTAAAGTATCATTTTTTACACTATTATAGTTATCTGCAAAATTTTTAGCTAAGTATGCACTTTCCATTAATGTATATAATAGTCCTCCTTGTATACTTAATAATCCGTCAGATCGCATATTACAGAATGGATTTAAGAATACAATTACTTTATGACCCATTTGCCCTGGAACTAATATAAAAGGCATAACTTTAGATAATGGAACGTTATCCGCATAAACTAATTCTATTCTACCTTCTTTGTATTCTGTCATAACTCTTTGTTTTAATAATGATCGTTCGTAATTTTTAATATGAACAAATTGTTCTAATAAATCTTTTTCAGTTAATTTTCTACCTTTCATAACTGCTTCATTTATTCTACCAGTAAGTTGTGTTCCACCTAGGTTTTTAAATATAAACGTACTTGTAATTGGTTTATAGCCTGCCATACTAATTTTCAACTCCTTATTAAAAGATTCTTTTCTCTATTAAAGAATTGTTTTAATAGAGAAAAAATATTGATAACCCTAATAAAGGATTATCAATATTTATGTATTAAGGTAATATATTGAGTCAAATAACAACAAATTGTTCATTGAAAATGAACGTAGCTCCCCAACCGTATTCTAAATAATAACAACTTATTACTCTCCACTCACCCTTTTAGAGGGTTCGTTTTGTAATTAATGCTTTGCATTAATAAGTTGTTGTGTTGTTGAAATTTTATAATTTTTTGTCTAAAATGCTAGCATATGAAACAATAATTATTATAAAGGAACATAGAAAAAATATACTAGCCTAAGCTAGTATATTTATATATCCTAAATTATGAAACATAGTTAATAAACTATTCCATAATTCAGATTTTTCTTTTTCTAATTCTTTTTCATTTTCAGGATATTTAAATCCAAAATCATGATGTCTTTTCTTTAATTTATCAAACATTTTCTTTGTTTCTTTATGTCCTATCTTACGTCCAAATTCTTTTATGTTATTATCAATATCTGTATATTCTTTATAATTGTCTGTGGTTTTTAAGGTTATATCCTTATTGGCTTTTTGTAAAATATTACATATATAAGCTATATGACCAAATATATCTTTATATTTATATAATGATTTATTTCCATTGTTGAACTTCATTATTATATCAGAAACTATCAAAGATATATCTATCAATATATCTTTGTCTAATTGACGTATAACATAAAGCTGATTACATTGTTCATTTAAACTTGTATTAAGGAAATATTGCGTTAATATAAAGTTAGTTATAAATCCTGAATAAAATGATTGGTCTATAGAGGCTAAAGAACTATCTAACATTGTTATTAATCGTATTGTAAATTCTGAAATTGTTTCTTGTAAATAATCTTCTTCTATTGCATATTTTCCGTCATTAAAATTTTCTTCAGAAATATTAAATGATGGATATTTTAATGAATTAACAAATTTTATATCTGTTTGCTTAGATGAATCTTCTGTATAGATTTCTGTTATCGTAAGGGTGTAATCTTTACTTTTATTAGATCTATTATAATCGTGTACTGTTGCTTTAAATTTCATTATATGTCCGTCAAAATATAATTTACTATACCATTCTTTTGGTACGTCTATGTGAAGATGATCATACATGAATTTATTTTGAGAATGTAAATTTGTAAATGTTACGGGTATACAACCTTTAAATGCTTTTTCACCAAATTGACCAACACAATATGCTGAATATTCATACTCTTCATTTCCGGCATCGAATCTTTCTTTTAAGTTGTATCTTTGATTGAAATGATTTGTTATGTTTATAGAATTATCAATTGTACCATGGTCACCTATGATCTGTGATCCATTATTATCATTCATATTAATATTTGACATAAATATCACTCTCCTATATTTTTAATAAATAAAAATAGAGTATACTCAATATTGAGTATACTCATTTATAAATTCAATACTTAAGATACAATGTTAGCTATAGAGCCTGCCCTCTATCAGCATATAGTATAGAGCCTGCCCTCTATCACTATACATCATATTGTATCAAATATATGTAATGTTAGCTATAGAGCCTGCCCTCTATCAGCATATAGTATAGAGCCTGCCCTCTATCACTATACATCATATTACATATACGCATTTAATCATTTGTTATCATTTATATAATATATAATTGAAATATAACCTTTTTACATTTCATTTAATATACAACATTACTGTAATTTGATTAAAATAAAGGAGGAGATGTTATGAGAACTACATTCACTTTATATAGATATGAAAGCTTAATTAAAACACCAATGCTTTATGTTGAAGAATTACCTGAAAAGCAAACATTTAAGATAAGAGTAGAAGGAGATAATATAGAAGAAATATTAGATAGAATTTATTTACCTGAAAGATTAAAACAAGACATGAGAAATGATATAGTCAATATAGTAAAAGGATATCAAATGTTAACTATGAATATGTCTTATACGCAAGAGAATGTTAACTTATGTAAAAAATATTTCAGAGATATGCTTGATAAATTTTGCATAATTCATGGTAGCTTTTATAAATTTGACGAAGACGAAATATAAGGAGGGTAAATTTATATGGGAAAATATTCAGATCATTCAACTTATATGAATAAAGGGATGGAAGAAGTTCCATCAGTCACAACTATTTTAAAAATATTAAATAAACCATTTATAGCTAATTGGGCTAATAGTTTAGGATGGAAAAGACAATCGTATGAAAAAGTGTTAGAAGAAAAAGCTGCTAAAGGAACATTCGTTCACGCTTTATATCATGAATATTTATTTAAAGAAGGACAGCAGTTTGACATTTCAGATCCGAATAGAATTGAGTTTATTAAAGAATATATAGCAGGATTTAAACAATTTTTAGAAGACGTTGAATTGGAACCTGTATGGGGTGAAAAATCATTTAGTACGGATTCATATGGAGGTACGGTGGATTTATTATGTAATCTAGATAAAAAACTAACAATATTAGATTATAAGACTTCTAAAAAAGTGTATTCTTCACATTTTATACAATTAGGAGCTTATATACAGTTATTGGAATATAATGATATTTATGTTGAACAAGTTGGAATTTGTCAAGTTGATGATGGTGGGAAGATTAATTTAACCTTAAAATCTAGAGATGAAATGTTAGAATATATGGAACTATTTAATAAATTAAAAGATGTATTTTATTTAGTATACGAACTTAATAAAGAATGGGGTGATATGTTAAAATGAGAAAAAGATTTTTAGTAGTGGGTGATATCCATTTTGGATATTACCCTCCTGAATTGTTATATAAAGAATTTCAATTAATTTTACACACAATTGAAGAAAATGTTATAGATTGTGTGGTTATAGCAGGAGATTATTATGACACAAAACTATCAATGGCTAGTGCTCATTCAGTTTATTCAGTAAAAGCATTTTCAGATCTAATTAAACTTTGTGAAGAAAAAGGAATTAAAGTTAGACAGATTAAAGGAACTAATTCCCATGATCCTGAAAATCAATTAAAGAATTTAGCACAGATAGCTAACAGTAGTAGATGTGATTATAAGCTAATAATGACAGTTGACGAAGAGGAATTATTTCCTGGAATGAACGTGTTATATATTCCTGAAGAATATATGGAAAATTCTGATGAATATTATAAAGAATACTTCAGTAAAAAGTATCAATTAGTATTCGGTCATGGTATGTTTGAAGAAACAAACTTTTCATCTAAAAATAAATTCAAAACTATGAAAAAGTATCCAATATTTAATTCCAAACAAATGGAAGAATTATGTGAAGGACCTATAATATTCGGGCACATTCATACAGCTCAAAGAATTAGAAATAGAATCCAATATACAGGAAGTTTAGTAAGAAGTAGATTTGGAGAAGAAGAAGCTAAAGGATTTTATATCGTAGAATTCGATAATGATTCAAAAGAATGTGATTTTGAATTTATAGAGAATGAGTTGACTATGAAATACGATACGATAGAAGTAAATTCCGATAATCCCGTATTCTCAATGATGTTATCTGAACAGATTGAATACTTTAAAAAATTAGTTAAAATGTATAAAAAAGATTATCTTAGAATAAAAATAAATATACCCGAAGATATGTTAAATTCTACAACATTTGTAGATAATGTAAATGTTGTATTTAATGATATTAAGAACGTTAAAATACAAATATATGAGAATAGTAAAGCTAAATTAGATAGCGAACTTAAAGAAAAGATAAATATTTTGATGGATAAGTATGGTTTTATCTTTGATAAATCCGTAGGCTATGATGAGAAGATACAAGAATATATAAAACTTAAAACTGGAAAAGAAATAAGTTTAGACAGGATCAGGTCTATGATATCAGGAAACTCTTTTAAATAAAATACTTGTAAGCTAGTGACTGGCTTACAAGTAGTGATTTTTTATTTAATAACAACTTTATAATTTCAATAAAATTATATTTTATCTTTAACAAATTGATATTATAAAAACGAAATTTGAATTTTCAATTAATCGAAAGGAGATTGTTTTAAATGGAAAATAATAAATTACAAAATCCAGTTACGATTCATGGAGATGGAAGTATATCTGGGAATAACTTAATACAAACTAATGGAAAAAATAAATTTTTAGATAATTATAACAAGATGAAAAAAACTGACACAGAACAGTTATTACAGGGTCTGCCTGAATTTATTATAAAAGATATGGTTTTATATTTTTTATTTGATAATTATCCAAAGAGAAGTAGTTATATAACAGGAGTTTTAGAAACTTTTATAAATCAATTAAATTTAAAGCACATTGAAGATGTTAAGATATATGATATGATTCAATGGTGTAAAACTGCAATAGATGCTAGAAATAAAGGAATAATGGGCGGATATGCGTTTTTAGATTTTTGTGATACAGGAATAGAAAAAGAAATGGGTTATTTAGATTTAATGAACCATGTTAAAAATGAGTTGCCTATAAATGAGTATTTATCAGGAATGACAGAAGCTGATATGTATAATTATTTATCAGAGTCTGCATTTAATTATATGGTAAATAGAATATCTAAAAATAAGTTCTTATTTGAACAATGTGAAGATTATGAAGCTTTACAAGCTACAATAGATGGGTTAAGAGAAGGGAAGGACGTAGAAGAAGATTATATAAACTTAAAGAAAAAAATAGAAAGAAATAGACAAAAGTTTTATAGATTAAATTCTGGAAATAAAGTTGGTAGAAGTGCTTTAGAATCGGGATTTACAGCAAACTTAAATGAAGAAGAATGTAGAGATGAAAACCAAAGAAACTTACAATTACAAGTAAATGGTTGTAATAAATTTAAATTTGGTCATCGTTGGTTAAATATGATAACTGGTGGAGGTTTAGAATCTAAACAACTTATGGTTTATGGAGCTCCATCAGGAAACGGTAAAACTACAATGATGATAAGTTCTGCGATAGATATGGCGTTATACAATCCTCAAGTTAAGCACGAACCAGGATTAACTCCTTGTATATTATATATTTCAGCAGAAACCGGTGTTGAAGATATAAAAGGAAGATATATAAAAATGTTAACTGGTACAGATATATCTTGGGAAGATGAATTAACAAGAGAAAAAATGAGATTAAGTGATGAGGAAATAGAAAACGAATTAGTTGAAGCGAGTAGAATATTATCAAGACATACACCAACTAGAATAAGATTTATACAAGTTCCAAATAATTCATATTCTAAAAATGAAATAATAAGAGATATAGAAATATTAAGAGAGTCTGAAAAGTTACAAGTTGTTGCAGTAATAGCCGATTATCTTAAAGGTTTTAAACCTGTAGAAAATCACGTTGAGAACAGAATAAGAATAGATAATATAACTTCAGATTTACGTGCTTTAGCAATAGAATGTGACGTTGCAGTTATAACTGCATCTCAGGTTAAAGTTGAAATGAGTAATGAGGTTTTTAAAGCAAGAGGAAAAATGGAAACAAGTGTTATACCGAAAGATTGTCCTGAAACTGTTTTCTCAGAATCAAAAGGAGTAGTTGAATGTGCGGACTTTGCATTAGTATTTGCACAAACATCAGATACCTATGAAAGAGATGACTTATCAGATGCAATAAAATTCACACACCTTGAAGCTTTAGTTATAAAATCAAGAGCTGGTAGACATAATGCAGCTAGATGTTTTATACCTTATGTTGAGGGAAGTCAAATAGCATTCCAAAAAGACATTGATTTATTCGATGAACATGGTAAACCTATATGGTTAACTAAGAAAGAATTAGACTTTAAAGGTGATAGAAGTGAATTAGAAAGTAAGAAAACAAAAAATGTAAACAGTACAGGATTATTTAGTAATGCAAGTAAAAAGAAACAAGTTACAGTAACACCGGAATGTAATTTAAATAGAGAAGTAAGTGTTTTAGATACGTTACCTGATTCAGGATTTGGTAATCCTGTATTAGCAGGTGTTGTTGCGATTTAAAAAACGAATATTGATTAAACTATTTTTTTTAATTTATAATATCAGGATTATCCATGAAATTTTGTGGGTAGGGAGTGTTAAACGTCTCTTTCACTTAGGTGAAAACTTAAGTGGTCCTGATAACGACGAAAAGGGTGAGAGTGAATGAGTTTAATTACTCATTCACTCTCTTAATTATATTGACTTCATTATCTATATAGTTTTCCGATTCTAGAACCATTATTTCATTCAATAGTGAAGTTATATTACTTTTAAACACCCTGACCTCAGTAAAGTCAAATTCTGTTACTGAATATACATAGTTTAATCTAAGCAGCATAAAATGTAGTTCTCTAGTACCATATAAATCCTGAGATAATAATCTAGGATTAAATCTATATTTTTTATATTCTTCTTCTGATAGAGTTGCGATTACTGTATTATCTAATAATAATTCATAATATTTTTCAAACAAGTTAAATAAATTAACTACAAACATTTCCCCCGCACTATTAGTCACTATTTCTTTCAATGAAAGTTCTCTAACAGTCATTTTCTCTTCCAAGCCATATTCTATAATATCCTGAATAGTTGATTTATTTGATAAATATGCCAAAATATTCACCTCCTATAGGAAATTAGTTAAATATCCGTCGTTTACATCTCCGTTCATAAAACACACTATCATCTTAGCGCCTTTTGGTAAATATGCTGAAGTAATATGCCCATCTATAAATTTATCATTTTTACCTAAACAATTTTTAACTAAACTATGATCCGATATATAACAACCACATTCAGATTTTTTAATTACTGCTGATTTAGACAATTCTAAACCTGAGAAAGTTTTAACCGTTATAGTATCTAATAGTTTTATAGTTCCTGTAGCCTGAGGCTTACACTCTGAGTCATTTATTAAAATAGAACTTTGTGGTCTTACTGTTTGTTTACTTGTACTGACGCTAAGTTTCGCTATCGTAACTTTAACCGAACTTGCAGGTAATGGTGTATCTTCAGCTACATAACAATATTCAAATTGATTTATTTTAAGTTCTTCTAAATTACTTATATCCATAATTTCAACTCCTTTTAGAATTCAATAAATTATAATATTGTATAATTTTATAGACAATAAAATATTGATATTGGTTTAAGGAGGTAAGATATATGGGAATAGTTTTAAATGAACAGCAGGATGAATGTGTTAAAAATGCAGTTAATTGGTTTAGAAGCTTTTCATCTAAGCAGACATTTGAAATAAGTGGTCCTGCAGGTTCAGGTAAGACAACTATCGTAAAGACGATAATACAGAATTTAGGATTGAAAATGGAAGATGTCATGTTTGTAGCTTATGTAGGTAAAGCAGCCTTGCAATTAACTCGAAGTGGAGTTAATGGAAGGACTATTCATAGCGCTTTTTACGATATAGATTTTGTTCCAGTTAAAGACGACGAAGGTAAGCCTATAATTAAAAATGGTAAGATTATAACTAGACCGGAATTTATTAAAAAAGAAAAAATTCCCAGTAATATCAAATTAATAGTAATAGATGAAGCTCCTATGGTAAATGAATCTTTTGGGATAGACATAGAGTCATTTAATATTCCTATAATTTGTTTAGGAGATTTACAACAATTACCTCCAGTCATAGGAGGTAGTAAATATTTAATAAGACCCGACTATGTATTAACTAAAATAATGCGACAGGCAGAAGGAAATCCAATTATATATTTAAGCCAATTAGCATCTAGAGGTGAACATATACCATATGGTAAATATGGTGATAAATGTTATGTTATTCCTAAGGATAGAGTAACAGATTCTATGTTATTAAATGCCGATATGATATTAACACCTACAAATGCTAGTAGAGCAAGATGTAATAAATATATAAGAGAAGAACTTAGAAGGATTGACTCAGAACTTCCTGTAGAAGGAGAAAAATTAATATGTAGAAAAAACAACAGAAATAGAATAATAGGTGATAATGTATATTTAGTAAACGGTATGTTAGGTTATGTTAATAATGTCGATAAATCAACTTACAATACACGAACAGTCGATATATCATTTTCACCTGATTTTGACGAAAGATTAGTATTCCATAATATTAGGATAGATTATAAAACTTTAATGCAAAGTATACAAATCGATAACGGACAATATAAAAAAGGATATTCCATGTACGATATGTTTGAATTTGGCGATGCTATTACAGTTCATTTATCACAAGGTTCTCAAGCAGAAAATGTTTTATTTATGTCCGAACCTTTTGGAAGAGGTGATAGGGATTTGCAAGCTAAACTAGAATATACAGGGATAACCAGAGCTAGTGAAGGTTTGATATATGCTTATTAAGGAGATGATATGATGATACCTAAAAACCTAGAAAAAGCTTTTAGAGGAACGGGAGGAAAATCTAATTATTCTCCTCCTGAGACTAAGGAGGAAAGAATGGAAAGGATAATGAAACAATTAGGTATACAGAAACACGGTAAAGGAAAACGAAAAAAGAAAGGTGGTAAAAGAAAATGACGATAGATGCAATGAAAGCTGTTGTGAATGAAGTGGGAGGACCTGAAAAAATTGTAGGGTTCAGACAGGCAAATGGATGTAAACATATATTCAGTAGATTTGTATTTAAATTAGAAGATCTTGTTGAATTAGGTGGTCAAGAATTTATTAAACTTAGATATATGGATACATTAGGACATGAATGTATAGGCTATTTGGTAATGGACGAAGTTGTTCATTTATATACAATAGATGATGTTGAAGCTGGAATAATTGTAAGAGATGTTTTAAACTAAAATTTTATATTATTACAAACAACTGTCTAAGTGTAAAACGTATCAAAATTAAGGCTATATTATAGTAGTGAATATAGAAATAATTAATATAGTTAAAGTGTAAAACGTAATATTTTAAGGCTATATTATAATAGTGAATAATAAATAATATTATATTCGATAGTACTCAATAAGCCTATGGTTAATAACTATGCTGAATAAGTTTGAGGCAATAAATAATATTAATTATTTCTATGTTCCAAAAAAATATATTATAATTTATGGGAGGTAACATATATGAGCCAATTTAATAACAATAATAACATGAATCAAGGTAATGGAAATAAAGTAGCAGAAGAATTAAGACAAGCAAAATTAGAAAGACAACAATTAGACAGAAGAGACAAAATGATTAGATTTAAATGTGACCATAAAGATGGTCATGGTAGACCAGCAGTACAACAAGGTCAAGAAGATGGAACTTTAGTATGTAGAATATGTGGAACTAAAATCAATGCTAAAATGTTAAATAAAGTTGAAGTTGATAGAAAGTTAAGAGAAGTTATAAATATAATAGAAGCAATAAAAATAGCTTCTAATCCAGAGTTAACTCCTAGCTTAGCTAAGATAGAAGAAGGTGTTGATTCATTATTAGCTCTTTATGAAAGAATAATTCTTAAACAAGGAAATGCTAATAAAGGAAACAATAATAACAATAATAACAATCAACGTAAAGCAAATTATGGAGCTACAAAGCTTTAAGATATATAAGAGGATAGATAAAATCTATCCTCTTATTTTATTTGTCTTTTATGATAAATTTAAGTTAATGATTTGAAATTATAATGTGAAGTGTACTGTACAGATGTGTAAGCATCCAAATAGTTCGAAACGAGGGGTTCAACGTAAACGTTGATTATATGATAATTGTGAATTATCAGCCGCAAGGAATAGGCTATTTGTCAAGCATTTATGTGAAGTGTACTGTACAGATGTGTAAGCATCCAAATAGTTCGAAACGAGGGGTTCAACGTAAACGTTGATTATATGATAATTGTGAATTATCAGCCGCAAGGAATAGGCTATTTGTCAAGCATTTATACGTTCCAATCATTGATTTAAATTTATTATAAAAAATAAAGGAGTGATTTTATGTATTTAGAAATATGTTCAAATGTTCATGAGGAGTATGTAGGTAAAGGAGATTCAATGGTTCATGTTAATGTTAGATTTTGGGTTGATGTTAACAATGTATATTGGTATAGTTATGTAGATATATGTAAATTGGTGTCATTAAACGAAAACGTCGCAAATAGATGGTATAGATATGAAATGATGGATAATGAAAAATGTACATGTATGGATTCAAATAATTATGATCAATACAACGTTCAACAACCAAAACCTGTAGATTTTATAACGAGCGAAACTGCAAAATTAGTAGTCCAAAGACATGCCGATTATATATCAGAAAGAGATAATAACATAATAAAATCTTTAAATAATCTAGAATGTGTAGGAAATGCTTTTGAAGTATTCCAAGACGCTGAAGAAATAAAACAGCATAAACAAAAGATATATGAAAGTATAGAAAATAATGATTATGAATCATTCTTCTTCCATTGTCATAAAGTTTCACAAACTAAAACATGTAGAGATACATTATCTAAGAGAGGTGTAATTGATAAAGATATGGAGGAAGCTCTTGATACGATACGCGAATATTTATACAACGAACCAGAAACTAAATGTGTGTATGGTAAAAATGATTTTAATGACATAATATGGGAGTATGATGAGTTTTAAATTGAAAAGTAACAAGATTATATAATTATAAAAAATAGGAGGTAATAAATATGCCAAATTGGAATTATAATAATATGAATGTTAAAGGAAAACCTGAATTAGTTAAAAGATTTATAAAAGAAAATTTTTCAACTCAAAAAGTTTATGATAATAAAGAAGCATATGTATTAGATTTTGAAGTAATGGATCCAACACCTATAGATCCTGAAACAGGGGATATTATAAAAGATTGGTATGACTGGAGATTGAAGCATTGGGGATGTAAATGGAGTCCTATAACAGAAGATCAAGCTGTATCTCTATGTTTAATTTACAACGATGAAAAGTCTGAGAATATTAACTATGAAAAATTTAATGAAGAATTTGTTGATAAATTAAACGTTAATAATATGAAAGAAATAGAATTATATATGACATTTTTCACACCTTGGGCACCTCCTGAAGGAATGTTTGAATTATGGTCAACAAACTATAAAGAAGAAGGATTGGAAATGCTAGTAGAATTCTATGAACCTGGATGTGGATTTGCAGGTGAAATGAAATTTGTTAAAGGTGAAGATGATAGATATTTTATGATTGATTGGTGTAAAGAAAATAAAAATGAATATTTAAAATTTGTATTAGAACATGAATTAGAACCATTAGATTATTATATAGACGAATGCCATTATTGGATAGAAGAAATGCACAAAGATGATGGTAAGGAAATGATTGAAAAAATATGTTTAGCTGTGGAAAAACAGATAGCAGAAGCTAAGTTAGAAGATGTGGTAAAATTGATTTTAGACATAAAGGATAAATATGATAAATTCTGTGAGGAATAGATATATAAATTTCTACGTTCTGAAATAAAAATATTAAAAATATGGGAGGTAATATTATGCAAGGATTCTTATTTATAATAGGTATGATAATTTGTTATATGGTGGGTAGAGCAATTATAAGTGCAATGGGATTAATAATGTTTGATACAATAGCAGGATTGATAATAAAACCTATGGTGATAGGATTCTTCGCATTAGCAATAGGGTTAGGAACTCTATTGCTATTCTTAAAAGCACTATTATGGTTAGCACCTTTTATATTAATTATAGGATTAATAGTTGTTATTGTTAGAGCTGTTAGAAAATATTAAAATTACGGGGAGGTAATATTATGTGTAGATATAAAGTATTAGATTATGTTGAAACTACAAAAGGAATAGGACAAATAGAAAAGATTTGGAGTTTAAATGATATAGTAACAGTATTTGAAGTAAGAATGGAAAATGGTAAAAAAGTTGATATATTCTATGGAGAGATAAAAGCAGTTCTTAATAAAAATATAGATTAATAAAATGGAGGAATAAAGATTATGGAAAGATATGAAATGTTATGTGATCAATTATATATGCTAGATGAATTATTACAACAAGAAGATTTACCAGAAGCTGTGAGAGAACAATATGAATTTGTGTTACAAGAAACAATAAATGAATTAATAGCAATAGATAAGGCAATATTCTTTGAAGATTAATAAATTATAAGGGGGTATCTGTATGAGATTAACAGATAGTTATTATGATTTAGTATTAGAAAGAGATCAATTATTAGAGGAGTTAGAATATATAGAAAAGGAGATTGAAAAAATGGAAAACCAAAAACCAAGATTCATGTTAGTAAAGGAGATAGTTGATAAAGAACATGATGAATGTATATTCTACACACATGAGGAGTTTTATAATTATACAGATGCTAAAATCATATTTGACGAGTATGTAAGAGATGTAAAAAGCGCAATAGAGGGAGTTATAGAAGCTGTAGAACATGAAGGTATATTTCATATAAGTAATAATGAAGAATCAATAAATTTAATAATATATGATTTAGGGGATGAATAAGGTATGGGATTTTATGTTATAACTGAGATATTTGCAAGTAAATTAAATGGTGCTTATACGACAACTAATAATCACGTTAAAGATCATGATGAAGCGATCAATATGTTTCTTATGAGATCAATGATGTTAATGAATGCTGCAAATTGTTCTAAGATAATAGAGCAAAATTTCGATGCTGAAGAATGTTATGGATTTACAAAAGTTGAATTGGATAGTGGTTGTACGATAGAGATATCATTAATTAAATTATCATTGGTGTAATTTATGGGATTTCGATCCCATATTATATCAGTGAAATATCATAAATAAATATTAAATAAGGAGGTAGTAATATGATAATATGTAATATATTTGGTAAATATAATGAACATAAAATGTATAAAGTTCTAGGTGAACATAATAATGTAATTGAAGTAATCACAGATAAATTAATTAATATAATAGAATTATAAAGAGTTCTAAGGAAGCATCTCTAAAAGCTTCCTTCCATTAGGATTTGTATGATCCTAAAAATAAAATATATTAGGGGGCAAAAAACTATGATGAATATAGAAGCAAGAATAATAGAAATGGAAACAAGAAGAGGAATGATATTAGCATACCTTGAAGAATATAGAAGATATAATGAAGAATATAATACAAATGAAATGGATAGTTATATAGAAAGAGCTGAAGATGTAATAGCACAATATGATATAATGTTAGAAGATTTAAGATCTTATATGTAGTTTATAATAAGGATACCTAATAGGTATCCTTATTTAATTTATGTAATTAATAAAAAATATATGGAGGTATATTATGTATAATTTAGTATTAGATTTCGTAGAAAGTAAAATAGAAGGATTTGAGAGACCAGAAATAATATTTGAAGAAGAATTTAGTTATGCTGTAAAATCTAGAAATATAGCAGTTCCAATAGATTATACATGTTCAATGGAACAACATCATTGGTGGAAAAGTTTCATGATGAAATATTTAATGTTGGAATACGGAGTATTCGTAACGGAACAAGATGATTATATATTCTCATTACTTCATGAAATAGGACATTATATAACATTAGAAGATATACCAGCTAACGTTGTATACCACAATTATGACAAAGATATGGCTAAAGTAGAAAAAGCTACATCATCTTATGAATATGAAAAAGCATATAGACAAATAACAATAGAAAAAATGGCTGATCTATGGGCTATAGATTTCATAGAAACTTACCCAGAAGTATTAGAATTAAATAAAATAAGTTTATAATAAAATAAAATAAATTTTGGAGGTAATTAATTATGTTAAAACAAATAAAAACTTTAGGATTAGCTTTAGTAGTAGGATGTATGATGGTAGGATGTTCAGATGTAGAAAGTACTAAAATAGAAGATACAAAAACTAATGAAATAATATATACTGAATTTGATTCAGAAAGAGAACAAGAATTAGCTAACATATTTTATGATGGTATTATGATGTATATGGAAGGTAATGATTTAGAATCTATAGATGAAGAGTATATACATGATATGATAGCAGAACTTGAATCAATAAGCAATGATCCATATGGACATGGATTAACAAAAAACCAAGGTAGATTAGCTGCAATAAAAGGATGTTTAAATGCTTATAATTTAGATATGACTGCAGAAGAAATATTAAATAATCATATAGAAAAGTATGATTCAGAATCAATAGAAGAAAAAGAACTAGTTAAAGAAGAAACAAAAGTAGAAGAAAAGAAAACAGAAAAATCAAAAGTAGAAGAAAAGAAAACAGAAAAATCAAAAGTAGAAGAAAAGAAAACAGAAAAAGAAGAATCAAAAATAGAAGCTATAGAAAAACCTAAAAACAAAAAAGAAAGAAATGCATTAGTTAGAACTATAATAACAGAAGCTATAGAAGAAGGACTTAATGCAAATGGCGGATTATTAGAAATGTATGTTAGTTACCATAAAGAAACAGGTAAAGATTATGGAACATTCTTAGAAGAAATAATGATATCAATACACGAAACAGTTTATGAAGAAGTTGAGACAAATAAATTATATTCAGAATTAGATATAACTGAAAAAGAAGTTGCTGAAATAGTAGCTGAAGTAATAGGATATCAAGCAGCATTAATAGACGAAAAAGATAGAGATAGAGCAGTATTTAATTCTCAAAGACAAGACATATATGATGAAATGTTAACAGTAGAAAAAGGTGAACCATGTTTATCTTATTATGATGTATTCGATACAGCAGATGCTGCTTTCAGAGAAAAATATTACGAAATGCGTCAAAATGGTGAATTGCTTAATAGTAGTTTAGATTACACTAACCCATCACCAGCAGCAGAAACATTTAAATTAGATAAAACTAAAGCGACTATGGAAGTATGGAATACATGTGATGAAAAAATAGGAATGGTTGAATTTGATTTAGATGGAAACATAACAAAAGTAGAAGTATATAAATAACAGGATTATTTCCTGTTATTTTTTATATGTTCCATAACATTATTATAAATAAATTATAGGAGGTTATTAATATGAAAATAGTAAAAAGATGTGCTTATATGATATATGAGGATGAATTAGTAAGAGATGATTTTGTTATAGAATACGATGCAAAACATTGGTGTAGATATTATAATGAACACAATGATAATAGAATGGTATTCTACCAAGTAGTTTCAGATGATTATAAATTAAAACAAGGAAAGAAAAGATAAGGAGAAATCCTTATCTTTTTTTCTATTGTAAAAAGGTATTATTTCAATTATATATTATATAGTTGAAATAAATAAAAAATATTGGAGGTATGTTTATGAAAAATTTAGAAGAATTAAGAAAAGATTATATAAGATATTCTGCACAATTAAAATCTATAGATAGAGAATGTATTGAATATCTTGAACTTAAAATGAGTGCTAAAGATATTGAAGATGAAAAATTAAGAGTTAAAAGGGCAAAAATAAAAAGAGATTTTTATGAAAAAATGTTTGATGAATGGAAAGAAAAGAATGATGTATTTGATCAATGTATGATATGGGCTGAAGAAATTTATAAATATTGCTCATGGCGCGATTGTAAACATAAATATAGAGATTTAGAAGGAAAGTATGCAGAATTCATAAATAAAATTAACGAATTGAATGATGACATAGGAAAAATAGTGGCTGAAAATAGAGAAATAAAAAGAGACAAGTTATTCATATATTTCGATTGTCCAGAGTTCGAAGAATGGAAAGACCAGGATGAGGATTGGCAAAATGTCAATAAAAAATTATTACAAAAGAGATATGAAGTATATAGAAAGTCAATAGACAAAGCAGTGCAGGTAAGAAATGAATTATTTGAAGAAAAGCATAGAATTAAAATGGAATTTGATACATGGCTTTATAAGAATAACTTAAGACGTGGTGAAATTAAAACCTTCGAAGAAGAATATCCTAAATGGAGAGGATGGGATTCATCTGCTTATGTATATAATACAATGATTCATTCTATACATCTTACAGATATGGATGAAGTAAATAAGATTATATCAAACCTAAGAAAAATAGCTGACATAATCATAGCTTATGATAAAGCAAATGATGATGATTGGGGATTTGATTATGAGGTGTTAGAATATATAGATTATCTTGAAATAGTGAATACAAAAACTCGTTTTCATGACAATGAAGGTTGTATGACGACCTTGGCTTTAGATATTATGGAAAATCATTATGTATATGAGCCATTTATGGAAAGTTTTAAGGATTGTATATCCAATATATGCTATTATATGGACAACGAATTCCGCTCATTAATACACCGTATGAATAAGCGTGGTCATGAACTAGAATAGATTAAATAAAAATAAAATATGTATAATATTTAATACAGGGGTTACTCTGTATTAAATATTATATTTTAATAAACAAATAAATGTAAATACCATTAATAGGAGGTAAGTTATGGCTAAGTATTTAAATGAAGAGCTTAAACTAGATGAAAGATTGGGACAAATTGGAATAAATAAATCAGGAGATAAAATGCAGATTATAGAATATTACACATATGATGATATTGAAGTTAAGTTTTTAGATGGAAATGATTGTATAGTTCATACACAATATATAAATTTTCTAAAAGGATATGTTAAGAATTATAATAAAGTTGTATATGGTCTACATGGATATTTAGGTCAAGGTCCATATGCTTCTGAACATAGAGATGAAAATGGAAAAAGAATTTTACACAATGAATACGGTATATGGAAAAATATACATGAACGTGTTGGTAATTTTGATGGTAAACATCCGTCTTACAAAGATGTTATAGTTTGTGAAGAGTGGTGGAATTATCAAAATTTTGCTAAATAGTACAATGATCGTAGATATGATACAGGAGAAGATTTTCTATGTATAGATAAAGATTTGTTAGTACCTGGAAATAGAGAATATGCTCCTGATAAATGTTGTTTAATACCTAATTCTATAAACGAAATATTCCGAAATTATGAAAATTATAAAAGAACTGATGATGGTTTACCTATAGGCATTCATAGGAGAACTGATTCTAAATCAATAAGATACAGAACGGAAGGTATATATTTAGATGAATTTGGTAATAAATGTAAAATACGTAAAACATTTGAAGATCCTTTTGAAGCATTTATATTTTATAAAGAATATAAAGAATTATATATCAAACAACTTGCAAACAAATATAAAGATGTATTAGATAAAACTGTTTATGAAAAACTAATAGAATATAAAATAACAACAAATGTAGATTTTTCAAAAATATATTAGAATAAGGAGGTATTGTTATGAGTAAAAATAGTAGAAAATTTGTTGAAGAAGAAATGTATGTTGCTGAAAATGAATTAGATAAAATACGTATATCTCCATTAATGTATATATCAAGAATCGGGTCATTAGGAGCTATTCATTTAGCTAAAGAATGTATTAATAACAGTATAGATGAATGTTTAAACATAAATTCACCAGGGGAAAATATATATTTGTATCTAAACGAGGATACAAATACGTTTATTACGGAAGATGATGGTAGAGGATTACCATTTGATAGAATGTTAGACGCGTGTACAAAAATACAATCAAGTACCAAATTTAATAGGACTTCTAATCAGAAGTCTGCAGGGCAAAACGGTCTGGGCATAAAGGCTACAAACGCCCTTTCTGAATATTTCAAACTTGAAGTATACAAATTAGGTGAATATGCAGTAGTTGAATTTAAGGACGGAGTTCAGGTACAAGATGGTAAAGTTAAACCTTGTAAAGACAAAAAAAGACATGGTACAATAGTGACATTTAAACCTAGTGAAAAATATATGGGTAAATGTCAAATGAAAGGTGAAGACATCTTATTCTGGTTAAATAATATAAAACATTTCTTAGATAAAAATATTACAATAGAACTTGAAATAGAAAAGAAAGGTAAAATAACAAGATATGAATTTAACAGAAGTAAAAATGGTATAGGAGATCTAGTATGTGAAATATCTCCTAAAAATCACACGCCTATATATACAGGAATAGGAACTACAAAAATAGATGAAGAAATAAGAATAGTTAAATCAGGAGGTAAAGTTGATAACCAAATATTAAAGAGAGATGTTGATTTAGAATTTGCATTTGCGCTAAATGTTGATATGTTAGAAATGAAAACACGATCATTCTGTAACTTCGTGCATACGGTAGATGAAGGTGACCATACAAATGCAGTAGTTACAGCAATCTGTGAATATTTAAGTAGAAAAACTAAAGATACGTTAACAGAGAAAGAAAAAGAAAAATTTAATATATTATATAATGATATAACAAACTCTTTAGTATTAGCATTAACAGTAAGTACAAGTATGGACCCTGGATTTACAGGACAGACCAAAGAGAAGATAGAAAATAATAAAATGATTAAACCTTTAAAAGAAATAGTACGTTCTCAATTAACAGTATTCTTTGAGAATAATCCTAAAGAACTTAAATCATATACAAATATAATTAAAGCAAATGCTAAAGCTAGATATGAATCTACAAAAGCAAAACAAGCAGTAATTAAAAGAGAAGTAGGAGCAGTGGCAGAACATTCTATACCAAACTATTTCCCTGCAAATAAGAAAGGTAAGAAAGATTATAGAGAATTATTTATATTTGAGGGGTTATCAGTTAAATCAAATGGTACACAAGCAAGAGATGCAGATTATCAAGCAATGTATACAATGAGAGGTGTTCCAGGAGAAGCATATACAATGAGTAGTAATGATGTATATACAAAGAATGAAACATTTAAGAATTTAACAAGAGCAATTAATGCAGGTATAGGTGATAATTTTGATGTAAGTAAATGTAGATTTGATAAAGTAATAATAACATCAGATGCTGACGTTGACGGTTTCTTTATCTTCTCATTATTAGGTGGGTTCTTCTTAAAACATATGACAGATTTAATATATGATGGAAGATTATATTTATCAGTTCCTCCATTATACAAAATTAAAGATAAGAAAACTCCGTTCGTAACAGATAAAGAACAATATCAAACAGTATATTTTAGAAATGTTTTAGATAAGTATATTATACAAGAAGATGGAGGTAAAGAATTAAGTAGAAGAGAATTCTTAGAGTTCTTAAAATTAAATCAATATTATTTAGATGAGCTTATAAGATGTAGTAATCATTATAGTGCAAATCCAACATTAATAGAATATGTTATAAAATATAAAGATGAAAAGAACTTTAAGAAAAATATGGCTAAGAAATTCCCAGAGATAAAAATTGAATCTGACAAAGACAATAAGATGAATACGATAATAGAGGGAATATATGAAGGGGCTTATCAAATATTTACAATAGATAATCTATTTGATAAGAAAACGCAAGATTTAAGAGATTTAATGGATAAGAATGATAGTATGTATTATAAAGTAATTGAAAAATATAAGGACGGTAGAGAGTTTAGAGGTAAATTAAGTATAGGAGAATTCTTAGAGTTAACAAATAAATTACAACCAGGAATAGAGCTAAGATACAAAGGATTAGGGGAATTAAGTTCGGATGATATGTGGATGAATGTAATGAATCCAGAGAAAAGAACGCTAATACAATTAACAGTTAGCGATATAAAAGAAGCATGTAAAATGTATGATACGCTTCACGGGAAAGGAAAATCTAATTCAGATAATAGAAGAGAAATGACAGAAGCGTTTGAAATCCGTAAGGATATGTTAGATAACTAGGAGTGTGAAAGCACTCCTATATAGGAGGTTGATAATATGAATAGAATAGGTGAAGAGAGATATAACAATAATAAATCATTAATGAAAATAACCGATTATAGAAATTCTAAAGATGTTGATGTATATTTTCCAGATTACAATTGGACCTATTATCATGCTCGTTATGATAATTTTACACGTGGTAAAATAAAATGTCCTTATGAACCAAGATATTATAATGTTGGGTATTTAGGTGAAGGTGAGTATAATATTAAAGAGAACGGTGAATGTACAAAATGTTATCGAACTTGGCACCATATGCTACAACGTTGTTATGATATAGATCATTTATACAAAAACCCGACATATGAAGATTGTTTCGTGTGTGAAGAATGGCTAAATTTTCAAAATTTCGCAGATTGGTTTTATAATAATTATTATGAAGTGAATGATGAATTGATGTGCTTGGATAAGGATATTCTTTATAAAGGTAATTTAATATATTCACCAGAAACATGTGTATTTGTAACACAAAAAATAAATTCCTTATTTGTAAAATCAGATGCTATAAGAGGAGAGTTACCTATAGGTGTGCAAATTGACAAAAGACGTAATACGTATGGAGCATATTGTAATAATGGGTATGGTGAAAGAACTTATTTAGGATCATTTGACACACCTGAAAAAGCTTTTTATATGTATAAAAAATACAAAGAGGAGCTTATTAAAAATATAGCTGAAGAATATAAATCTTATATACCTATTGAATTATACAACGCTTTAAACAATTATAAAGTAGAAATTAATGATTAAGGAGGTATTTTATATGAAAAAAGAAGATTTTAAATTTAATGAGAATATATCAGTTATGGAATTAAAAGATAAGGCTGCTGATGCTATAAGTATCTATGCACCTAATAAAAATGTTTATAGACATATACCTTTTATGAATGATGGTTTGCTTCCATCTGAGCGTCGTGTGTTATATGCAATGTATAAGGATGTTAAAGCGTTTCCTTGGCAGAATTATAAGAAGTTAGGATTGACAATAGGTAGTACGATAGTGTATCATCCACACGGTGAAACAAACGTGTATCAGACAGCTGTTAAACTAGCTCAGCCATGGAAAAATGCTTGTGTGTTTATAGATGGTTCGGGTTCTTATGGTAATGAAGTTGGTGATGGTGCAGCCGCTTGGAGGTATCTTTGAGGCGAGATTATCTAAGTTTGCATATAAATGTTATTTTGAAGATTTTAGTGAAGATTTAGTAGATATGAAAGCAGGATATATAGAAGGTATATTTGAACCAGAATATCTACCAGCAAGATATCCAGTAGCATTAACTAAATCTATAAAAGCTATAGGATATGGAATGTATTCTCAATTCCCTAACTATAACTTTAAAGAGTTGGTTGAATTCACATTAAAATTAATGGATAATCCAGATTATGATAAAGTTATATATCCAGATATTCCAAATAATTGTGAGATAATAGATGACGGACAATTTGATGAAATAAGAAGAACTGGTAAGGGTAACTTTAGAATGAAGTCTAAAGTAAATATAGATTATGAACAAAACAAAATAGAAGTATTATCAGTACCACAAGGAACTGATTTAGCATCTATAACTGAAAAGATAGTTGAAATGGGTAAATCAGGAGAATTGATAGGGTTTGTGGATGTTCATAATATGAACGATAAACGAAATAATAAAGGTAAGAAAAAGAATAAAGAAGGTAAATTAAGTATAGAAGTATTATTTAAACCAGGAACTGATTTAAATAAGAACCTAGATTTATTATATAAGAAAACTACAATGGTAATGACAGCAAGTTATGATTTAACATTAGTTGATGATTATAAGTTAAGACATTATACAGTAAGAACATTATTATTAGATTGGATATCATTTAGAAGAGATATTAAAAGAAGACAGATAAATAAAAAGATAACTAAGAAGATGGAAAGAAAACATATATTAGAAGTCTTATTATTTATAACAAATGCTAAGAATGGTCAAACTACAATTAAGTTAGCAACTCAATCTGAAGATGCAGTTGAATTCCAAAGTAAATTAGTATCTACATTTGGTATATCAACATTACAAGCTAAGAATATAGCTAAGATGAGTGTAACAGCATTTAATAAAGAATCTCATAGAAAATATCAAATAGAATTAGATGAGATAAACAAAGATTTAGATGAATTATTAGTAATAACAAAATCATCTAAACTTATAGACAATATAATCAAAGATGAATTAAAAGAAGGTATAGAATTATTTAGTAAACCAAGAAGTAGTGATATAGTGACATTTGGTGATAGCAAGTTTATACCTGATTCAGATCATAAAATAGTAATAACTAAAAATGGTAGAATAAAGAAATTAGATGCAAATGTAAATGGAATAGGTCAATTAGAAGATGGTGATAAAGGTAAAGATTTATTCCCAGTAAACAATAGAGGAAGTATAATGGTGTTTGATAAGAGAGGTAACATGAGTAATATAGATGTAAATGATATAAGTTCAACTCCAATAGATAGTGGAGGGGTTGATATATCAACAATGGTTACAGTGGCAGGAAATATAGTTGCATCATTTCCTAAACCACCTGAAACTATAAAAGATGAAGAGGTATTCTTAGTATTAACAACTAAGAAAGGATTAAGTAAAAAATTAAGTTATAAGAATTTCCAAAAGATAAGAGGAACGGTTACAGCTATTAAATTAGCAGAAGACGATGAATTAGTTTCTGTAGATGTATTGTTCGGAAACAAAGATATTATAATTTATACAAAAGAAGGTGGAGCTATACGTATAAGTGTGGATGATATAAGAGAATGTGGTAGAGCCGCATATGGTATAGCTACAATAGATTTAGCAGGAGATGATGAAGTTGCAGGAACTGCTATAATAAATAAAAATCATAAATATATAGTAGTTGCAACTAACAAAGGTAAAATGAAATTATGTAATTTAAATCAATTTAAAACAATGAAAAGAAAATCACCAACATTACAATTAACAAGATTGGAAAAGAACGAAATTGTTGTATGTGTTAAGTCAGTTAAAATGACAAATAAGATAATGGTTTATACACAATTCTCAGAATATGAATTTAAAGTAAAAGAAATACCAGAATTAACTAGAAACCATCCTTGTAAGAAAATGGTTCCTCTAAAGAATAAAGATGTTGTAATGGAAGTTGTTGTAGAATAGATACTGTAAGGTATCTATTCTTTTTTTGTATTGATTAAAACAACCTAATAAGATACTTTAATTGTGATAGAGGTGATAAAATGATTATTGATAGATTGTATGATGTATACCCTAGTACAATTTTAGAAGGATTTAAAAAGAATCGTGACTATCAAAAAGAAGATATGGTGAGACAAGATTTTTTTCAGATACTTAAAACAACAATATCCTGATTTTGATAAAACCGAATTTACTAAAGCAAAGACAAAAGAAGAGGCGAAAGCAGTTGCTGATAAATATCAAGATGATTTTAAAAGGTTTGTTAAGAAACAACCTAAAAGGTTCATACCGTTAGCTGTACATTTTGGTATTGTTGCTGCTAATATTGTTGGAGTTATTCCTGATAATGTTGCGTCTAAGTTATATAAAATATTATTAGTTGATGATGTTATCTATTATGGAAAAGAATTAAAGAAAGGGTTGAAGTAAAAAATGGATAGATATAACGAATATTTAGAAGAACGATTAAAAGGTATGTGTCAAGTAATAGAAGAATCTCAAAGTCCTGTTATGGAGGGATTAAGAAAGAAAAAAAGTGACCACGAAAAAATGTGTAGGGTTTCTTTTTTAAATTACCTAGAATACAAATATGATGATAAGAATGTTAAATATGAAATAAAAGCAGCTGAAACAGATAAAGAAAAATTAGAAGTTATTAAAAAATATGCTAAAGACTATGAAGATTGGAAAAAGAGAAATAGAAATTTAAGTCTTTCATGGATAGGAGCCTTAATAGCTCAATTATCAGTAGCTGCTGCACCTATGACAATGCTTGCAGTTAGTATATTATTATATGGTAATGTTATACGTATATTATTAAAAGATGAGCAAGATAGAGCGGATATAGGTACAGCTAAGTATAAAGAGGAGAAAAAGAAAAAATAGGAGGTTATTAAAATGGATTTATTCTTAACTAGTGTTTCAAGCGGTGTATCATCTATAGATTTTTTAAAAGAAAATGTCAACGAAAGAACTAAGTTAGTCGTAATGCCTTTAGCACATCATTTTGATTACATTTCTTGTGCTGAAGATGTGTATAAACATTACGGTAGATATTCTAATAACGACTCAATATATTGGAGAACAGTTAGACCGTTTTTAGATATAGGTATAAATCCAGATAGAATAATAGTGATAAATGTGTATGCCGACCCAATAAAGCTAATAAGACAAAAGTTATTAGCAGAAAATACAGTCGTATATTTCCCGGGAGGATTTCCTGAGAATATAGTTGCAACATTAAAGAAATTTAAATTAGTTGACGTGGTTAAAAGATGTAAAGTTGTTGTTGGAGAATCTGCAGGAGCTATGTTCTGGGGTAAACATTTCTTTGTTTATAAAGATCCTGATTATCCAGAATATAAATGTTATAAAGGAGTGAAATTATATAACAACTTTACAATCATACCACATCTGAATAAAGAAAATAGAATAGAAGTTGTAAAAGCAACAAGGAAGTTTAAAAGAAAACATAGAGAAAAGGTTTTCTTAATTAAAGATGGTGGTTGGGTATGGTATAATACGGATAAAAAGAAAATCATAAAAACTAAAGATTGTTATATTTATGATTAGGTGTATATTACACCTAATCATTTTATATGATCCAAAACAATTCACTAAGTATAATGTGATTTTTTAATAAAGGAGTGGTAATATGGAAGATAATAGTAAATCAACGTTATTATTTGATAGCCTATATCCTAAGATAGAAAAATCTCTTTCCTCATCTAGTAATTTAGTTAAATTAAGAGAATTCTATGGAGAAGTTATCGGTAGAAATAACGAAGCTTTATCAGATTCAATACCTTGTAAAGCTATTTATGTTGATAGACGATTAGAAGAAAAATATTATAATGCCATAGGATTAGATCCTAAAGAAATAATGACTTTAGTAAAGGCATCTGGACATATAGGAGATAACTGGCATACAGTACAGAACCCTATGTATATATCTTTAATATTATTAGTTATATACTTCAATAATAAAGGTAAAAGAGATATGGTAGACCAAACGATGTTAATATGTTCTATCTATATGTACAGAAATATACGTTCTAAGTACTTCTCTAAAGTAAGTGAGAATACTATAAACTGTATGAAGTTTACAATGGGTAGATTATCGTATAAAAACGACCTTAAAAAATATGGTTCAATAATAAAAACAATCGGAAAGAAAAGCGGTTCGTATTTAAATAACTGGTTAGTTGAACATAAAAAAGAAATAACTGGTAGAGTTACGGATAAAACTATATGTGACATGGTAAATAGAAATCATAGAGATTATGCTAAAATGATGAATAATTTTTATGCTGAATTTAGAAAAGACTTAGAAGCTGAGAATTATTTAAACGTTGACCAAGATATAAATACAGATGACCAATATATAGAATCAGATAATGTTTCTTTTATGGTTGAAAAAGCTACACAAAAAGTAATGAGTAAATTTAATTTATCAGTAGGACCTGATACTAAAATAATGCAACAAGTAGTGGCTAGAGAACCTGGTTGTTCTATTAATAATCTAAGAAATATGTTACATTTTATATATAACGGTCATGATGCAACATTTAATAGAATAGTTGGAATAATTATACATGTTTATTTATTTGAATATAAACGAAAAGTTGAAGATATAAAAACAATGGACTTTGAAGTTGAAATGAGAAAGTACTACAAAGGTCAAAAAATAGATGATAAAAACTTAAATGAAATGAAAATGCATATAGATAAAGTAATGGAAGGTTCAGGATTAAATAAAAAAATAACAAGAGATGCTACAAAAAATGATTGTAAAAGAGCTTTCTTTTTATATGTAGTAATATATATCAGATATTGTATATTAGGATAGGAGGTATAATACTATGAGTGGTGTAGAAACTAAAAAATGTATAAAATGTGGGAGAGTGTTACCTGCGACAGAAGCTTATTTTAAGTACACCAATAAAAATAAAAATAACTTTAGATCTTGGTGTAGAGATTGTGATAAAGAATATCAAAAAGCTTATAGAGAAAAAAATAGAGAGAAGAATAAAGAATATTATAAGAAATATTATCAAGAAAATAAAGAAGAACTGCTTGAAAAAGGTAAAAAATATGTAGACGAGCATAGAGAACAATATTTAGATTATCATAGACAGTATTATAAAGAAAACAAAGAAAGACTGGATAAAGATGCTAGAATATATAGAGAACAACATAGAGAAGAAATTGCTGAATATCATAAGAAATACCGAAAAGAACATAGAGATGAAAAAAGAACATATTTCTTTAACCGTGCAGCTAGAGATAGATATACTAATGATGAAATAGAATTCAATAATATAACAATGGAAGAATTTCTAAACATTTATAGTTTTTTTGATAATAAATGTGCTTACAGTGGTGTTGAATTAAACGAATCAAATAGATCTATAGATCATATAATACCTTTAGAATTAGGAGGGACTAATGATTTGTGGAATTTAGTACCTTGTACAAGAGCTTATAATGCATCTAAATGTAATAAAACCTTGGAAGAATGGTATCCTAACGCTTTTTGTTATTCAGAAGAAAGACTTAATAAGATATATGAATGGATAAATCTAAATAAAGAGGGTGGGCATTATGATGAATAGTAAAAAAAGAAAAGAGATGGAAAATCTAATTTATGGGTTCTTTGATGCATTCGATCCAACTGGTAGGAATACGGAGTATTATAGAAACAAATTTAAAAGTATGAGCGACGCACAATTTGATAATTATTTTAAACAATTATTTGCTCAAGATGATCCATATTTAACAGCAACTATGGTTGATTATGAGAATCCTATATTGATTGAAAATATTGAAAAAGCTGCGGACTTTTTACAAGTTCCCCTTTTTGAAAGAGTCGTGTTACCATATGCCAGTTCGGATCCTAACAACCCAATAATCACAAAACATGAATGTTTAGTGGGGTATTTAAATATAAAGCGTTAATTGAAGGCGTTTTTAAAACCTCTTTAATTGCTGGGAAGCCTAAGTCCTTTAAGGATATGGTAATCAGCAGCCAAGACTTCTTTTAGAAGTAAGGTTCAACGACTATCGAAAGGGTATCTATAGAGAAATACTATAGAGAGTAACCGAGTAGAGTACACTCAAGCGAGTGGAAACGGGAGGGTTCCTATATTTGGTAATAGAGTATAGGAATATGATATAGTCTAAACTTCTATAGAAATATAGAGCAGTTATAATAAGCGGTATAGTTGTAGCGAAACTGTACGAATATAAATTTGCTTCAGCAAATGAACTTTAAAAAACTTGGGCTTTCTACAGATATTACCGATAGAAACATGATAACTGGTCAGGTTGTAGGTCATGATAAAAACTCAAGAAACTCAGATGCAGAAACCACTTCGTTATTAACAGTTGGTGCGAATAAGTCTCTTAAAGAGTTTATGTCTATGAGAGCTGACGATATGGTTATGAAGAAAGAAATGACGCAAAAAATAATAAGAGATGGTTATGTGGCTATGGATGATTTAACTGATAAACTATCTAATAAAACAACATTAAACTCAGCAGCTGTATTCTTTATAGGAATGGGTTTAATGACTGACTTAGTAATGAATGATTATTTCTTACCAAAAGCAAACATACTGGACGAAGATTAATGTAATTTACAATATTTCAATCCCATATTATAAAAGTGAAATACTATTATAATATGAAAGGAATTGATATTATGAAACAAAATTTAAATAATTATATAGAGGAAATAATAACAAGATATAAAAACTTTGATGGAGCACATGATGAAGAACATGCAAAAACAGTTATAAGTAATTCAGAATATATAGCAAATTGTATGATCCAAGAAGAAAATATAGAAATAAATATGGATATGGTTAGAATAATAGCAGCAATGCATGATTTAGGATTAGCGTATGACAGAAAAACACATCATATAAAATCAGGAGAAATAGTTAGAAAAGAAGAAACTTTAAAAGAGTTCTTTAATGATGAACAGATAGAAATCATAGCAAAATCAGTTGAAGAACATAGAGCAAGTTATAAAGGAGAATATACAAGCATATATAGTATGATAGTATCAGATGCTGATAGAATAAATGATATATACACAATGATAAATAGAAGTTATAAATACAATAAGAAACATAATCCTGAATTTAGTGAAGAAGAATTATATCATGCTGTAACAGATCATTTAAGAGACAAATATGGTAGTGAAGGTTATGCAAGATTTAATACAAAGTATGCTGATGAACAATTAAAACTAACAAGAGAAATACTTATAAATGAAGAAGAATATGATAAAATATATTCTGAATTATTCGGAATGCAATGGAAATAAGATACCTAAGGGTATCTTATTTTTTATATTCATTATAACAAATATTTAGAAAATAGAAAGGGGATTGATAAAAATGAAAAGAATGATGATTACAGGATTAATCCTTACATTAATTTTAAGTTGTATAGGGCTATCAGGTTGTAAAAAAATTGAAGAAATTGATAATAACAATAATACACAAACTGAAGAACCTCAGATAAATGTATATGTTTTAGAAAAAGAATATAATGCAATATTAGGTCTTGCCGAAAACGTATATATGATGTTGTCAGAAAATGAAAATGAGATGACACCAATGCAAGCTATCGAAATGATAGAATATATACAAAAGAATAGAATAAAACCAACACAAGAATTAACAATCGCATTAGATGACTCATTAGATGATTTATTAGAATTATTTATAAAATATTATATGGCTTCAGAAAGCGAAAAACCCGTTGTTGAAGCTGAAATAATAGAACTTTTAGAGTATATGAATGATTTAAGTTTAGAAATAGAAAGAATTATAGACGAATATAAAACGATTATATAAAGTTTTATAAATATGTTAACAAAATAGTAACATAAAAATATAATTTATGTATCGGTTAAATAAAAAATATATTTTAAAGGAGAGGTCTATATGAATAAAAAAATAAAAAGTTTATTAGTAGCTGGGTTATTAGTAGTTGGAATGAGTGGAAATGTTTTTGCTGCAGAAAGCGATTTACCTTCAATTTCTACATCTACAATAACACAACCAAAATTTGAAGATGGTAAAAGAGTTGTAGAACTTCAAGGTGGTCTTATAATAGTTGAAATGACGGAAAAAGAAAATGGTGAATATGATATAGTTGTAAAATGGGATGGTGAAAGTATAAAAGTATTAGGAGTAAAATCATATTATGAAAACGGTTCTATAGACCATACAAATTATTTTGAAGAATTATACCATTGTAATACATTAGAGGAAGAAGGTGAGTTCTTTAAAGGTACGGTTTTAGGAGGAGGAAATGGAGTCTCTGGACCTTTAGGAAAATTAGTTAAAGTTGAGGTAACATTTGAAAATCTTACAAAAGGTAATGAACCGGTAGTTCCACCAGAAGAACCAGAACCAGAAGAGGGAATAGACGATCCGGAAACAGGAGATGCAGGGATGATGGTCGGAATAGCAACCGCAACATTAGCAAGTTTAGGATTAGTTGTTGTAAATAAAAAGAAAGATGAATAAGTAAAATAGAGTAGAGATTTTCTCTACTCTATTTTAATTTTAAGGAGGTTGAGATATATGCGATTTAAAAGTATAATAAATATGATGTTGATTTCTATTTTATCTATAAGTGTTTGGGAAATAGGTCAGAAACAATGGGATTATTACAAAGCTAGAGAGACTTACAAACTAGCACAAGAAGAAAAACAACAAATGGATGATGCGACAACGTATTTAAAAGAAAATGGATATGACTGGATAACTGTAGAAGGTACATCTATAAACTATCCAATCATGACGTATACAGACAATAGCTATTATATAAGTCACGACTATAAAGGGAATAAAAGTAACAGTGGTGCTATTTTTTATTGTTCTAGTGATAAACCGTTTAATGGTAGATATACTATGATATATGGACATAGTATGAAAAATGGAACAATGTTTAATAACCTACATTTCTTTCAAAAAGATAAGCAACGATTTAAAGATTCTATATTAACTATAGAAACAGTGGAAGGTGTTCGTAGATACAAACCATTTGCTTATTATGTAACTAATAACAATTTTTTCTATAAGAAAATAGATGAAATGAAAACAATTGATGCAATAACGTTGATAAAACAGAATAGTGATTATTTTATTAATGGAGTCGAATACGATGAAAATAGTCATATAGTTGGTTTATATACATGTGATTACAGTATTAATAACGGTAGGTTGATAGTGTTTTATATATCGGAATAATTTTTTATAATGCGATATACAATTATTTATGAAAGAAGTTCTATTTGGTTTAATATGCATACATGTGTTAGAAATATGAGGTTAGTATAAAATAGAGGTGATTAAATATGAAAGACATTATTAATTTAATTTGCGATGTTATCATATTATGCGTTTTATTAACTACAGGAATGATTGTTATACATGAAGTATTTATGAAAAGTTTATTATGTATTGCAGCCTGCATAGCAATTTTTATTAAAATAAAAGAATTATATTTGACAATAAAGAAAAATCATGATAAAACTAAAGAATAAGTTATGGTGATTTATTTCACCATAACTTATATTTCTACCGTAAAAGATAATATTTCAATACTATATTATATAATTGAAATATAATAAATATTATTTGGGGGTTTGATACCATGAAAGAAAATTTAAATGGTTATAGAAAACAATTTAAAGGAAATGGTAGCGATGAACCTACAGATAAACAAAAGAATATAATTAAAAAATTAAAAGCATTTTATGGAGATGACGTAATTCCTGATTGTAATACAAAAGGAGCAGCGTGGAGATGTATTAACAAATATCAAGAAGTTGTAAAATTCGACAGAACTAAAAATGAATTTTATATTGAAGATGTTTCAGTAACTAATAAAACATCTTACAGATTAATAACAGAGGATGAATATATATGTGCAAAATTAATTAAAGAAGTTAAAAAATTAATGACAGAAAAAAATATAGAAGAATTTGAAGAAACTTTGAGTTATATAGGAGATTATAGTATAATAAAAGACGTATGTGAATGTATATTAAAACAACAAAATCAGTAGAAGCTTTTGAAACTGATTGAGTGATGTAAAAATAATATATATATATATAAATAATTGGAGGTAATGTATATGAATAAATTACAAGCTGCTATAATAGAAGGATTAAAAGAATTTTATGGAGAAGATTTATATGTTCCTGAATCAATGTCTGTTGAAGAAGCTGCAGAATTTATAATTAAACATGATAGTGAATTAACAGAAGCTTTTGATGAATACTTTGGAGGAGGATTGTTTATTGCTGGGAAGTTAATCGTAGCTGAAGGACAATACAGTGCAGAAGAATTTATGGAGGCAATAGGAGCTGACGATGAGATGGATACGATGACTTATTTTGACATAGACTTTAATTGTTATGATTATTACACAATAAACAATTTTAAACTAAATGAAGAACAACTTGAAGATCAAAGAAAGAAAATAGAAGAAATGAATAAAAAGTTTGCAGAAGAGGAAAGACAAATGCTTGAATATGAAGATTATTTAGCTGAACATGCTTATGATGATTTATATGATGGATATGATCCAGGAGATGATTTTGTGACTGATTGGATACGTTCTTTAGAATAATGATTATAAATATTTTAATATAAAAAATAATAGGAGGGTTTATAATATGAAAAATATAAATAATTTTATGAATGAAATGAGTTATAATTTATCTTTACAAGAATTAGAAGAAGTTATAGTTGATTATCAAGACGTTATAATAGAGTTTATAATAAATAATCAATACAACAAAAAGTATAGTAAAGAATTTAAAGAAGTTTGTAGTGAAATAAGAAGTGATAAATTCTTTAGTGTATTATCAAGAATGATACATGAAGATGATGAAAGAATTAAATCTGATATGGCTTATGTATTATATACAGCAACACATTTCAGTTTTGTTGAAAAAGGATTAAAAGATGAAGCAGTTGAATTAGGATATAAATTAAGAAATGAACAATTAGAAGGGCAATTAACAGATGACGATGAATTAAATATAGCAATAGTTATATGTTCCATAAAAGCATTTAGAAATTATAATTCAACACCATTCATAAGATCTAAAATGGTTGAAAATATAGTTGAATCTTTACCGGAAATATTATTTAACGTTTGCGGAAAATTAAAAGGATTAGAACCAAAACAAATAACTGATAAGATGATAAGTGAAATATTATTTAATTCAATTATAGATTTAGAAGTTAGAGATATTTTAATGGCTTTAGGAAAAGCAAAATTCCCTGATGATATAGAACCTAAATATAAACCATTTGCAATAAGAATACAATCATTCTTATATAAAATTATATCAACATTATCACAACAATCATTTGATGAGGCTATGGTTGTTATATGTAAATCAATCAAGAGATTTAACGAAAGAACAGGAATGAATGAAACATTTATGGATAAATATTTAAACTATAGATTGTTAGTAGGATTTGTAAAGAGTGGTCATAAAATACCAGCACCAATGTTTACAACATGTGCTATGTTAGCTGAATTTATAAATAAACATAAAGAATTTGCTCAATTATTTTAAGGAGGTATATAACAAATGAAAAAAGATTTAGGAAAATTTCTAATAGCAACAGGATCTGTAGAATCATATAACAATAAGCCAAGTTTAATAAGGGTATTAATATATAAATTTAAAAGACTAATTAATAAGGAGATGTAGTATGGGTAAGAGTAAAGATATAATGAAAATAAAAGGAACTGTAATAAAATGTCTGCCTGGAGCTAAATTTATAGTTCAGGCAGATGAAGTTGATGTAACAGCAACATGTGTATTATCAGGTAAACTAAGACAAAATAAAATAATGTTAGTTGAAAATGATAAAGTAGAATTTGAAATATCAATTTACGATTTAACAACCGGAAGAATAGTTTGGAGATACTAATTTGATAAGAGGAAAAATTCCTCTTATCAAATTTTATATTTTACATAACATAATTATAAATATACTGTGAAGTCGATATGAATATGTAAGTCAAAAGCTTACATACAATGGCGCGAAACAAGTGGTGCTGATGTAAACATCAGATGGATGGCAGGTGTGACCTGACAGCCATGCGGAATAGGTCATTGTCAAACAGTATTTACACTGTGAAGTTCATATCATATGTAAGTCAAAAGCTTACATACAATGGCGCGAAACAAGTGGTGCTGATGTAAACATCAGATGGATGGCAGGTGTGACCTGACAGCCATGCGGAATAGGTCATTGTCAAACAGTATTTAATTTACTTTTACATAGAGATAACCTTTAATAGGTTATCTCAAATTATTTTAAAAGGAGTGATTTATATGTATATAACAATAGAATCTGAAGTTCATAAAGATTGGGGTTATGGATTAGAATTTAGATATTACGTTGACATGGATAATACATGGTGGTATTGTTATGAAGATATATGTGATTATATAGAATTAAATCAACAAGTTGCTGATAAAATATATAGACACAAATTACAAGAAGATGATAAAAGAACCGTATATGACAGAAACCATAACAATAATCGTGGGGAACAAGAAACGATAGTTCTATATTTTATATCTTCCAATGCTGTAAGATATATGGTGAAACGTAATAATGAACGTAACAGTAGATTAATAAAGGTTATGAACAATTTGGAATTCGTTAGTGGAGCTCATGAAATATTTAACGATAACGAAGAGTTAAAAGAAAGAATAAATGTTTTAGGTAAATCTATAGAAAAATATGATTATGAAGAAATATTCTATCAGGCAAAACAATTAGTTGAATCTGAATCGGGTAAAAATATATTAGACAAGATGGGAGTTATAGATAAAGATAAAGAATCTTTAATAGAACAGATAAAACATGAGATATACGATTATGATGAAAATATAGAAGAAGTACAATTAACCATGAGAAACCTAAATGAAGAAAAGAAAGTTAAATTTAAAAAATCAGAAACAGAAATTCCTAAGTGGTTAAGTGAAGTTGTGAAATAATTCTAAACGGTGTTATATAACACCGTTTATTTTTTCTAAAGGAGGTAAAACATGAGATGATACAAAATGCAGTAATATCTTATTTCTCCAAAGGAGATGAAGAAGATGCGCTTGTGGGTATTTATAATATTGCTTATAAAATAGCACAAGATAATGAGGCTATAACGTTAATATTTATAAATTTATCAAATGATTATGATACAATAACAATAGATGATTTATCATATCCTATACCATATGGATCATATTCAGAATATAACGAGTATACGTTTGAAGAATTAGAAGATCAAATATATTACATTTACAAAGAATTTTATTCACAAGGTGTTTTATATGAACCTGTGGTTATAATGATCCATGATGCTTCTAAGTTATGTGAAGATAATGATGATTATCAAATCATAAGTTATTTAGATGATAAATTAACTTTATTAGATATTATGCAAGTTTATGTATTTTGTACAATAAGAGAAAAATAAAAATTAATAATAACTATAACAAATAAATATAATTATGAAAATAATAAGGAGGTAAGATAATATGGCAAATCCTTTATTAAGTGCGTTAAGAGAGAATGATAAAGAAGGTTTATTTAATGCATCACCAGCAATGGTGTGTTATCCAACAGGAATTCCAACATTAGATTATCAATTAGGATATACGTTAGTATCTAAAGACCAATATGGAGCAGTAACTGGGACACATGATTGTCTTGGTTTAGTTGGTGGTAGTTTTATAACTATCATAGGAAAATCAGGAACTGCAAAAACAGCGATAGCATGTAAAATGGGAGCGGAAATAGTTAAAAATCATAAATCAAGTTTCGTTTTACATTATGATTTAGAACAAGCATTAAACCCAACAAGGGTTATGAATGTAACAGGATTAACAAATGCAGAATATATGGACCATTATGTATTAAAATCTTCACGTTCATATATTGAGGATATATTTGATACGATTATGGATATAGCAAATGAAAAGCAAAAGAATAAAAAACTTTATCAGTATACAACTGATTTTAAAGATGAGTTTGGTCAACCAATAACATTATACGAGCCAACAGTATTCATAATAGATTCGATACCAGTATTGGCTACAAGACCAGATCAAAAGAAAGTTAAAGCTAAGAAAGGTTCAGGTCAAGAAGATTATTATGTTGAAGACCAAGAGATAGAAGGTCAAACATATGCAATGAGGGTAGCAAGAGCATTAAAGCAATTCTTTAGTAGATTAATACCAATAATAAAAGAATTTAATATAACTATAATAAGTATTAACCATATAAATCAAAAGATAGAAATAAATCCATTTGCAAAATCACAAGCACAAGTTTTATATCTAAAACAAGACGAAAGTTTGCCTGGAGGAAATGCACCCATTAACGCAAATAGTGGCATATAATAGTAATATTATATGAAAACCTCTTTAATTGCTGGAAAGCCTAAGTCCTTTAACGAGGATATGGTAATCAGCAGCCAAGGTATATAATTAAAAGTATGTCAAAGATGCTAAAAGAAATAGACGTAGAGGATAAAAATAAATTGTATACAAGGTTCAACGACTATCGAAAGGGTAGCTATGGAGAAAGACCATAGTGAGAACCGAGTAGAGTACACTCAAGCGAGTGGAAATGGGAGGGTTCCTATATTTGGTAACAGAATATAGGATTATGATATAGTCTGCTCTATATGGAAACATATAGAAGGTATAGAAGTAGCGTTCTATATCGTAACAAATAGGATATTTTGCTAATACATTAATAAAACATGTTGCAGTAGGAAGTTCTAAATGTACGGTAGAAGAAGATGGATATTCAGGATTTAGAATAAATGCTGAAATAATAAAATCAAGAACGAATATATCTGGAGCAAAAGTCCCAATGATATATGACCAAGATCACGGATTTAGTAAGGAAAGAACATTATTAGAATATGCAAGAGATTTAGGATTAATTAATGGATCTAGAATAGCTGCTAGATATTTAGGTGATGATGATAGTGTTAAATTTAACGAAAAGGATATAGTAAACGAATATCAGAATAGAGAAGAAGTACGAGCAGCTTTTGATAAGTGGGTGTACCCACATCTAGAACAAATGTTATCTAGAGTAAATAAAGAAGAAGAAAAAGAAATGATGGAAAAAGACCAAAATGATTTATTAAACATAATAGATGAAGATTAGACGGATGATTAATTTCATCCGTCTTTTTTCTAATGTAAAAGATAAAATTTCAATTATATATTATATCAATGAAATAAATAATATATAATTGGAGGAGTAACATGATAAAATTAATAAATGATATGGAAGCTGTTAAAATATTTGGTGTATCAACACCTAATTCTAGAGTTATAATGTATAATGATATACCTGCAGGTATAATAGATTTCTATGTAGGACATAACTATGTAAAAATAATGTATATAACTATAAGTGATGAACATAGAAGAAAAGGTATAGCTGCTGAGGTTATAAATATGCTAAAGAATAATCATCAAGGTAAATTTATGTATGGAGATTCAGTTCCAGGAGCATTAAGATTCTGGGAAAGCATGGGAGCAGAATTTGATGAAGATCCTGATGAAGATTATTTAACTCCATTTCACATAGAATGTTAGGAGGATTATATGATTAAACTTGTATTGACAAATACGATTAAAGATAGGTATTATATTCATTTAAATGATGAAGTAGTTGGTGTGATAGAATATAAGGATTATGGAGATGAAATAGAAATAAAATATATAAAGATTCATAAAGAATATAGACGTATGGGTATAGCAACAAGAGCTGTTAATATGTTAAAGAGTAGAACTAATTTGATAACAGGTGATTCTTTACCTGAAGCATTAGAATTTTGGAAGTCGTTAAATGCACAATTCTATGAACCATTTGAAAATGATGATGTAGTATTAACACCATTTATATTAAAAAATTATTAGGAGGTTGTGTGTATGATGATATTTGGTGAAAGTTATTATAATGAGTGGTTAGGACCTGTATATACAATTTTAATAGATAAAGAAGAAGCCGGATCAGTTAGATACGAAGAAGTCGGATCAGTTAGATACGAAGAAGGAGAAGATGAAGTTTGGATTGACGTTTTATCATTTGAATGTGGTTACAAACAATTTGAAAATTTTGCAGAAGCTATTGATATATTAAAATCTATGTTCCCTGGAAAGAAATTAACAGGTTTAGCAGGACCGATAGGCTGCTATTGTGGTGATATAGAATATTGGGTTGAATTAGGAGCAATAACTTATCCGGATCCAGATGATGATATATTTACAGTATTCGAATTACAATGTTAGGAGGTTAGTATGATTAAATTAATACCTATAAAAGATGATTGTGAAAAAGTTTATATCTTTATGAACGATGTTAATATAGGTAAATTGAATTATTATGTTACAAACGATATTGTTATGATAAACTATCTTTTAATATATGAAGAATATAGAAAAGGAGGTCTTGGTAAAGATATTGTTAATTATATAATGAATCATAACAAAGAAAAAATTATTTATGGTGATGCTTTACCAGAAGCAGTAAAGTTTTGGAAAAAGATGGGAGCGGAGTTTTCAGATCCGCTCCCATCTAAAATTAAACCAGAAGTATTATTAACACCGTTTAAAATAATATAAATAGGGAGAGAATATTATGAGCCAAAAAATATCAATTGATAGTATATACAACAGATGTGAAATGCTTTATGAATATTGCACAAAATCTTGTAAGTATAATCATTTCATAATAGATGAAGTTAATGAAGATTGGGTTAAGGAAATGAAAAAAGCAATGAACAATGAAGACAAAAAACGAGCAGTTATGTATTACATGAAAATTGATAGACAGATTGACGAACTTAGAAATAAATATTGTTACAATGTATTACCTTATCAATCTTCGTTTAGAGGAATAGCAAAGGACTTATATAGAGAACTTAAAATGTCATGGTTATTATACACCATAGACGATTTTGATTATATAGGTTACGTTTTAAGATTTATAAGCACGTCTGAACATTATGTTATAAAAGAATTTCTAAAACGAAGAAGTGATACAATGTTTATACAAAAAGATATACCGATAGATCCAGATAGTTTCTATTGTGGATATATACCTATAGAAGCATTTCTATATTATGCAATAACATTATTCCAAGCGTATAATGTATAAATTTTAATTATATATTATAAATATGAATAATAATTTAGGAGGTAATATATATGGCTAGAGAGAAAAAACAAGAACAAGTAAAAGTTAATTTTAATAGTGATAATGCATTCTTAAAAGAACAACTACAAGAATTAGAAAAGAAATATTATGGAAAAGATGATATCTTTGGTATGACAGCATTAACAAGAATAGGTTATATATCAGGGAACAGGGGGATAATGACAACAGGACATCTTAAACAAGCAATGACTCCTATTAATCCTCAATTCCCTAAAGTGTTTACAGAATATGAAAACATGGTAGGAAAGAACTCAACAGGTATTCAACGTTCTAAAAGAGAATGGAGAATAATTGATAAGATATATAAATTTGAAGAAGGTAACCATATGTATACATTATTAGTATACGATGAAGCTACAGGATATTATGATGTTATACAAAAGAAATTAGTAGAAGATTTAACAGAAAAATTTGGATTTAGATATAATACAGAAGAATTAGATAAACTTCAAATAGGAGATATAATTCCAAAAGATTCAGTATTATATAAATCTACGTCATATGATGAATACAACAATTATAGATTTGGAGTTAATGCAACATTCTGTTATACATCTGATGTAAGAACTACAGAAGATGCTATTCTTGTAAGTGAATCATTTGCAGATAGTTTCAGATGTGTTGAAGTAGAAACTATAAAAGTATCAATAAACGACAATGACGTATTATTAAATCTTTATGGAGATGAAAATAATTATAAATGTTTCCCAGATATTGGAGAATATATAAACAATGCAATCATATGTGCAACAAGAAGGATTAATAATGAACAGATATTCTATGATTTTAAAGAAACAAATTTAAGAAAGATAAATTTTGGAGAAGATGTTTTATGTATAGAACATGGGTATGGTGGTAAAATAATAGATATAAAAGTATTCTCAAATAAAACGTATGAAGAAATGGAATTAAATGAATATCATGCACAAGTTAATAGATATTATAAAAACGAACAAAGATTTTATAAAGAAATGAAAGAAGCAACAGAACATATAGTATTAGATAATAAAGATCATAGTAGAAACTTCAACTATATGTATAAGAAAAGTAAAGATATATTGGATGATAATGTTAAATGGAGTGAACAACAAGGGAAGAAACCATTCAGTAATATAATAATAGAATTCACAGTAGAAAGAGAAGTTCCATTAAAAGAAGGTAGTAAAATAACAGGGTTATTTGGAAATAAGGGTGTTATATCTAAGATAGTTCCAGATGACGAAATGCCTGTATTAGAAAACGGTAAAGTTGTAGATGTTCTATTTAACTGTCTAGGGGTTATAAACAGACTTAACTCTTTCCAATTATTCGAGCAATCTATAAACTTTATAATGAATAGAACTATAGATAGAATAAAAACATTAGAAACTAATGACCAAAGAGCTGCGGTTATATTCACAATGATAAAACATTTCAATACAAGACAAGCTAATGAAATGGGTGAAATGTATAGTAAATTAAATGTTGAAGAAAGAGAAGAGTTTATACAAGATGTTTATGAAAGAGGTATATTTGTACACATCCCACCATTCTGGCATGAGAGACCATTGTTTGACGTATTAAATGAAATATATGCTAAATATGATTGGTTAACTCCATATAAAGCTTATATTAAAAAGAATGGTAGATATAGACCAATAATGAATGAATTGATAGTTGGTGAGATGTATATAATAAGATTAAAGCAAACAGCATCTAAAGGTTTAAGTACAAGATCTGTTGGTGGTGTTAACTTAATAGGAGTTCCTGTTAAAGATGCACAAGCAAAAGAAAATAAAATCTTATATAGTAAAACTCCTTGTAGATTAGGTCTTGATGAGGTTCTAAATCTATTAATAGGAATGGATCCATATGATCTAGCTAAGATGAGTATGAGTTATAGAAACTCTATAGAAGGAACACATGATTTACCAGTTCAGTTATTAAAACAAGGATTGGTTGAACAACTTAGAGACGATGATAAAATAATCAATAGAAATATAGAAGTATTCAACGCTTATCTGAAAACGATGGGTTACAAATTACAACAATCAGAAACTATTAAAGAACTAATCTTCGAATCAATAGATAATGATTTACATGAAAGAATATTACCTAATGGTGAGAAAGTATTAGTTACAGATGATAAATATATTGAATTATTAATAGAACATAAGATTGATAAATATTTTGAGGAAGAAATATTTATAGGACCTATGGAAGAATATGAAGAACTTAGAAAAGAATTATTTAATAAGTTTAAGAAAGAAATAGAAGAAACTAAATATGAACTATAGAGAATATTCTCTATAGTTCATTTTATATGTTCCTGAAAGTGTAATTCTCAAAATTTTAAGCCTATATTATAACAGTGAAGTAAATAAAATATATAATAAATTTAGGAGGATTTTAATATGAAAAAATATAATTTAAATTTAAAAGAAAACGAAGAAATGATGTATGATTGTGATGATTTAATGGAACAAGAATTAGTAACATTCAAAAAATCAATAAAAGACATAAAAGAAAAAGATATAACAAAATTTGGTAACTGGACTAAAATATATAAAGCATTAAACTATGATATAATTGAAGGATTAGAAGTTAAGAATACAATAAAATTTAATGATTATTCAGCAGTTGTAGAAATAACATTTAGAGGAAAAACTGAATATGATCTAATAAATTTAAATCCAGAATCAATGACAGTTGCTTGTATGAATGTTAAAGAAGATAAAGTTAGACCATATGTTATAAGAAGATTATTAGTTCCTCAAACAGTTGAAGAAGCTTTAATGTATGCTAAATCTCCATTACCAGAAGATGGAATAAAATCTGTAGCAAAAACTATAGAAACAGTTAAAAATCCTAAGGCAGTTTCTATGAACCAACCTAAAGAACAACCTAAGAAAGATGATAAGAAAGAAGAAGTAAAACAACAAGTTAAAACTGAAGAACAACCTAAGAAACAACAAGCTAAAGAACAACCTAAGAAAGTAGCAACAACTCCAAAATATAGTGGTAGACCAGAAGTGAAAAATTATCCACAACCAGATTATAGTGTAGCTGTAGGTAGAAAAGAAAGAATAAAACCTGAACCTAAGAAACCAGCTCCTAAATGTGGATGGCAACCAGATGGAAGTTATAAATTCTATTAAGATAAGAGCTAAGCTCTTATCTTTTTATATTCTTTAACACAATTAAATATATATTTAAAATTAGGAGGTATTTAATATGAGTAAGAAAATATCAATATACCATCAATTAGATGTAATTCATAAAGAGTTATTAAAAATGGATGATGATTCTGTAAATGAAATAGTCGAAATGCTTAAAGGGATAAACTTCGAAGGTATTGTAGAATTCTTCAATGAAGCTGATAAATTAGATGATATGGATTTATTTACATGTAGGAAACTTGTAGAAATACTACAATTTATTTATAATAATACAGATATAGTCCCACCAGTATCAGATGAGACGTATGATAAATTATATCAGATAATGTTAGATGCTGGTTTAGGAGATATTGTGGGTTCCGTTAATAGTCAAGGTAAACCAGTTAGAGAGCATAGATATCCTGATTTAAGAGGAACTTTAAATAAAGTACATTTTGTGTTTAATCTTGATAAAGAAGGAGATAAAAGAAGAAGTATAGAAGATTGGATAACAACTATAGAAAATATCTTAGGATATCCTATAAATAATTCTAAAGATTTTGAATTAAGATTACAAGCTAAATGGGATGGATGTTCGGCAGTATTCGAGTGTGATGAAGAAGGTGAATTAGAACATGTATTAATGAGGGGTGATACGGAAAAGAACTTGGCAGTTGATATATTAGAGTTATTTAAAGATAAAATAAGTTTTAATCAATTTGCAAATGGTAAAGATAAATTTGCAATACAAACAGAAGTTCTTATGAATCAATCTGCATATGAAAGAATAATAAAAGAATATAAAGATTTCAAATCTCCTCGTTCAGCAACTTCATCAATATTAAATGAAAAAGTTTTACAACCAGAACTTACAGAGTATTTAACAGTAGAGCCATTAAGAATACAATATGTGGGAAAACAACCCGAAATAATTCCAAATGAAGAATTTGATATGATATCAAACTTATTTGATTTGAGAGATATTAGAGAATGTATAAGACAAATAAATGAACATGCTAAAGCTGAAGGTAAAAGTACAGATGGTGTAGTATTACATCTTATAGATAAAAATATGCAGAATAAATTAGGTAGAGACGGAGCTATAAACAGATATGAAGTTGCTTATAAATTTCCAGCAGAAGCTAAGAAGGCTAAATTAATAGATATAGATTTCTCTTATGGATTAGGAGGTAATATAACACCTGTAGCGAAAATAGAACCTATTGTAATGTTAGGTAAAACTATAAGTTCTATATCTATAGGTTCTATAGATAGATTTAGAAGTATGCAACATAAATTATGTTCAGGAAGTGAGATAATAGTAAGATATGAAATAATTCCATATATGGAAGTGAATGATACATGCAAAGTAAATGGATTCGGTAAACCTTTCTATATTCCAACACATTGTAAACATTGTGGTCATCAATTAGTAGAGGATCCATTATTAAAATGTATTAATGAAGATTGTCCTTCAAGAATAATAGGGAATGTTGTAAACTATATAAATAAGATGAGAATAGAAAATATAAATATAGAAACAGTTTCAACATTATTTGACCAAGGTATAATAACTAAAATAGAATCATTGTATGAACTAGATAAACATAAATCTAAAATAGTTTCATTACCAGGATTTGGAGAAAAATCTTATGAAAAAATGATTGATGGTGTTAATAAGCGTAAAGTTGTATTTGATTATGAACTATTAGGTTCATTAGGAATTCAATCTATAGGTGTAAGAATGTTTAAGAAGATATTATCCGTTATGGATTTAGAAACATTATTGAGATTAGCTAAAGACGGAATGTTGGCAATTAATTTAATGGGGTTATCTGGATTTGGAGAGAAAACAGCTAATAGAGTTCAACATGGTATATTAAGTAAATTACCGACTATATATTATCTATTGAACGTTATACAATTAAAAGAAAAAGTTGCTCCAGGAAAATTGAAAGGAAAAGTATGTTTCTCTCAAATAAGAGATCCTAAATTTGAATCAGTATTAATACAAAATGGATATGAAGTGGTTGATTCATTAACTAAATCTACAGATTATTTAGTAGTACCAAATCCTGAAGTAACATCTAGTAAAATAACAAAAGCTAAAAAGTATGGAATTCAAATATATAGCTTAGAGGAAGCAAAATTAAAATTAAAATAAAGAACAATAAATTAATAATGTTAGGGTAAATAAAATAGGATTAGTCTCTTAGTAACATGAGAATTACTTAACCGTAACCAGAACGACGTAAGCTGATAATTCCAGTGATACGGATTAGTAAGCATCGGTTATGCATGTGAAAAGAGGCTAAAGAACTATTTTTAAGATTTTACCCTGTATAAATTTTGAGTCTCATAGCACTGAATTTTTTATATATTATTTCGAGTGAATGAGTCTAATTGTTACTAAGTACGTTCTATCAGTACGTCTTATCATATAGATAATTCAGGAAAGTGGTTCAGGAAAACAGTCAACGATTAGCCCCGAGATATCGAATTGGTTATTAAAAAGTTTAGTTATATAAGGCGATTTTATATTTTTTTTAATTTGAACTGGTGATACACGACTGAGGTTACTTAGCATTGACAACATAGGATTTGACCTTGCGGTAATCAAATATAACTTGAAATTATTTAAGTTGTATAAAGGTTGTGTATCACCCTTCCTACGTTCAAATTAAATTTTATTAACAATATAACAAATATGTAGATTAAATAATATATAGGAGGTAATATTTATGAATGGAAAGAAAATAACAAAAACTATTTTAGTTATAGGTAGAGTAGAATTTAAAGGTGCTCAATGGAATATTTTAAAAAGAATAATGGGTGTTTCTGAAGAAGAATATGAAAACTGTATAATAAATTTAGTTAATAAACCTTTATCATTTACAGTGCCTGATAATGTACAAAAATATGATTTAGTCGTAACTTCACAATCAGGACCGTTATTATTAAGAAATATGAAGAAAAGATGTAAAGATGTCCCACTAATAAAACCTTATTGGGATAAGGAAAAGAAATTTGTAGGATTTATGAAATTAAATGAAGTTGTAGTTAAATATGATTACGAACTTTTCAGATTTGAAAAATAACAGCATTAGACATCTATAGAGATATAGATGTCTAATTTTATGTTACTGTAAAAAGGTTATATTTCAATTATATATTATAATAATGAATAAAAATAATATTAGGAGGTAATTGATATGAGTAAATGGAAAAATTTAGAATTTATAGGATCTGAAAAGGAAATAAATAAAATATCTTTATCAACAATAGAATCTTTAAAAAGAAATTATAAATTATTAATAAACCAAGAAGTTATAATACCTGCAATGGTAGATTGTTTTATAGATTCAGCAATGTATGAAAGCTTACAAATGTTAGGAGCTGATAAAGTTAGAAGTGAGCTTAACTTATTTGAAATGTTAAGAATAGTTCATGAAGTAATACCAGGAGAAGAAAAACCTGAATTGTTAACAATAATAAGTTTAGGTAGAATGGCTATGAGAAGATTAGAATTAGAAATACCGAGTGATGATATAGAAGAAACTATGAATAGTGTAGCAGATGTTGATGTTAAACTATTAGAAATGATATCAATAAGAGCTGCACAATATTTAGAAGATAGACATGGATTAGTAATTAGAGATTGGCAAATAATATTTAAAGTTGCAGAAGTATTCTTTAATGAAATGATAGCATTCATTAAAGTTAACACAGTAACAGATGATACGTTAGTTGTATTTGATCAATTTTCAATAGTTTTAGATGACAGTGGGAAATTTGAATCTATAGAATTATCAGAATATGCTCAAAAGACAATTGAAGCTATATATGAAAATGTATTATCTGAAGTTAAAAGATTAATTGATGAGGATGACGCTTTTGCTGAAAATAATAGCAAAGGAGGTAAATAATTATGATAGAAGACTTCAAAAATCTATTTAGACATATGTTGTATAAACATTGTAATATATTAGTAAATGATTTATCCGAAGTAATTGATGAAGTATCAACATTTATCCATGAAAAGGTTGAACCTTATGTAAAAGAATCAGGTGATAGACTTGTTGTTCATGGTATAGAACTAATATACGATGATAATAAAATTATATGGAAATTATTTGATGGTGATTTTACAAATGTGTTGTTAGTAGATTTTTCAAATATAGATTATATCTTTGAAGATAAAGAGGAGTATATATTAAAAATAAAACAAAAATATGAACACTATCCAAAAGAATTTTATAATAAATCATTCTTTGCATTTATGGATGCCTTAGCTGATTTGGTATATAGTAGTGAGTTCATAGAAGAGGAATTAAACGTATTTGATTTATGTATATTACACAACAATGGAGAGAATAATATAATATATGAAGTATAGGGGGTAAAATATGAGTAATAAAATAAATTACCTTAATACAGTACCATGTATGGAAGCTATGGACCGCATAGCTTCCAAAACTTTTATACGATTAAGTTATGAATATGGGATTTGTATGATCCGTAGAGAATTAATCCCTTCTATGGGTTCAATATGTCTTAAAAGTTTGATAAGTAATTTAGGATCTATGAGGGGAAATAATATGGCAGTGTATATTAATTTATTTGACATATTAACATTAGGATTAGTCGAACTAAATTTTGATGAAACTGAAAAAGCAACTAACATATTACCAGATTTTAGAATAGGACCTAAAGGTTGTTTATGTTCTGGTATGGAATATGAAAAATATTTAAAATATCAAATGCCTATAGAAAAATATAACGGTAGAGTTATAGAAATAGAATCTAATAAACAAACATGGGACGATTTAGTTAGAGAAATGATTGATGCTTGTTATATCAATATAGGATTAAGATTAGAAGATTATAATCTAATAACTATATTCTTAAATATATTCTTAGAAGAAGTATTTTATGATTTAGGTATGAATAAACAAAAAGATTATGCTTACAAATTATTTGATATATTGTATTTTAATTATAAAGAAGAAGACGATTTATGGGGAACAGATGTTATGCCGGAATATAAACTTATGGTTAAAGATGACACATATAGTGAATTGAAGATTGAAAAATCAATTGAGGAATTTAAGAAAGAGAATGATAATGGTTTAAAACCATTAAGATATCAATAAGGAGTGTATAATATGGAAAGAAAATTATCAGAAATATTAAAAGAGTTAGCTGAATTAGAAGAAGAATACGCAAGAATAAATGATGAAATGGAAGAATCTGAAGAAAAAGATGATATGTTGTCGTATCTTTCACTTGCTATGGATTATTTAGATTGTTGTTTGATGTATGGTGATTATATAAATGATACAGGAATGGATTATGATTATTATAATTAGGAGGGCAATTATATGTATAAAATGTTAAGTGAATATACAAGAACTTTTGATGATAAATTAAATTTACCTCTAATTAATAGAGAGTTAGATAAACCATTATATATTTACGTATACGAAACGATTAAATCGTTGGAGGTATTCGAATCTATAAAGATTTTAGGATATGAATATAATGAAAATCCTAATGATATAAAACTTAACGATTATATAAGAACTAGATCACAAAATGGTAAGAAAGTTCAAGAAGATCCTGTAGAAGTTATGTATATGAGTGAATCTAGATGTGGTGAACTTAAGATTCATTATGAGCTATCTATAGATGTTAAACAAGAAGATGGTAGCGTTAAGATGATGAGTAAAACTTATACAAAGAATATATTAATTCCTATAAAGGATCAAGATGGTTATTATATGCTTAAAGGAAAGAGATATATTTTAATGTATCAGTTAGTTGATTCAACAACATATAGTACATCAAATAGTGTCGTGCTTAAATCTATAATGCCTATTACATTAAAAAGAAAAACAAAAGTAATTCATGATGTTGATAGAAATCCATATACAATCCCATTATATTTCACGAATATATTTAAGAATGAAATTAATATGATGTTATTATTCTTCTCTAAGATGGGATTTGTGGAATCATTAATATATTTCAGCATGGATAAAGTTATAAGTTTATCATTGACATTAGGAGATGATTTAGATAAGTACGTATATTTTAAAATAAGCAACGACGCATTTGTTAAAGTGAACAGATTCGCATTTGAAGAATCTATTGAAGTTAAATCTATAACAGGAATGATATTAGATTTAGTTAATAATAGAGTTTCAGTATCTGATATGGTGGATACAAATTTCTGGTTAGAGAAATTAGGTCATCAACCTAATATTCAACAACCTAACTTTAAAAGAGCAAAAGCGAGAAATCTTCTATTATCCGTTGACCGTATGATGGATATGACAACTAGAAGAGTTCTTAATATATCAGCAGATCATAAAGATAGTATGTATAGTGCATTAAGATGGATGTTTATGAATTATAACGATCTAAAGAGTAAAAGAATTATGGACATAACTAATAAAAGATTAAGAGATAATGAATATATAGCTTCATTAATGACAAGAGAGTTAAGTAATTCTCTATATAGAATCATGAGTAAAGTAAGAAAACCGCAATCAAGAAATTTAAATACATTAGAAGAATTATTTTCGTTTAGAGGTGATATATTAATAACTAATCTTTATAATTCGGGATTATTTAAGTTTGATGATACGGTTAATGATATGGATTTCTTCAATAAGTTACGTTATACAATTAAGGGACCAAATTCACAAGGAAATTCATCTGGAAAAACTATAGCTACATGTCAAAGAGGTATAGATCCTTCATTTGTAGGTAGAATAGATTTAAATGTTGTAGGAAACTCTTCTCCAGGTGAAACAGGTGTGTTGACGCCATTCATAAAAACATATGGATTAAATATATCAGATAAAAAAGAACCTGAAGACGGACAATATAAATTATTCAAAATTATAGAAGAAGCGGTTAAAAATGAATATGAATATATAGAACATTTCGGAATAGAAAATTATGATGATTATTATAAAATGGTAAACAAGTTATATGAAACAACAAGTGGTTGTTCTATAATAACATCTAAAAAAGAATAAAAATAATTAATTGGGGTTGGGATTATGCAGCGTATAGATAGAACGGGTGAGGTTAATGTTAATAAATATGGAACTAAAATGAAAATTGTTGAATATTATAGTGCCAAAAATATAATAGTTGAATTTCAAGATGAATATAAATACAGAGTCCACACGGAGTATAAAAATTTTAAGGAAGGATGTGTTAGAAATGTTTATGATAAATCAGTATATGGGGTTGGTATGTTTGGTGAAGGTAAATATGATAGGGTGCATTATTTAAAACTTTATAATAGTTGGCAACATATGCTTAGACGTTGCTATGATCCATATACGTTAAATGTTGATATGTCTTATATAGATTGTTTTGTAGATGAAAGATTTCACAATCTTCAAGATTTTGGGAAATGGTTTGAAGATAATTATTATGAAGTTGGTAATGAATTAATGTGTTTAGATAAAGATATATTAGTTAAAAATAATAAAATTTATTCTCCTGATACATGTGTTTTCGTACCTGAGAGAATCAATAAACTGTTTATACGTAATTGCAGTACAAGAGGTAAACTTCCTATAGGTATTTATAAACATGATAATAGATATATAGGACGATGTAATATTGTTGAAAATGGTAAGGAGAAAAGAATAGTTGTATCAGATTCAAAAAGTTTAACTGAAGCATTTTTAGGTTATAAAGATTTTAAAGAAACTTATATCAAAGCGGTAGCAAACACCTATAAGAACAGGATTCCTGATAAAGTTTACAATGCAATGATTAGTTATAGGGTTGAATGGGATGATTAGTAACAAAAAAAGAATGATTTAATTATCATTCTTTTTTCTTATAAAAAAATATAAATCACATAACAAAAAAGTAACGGAAAAATGAATAAATAAAATTTGAATTTTTAGGAGGTAATTATATGGGTGATAATAGATTATCATTTAACGTGTTTAGTGATGCGGATACAATGTTAGTTAAGGTTGTATGTGTTGAAGGTGTCGGTGCTATTTTAACATACACTGACAAGTTTAAAATGTTTAAAGAAGCCCATAAAACAACAGCAGAAAATTTAGAAAAAATATTAAATTCATTAAACGAATTATTTGCATACGGTCATATAGATGACGACATTGAATTAGTTAGAGTTTCAATGAGTATGTTAGAATCATTACCTTTTACATTCTATTTAGAATATTTAGAAGATACAGTTTCATCAAAAATAAATAGAGATCCGATGGAAGATTTTAATCCGATATTATTCGATATGAACATATTTCCAGATATGATGAGTATGAAAGGGGATGTTCCGGATATGTTAAATGTTGATAATTTTATGTTAAGTCCAAAGAAAGATAGTGTTTCTAAAAAAGAAGAACCTAAGAGAACTAGCCTTACATTTGATGATGTAGTTGGTATGCATGAAGTAAAAGAAAAATTAAGAGATGTTATAGATCAATTTAAAAATGCTGAAAAATATAAAGCATGGCATATAAAACCAATAAAAGGTATATTATTATATGGACCTTCTGGTACAGGTAAATCTTATATATCTGAAGCATTTGCTAATGAGATAGATGCTAAATTCTTCCCATTATCATCTGCAGATATAATAAGTAAGTACCTAGGAGAATCAGGTAAATCAATAAGAGCTAAATTTGAAGAAGCTAGAAAACATCCTTTATCTATAATATATATAGATGAAGTTGACTCAATAGCTGCTAAGAGAGATGGTTCTGAAAACAATAAAGAAAGAAATGCTACATTAAATGAACTTCTAGTTCAAATGGCTTCACCAGAAAATGATAATGTTATAATGATATTCGCAACAAATATGCTTGAATTATTAGACCCTGCATTCTTAAGATCAGGAAGATGTGACTTTAAAATAGAAGTTTCATTACCAGATTTTGATTGTAGAAAAGGTATATTAGAATTAAATTCTAAAGATAGACCAATAGCAGAAGATGTTGATTTTGATAAAATAGCAAGAAACATGAGTGGTATGAACTGTGCAGATATGGCAGTAGTTGCAAATGAAGCTGCTCGTAAAGCATTAAAAGCAGGTAAAGATGTAATAGAAGTTGAAGATTTTGAAAAAGCATTCGAAGAAATGATATGTGGTGCTAAATCTGAAACTAAGAGATTAGGTGAAAAAGAAAAAGAAATAGTTTCTATACATGAAACAGGACATTTATTTGCTAATGAAATATTCAAAGTAAATAAAACTAAAAAGATATCAATATTACCTAGAGGTACAACTTTAGGATTTGTAATGCATGCAAACGAAGAAGAGGATGATAAATTCTTACAAAGCAAAGAAGAATTATTAAATAGAATAAGAGTTTGTTTAGCTGGTAGAGCTGCTGAAGAAGTATTCTTCGGTGATGTTACAACTGGTGCAGCAAACGATTTAGAAAAAGCTAACAACATAGTTAATGCAATGGTATGTAACTATGGATTAGTTGAAGAATTAGGATTATCAACATTTGATCCTAAAAACCCAATGATAATATTCACAATACAAAAACATGTGGATAAAATATTAAAAGATTGCTATAGAGATGTTATAAATATGGTTGTAGAAAATAAAGATAAAATGAGAGATTTTGCAGAAGTGTTAAAAGAAAAAGAAGAAATGACAGGAGAAGAAATAAACGAAATATTATATCCTGAAACAGCAGATGCTGAATAATCATAAGCCTATGAGATTAATTTCTCATAGGCTTTTCATATTGTAAAAAGATCAATTTTCGATTATATATTATATAATTGATAACAATAAAATATAACAAGGAGGTAATATTATATGAATAATTATGGATATGGAAATTGTGTAATATGTATTGAAGGGGATGAGAATATATATTCTGTAGTTCCTTATTATAAAGGAATTAAGTTGGAAAAGAATACAGGATATCTTAAAGATGGATTAGTATATATCTATAGAGGAGATATATCTAGACAAAAGAAATTTAAAACAGGAATATTTACAGACAAGAAAGGTCATGTGTTCTTCTCAATGGATCCGGAAGAAGCTAGTAAATATTCATTTGAGAATATAAAAGACGATTCAATACAATCAATAATAAAACAAGCGGAGAAAGTAGACCCGATGTTAAAAAGAAAGATAATGAAACAAATAACACAATCTTCAGATATCTATCTTCCTGAGTTAGATCCTGGAGTAGATGATTGTTTCAAACATATGGTAAAACTTATGTTACATGATAAAAAGATTGACTTGAAACAATTTAAAGACAAGTTTGTTAAAAGTCATTCATTAACAAATTTAAAAGCCTCATTAGAAACAAAATCTAGTCCTGATGGAAAGAAAGGTTCTCTAACATATGCAAACTTATGTAGATGGTTAGAAATATTAGATATGGATATGGAAATAACATTTAAAGACAGTGAAAATTCAGAATATCCTTGTGGAAAAATATTTAAATATGATAGTAATAACGGATATACAACTGAATGGGCTGAAGGATTTGAAGAACTAGAAGACGAATTAAATAACTTAGAAGGAGAAGATGAATATGAAGACGAGTAATGAACAATTGTACCAAGCAATAAAAATAAAAATATTAGATGATTTAAATATAGCATATGAAGTGTTTAAAGAAGAGGGATTTGAAAATTTAGGAGGTGTTATATTACAACTAAATTCAACAAAAGGATTTGGTGAATATATAAAAAACGAACCTAAAAAATTATCTGACTTTTTAGAACATCTTTATACACATTTAGATTTTCTAGTTCACATAACTTTTGGTGAACATGTGGAGGAAGAATTCTTTCCTCTGCTAGACTAGAATTTCATTGAATGATATACAATATGATAGGAAAATAAAAAAATATTTTAATCAATGGAGGTAGTTGATATGGATTATTTTATATGGGACCGTGAAGAATCATTATTAGGGTTATCTGCTGGAACGATATTAAATTCTCGTGCAGATTTTAAATATGGTACAGTAATAGTTATTCATAAAAAAGGCGATAGAAAAAACGTTGTTATGATGGAAACTTTACAAGGATTACGAGATCTTTATGAAATAGACAGCACTAATCCTGATGTGGTTGGGTTTGTTGTAGCTGTTATATTAGCTCAAGAACAAGCTCAAACTATAAAAGAAAAATTAGAACAACAAGACGATGAAAATAAAGACGAATTATTAGAAACTTACACAGGATTATTAGAAGACTTAAATTCTAAAATGAACGATATGAATATAGATGTTAAAAAGGATGAAAAAACATTGTTAATACCTTTAGCATTAAGTTATATTGATCCTGAATGTAGTATATTAGATTTATCTGACATTGATGAAGATGTTGAAGAAAAAACAATAACTGTTGTATTGGACCATGTATTCATATCAGGTGAAAAAGCTGTAGACGAATTAAAATGCGCAGTTAATTTTAAGAATGAATTGGATAAACTATTATCTGATAAGTACATTCAGAAAAAACAAAACGATGAAGATGCGTTAGCTATAACTGAAAGGAAAATAGAAATGTTGGAATCAGAAGTTAGTGACGAGTCTGATGCTTTATTAAGAATAAACGTAAATAAAGTTTATCAGTATCCTAACGTAGTAATTTGTGATTGTGAAAATGGTCAGACGTTATATATACAAAGAGAAGCCATAAATACAATTAAGAATAGCTCGATAGCATATGAAAAAAGACGTGAAGGAAGTAATGAAAAATATAAAGTTCATTATAAGATAATGAATATAAATTTAAATACATTCCATAACGAATTATTAGAAAGAGGTAATTCAGTATTTGTTATAGAGATATAATTATAACTCCAACCTATAAGGTTGGAGTTTTATCTTTTTATATTGGAGGTAAAATATGAAGATAACTTATCTTAGATTAGATAATTTCATAAATGTAAAAGCAGGAATGAAGAGAACTAAAGTTGAAATAGATTTTTCCAGTAGTAAAAACAATCTAGTTTTGTTATGTGGACCTAATGGTTCAGGTAAAACAAGTCTATTGTCGGAAATGCATCCGTTTGCTAATAGTGGAAATATGGATGTTAGAGGAGAAACTAATCTTATAATAGAAGGTAAAGATGGTTATAAAGAAATTCATATATCAGATAAAGATGATATGTATATTATAAAGCATCATTATATGTTTTCAAAGAAAAACAAATCAGTTAAATCTTTCATAACTAAAAACGGAAAAGAATTAAATCCTAACGGAAACGTTAAATCATTTAAAGAAGCTGTGAATGAACATTTAGGAATAGATCATGAGTTATTAAAACTTATGAGATTAGGAAGTAATGTAACCAGCCTTATTAACATGAAATCAACTAACAGGAAGAATTTTGCAACTAAATTATTTTCTGATATTGAAGTATATAATGGATTTTATAAAAAAGTCTCAGAGGAATATAGGAATATAAGAGCAGTTATGAAAAGCACTGCTGATAAAATAAGTAAATATAACATACAAGACGAAGATGAATTTGATAAGCAGATTTATTTAACACAACAGGATGTTTATTTATACACAACAGAAAAAGAAAAGTTACAAAAAGACATAATATTATTAGAGAATCAATTAAAAGAAACAAAAATAGATGATGAGGAGTTAGTCTATAATTCTTTCAATTTATTGAAAAAAGAAATTGATTCTGCTAATGAATTATTAGAGCTGGTTAGAGATATTAATATGAGTAAAGATGAATATGAATTGCAATATGAAAAGAATAAACAACAACTAGAACTAACCTTAATGAGTTATAAAAGTAACATCGAAAAAGCTATAAGTGAAAGAGATATCTATTTTAATCAACGACAGGACTTAGAAGAATCTCTTAAAAGAGCTGCTTCACCTGAAAGAATTAAGAACTTGAAAAGCACGATTTCAGAATATAAACACAACATAGATATATTAGAAAAAGAGTTAAAAAATAGTAATAAATATAATAAAACGGTTTTATTATTATTAAAAGATCATTGCCAGAAAACTTTAGATTATATTAGAGAACTAGAAATATACAGTGATAGTGATATTAAAAGAATAATGGAAAGTGTTATGGATAATGACGATTTGATGAAAAGACTTGAGACTAAGAATATAAGTAACAAAGAAACTTATGATATATTAAATGCTGAAATTATTAATATTGAAAAAATGAATATAGATTTCGATATTGACTTAGGGGATGACAATTGCACAAAAGATTGTCCATATAAGAAATTCTATCTACAAACAGTAGGGAAAAGAAACAACTTAGAAAAATATATAGAAGAAAGAAATAAGATTAACAAAGAAATCCTTAGATACGAAGATTTATACAACCTTTATAATAATATAGTTTTTATAAAAAATCATATATTATCTTACGAACATGAATATCAAATTCCTATAGAATACGATTACGCTTATTGTTTTTCAAATTATATAATGAATAAATCAGTAATAAACATAAATCTTTTAAATTTATCAATAGACGATGCTGAGAAATTTGAGATGCTTGAAAAATATAAAAAAGATTTAGAAAACTTTGAAAAAGAATATAATTTAATAAAATCATCTGGATTAGATATTATAGAAATAGAAAATAAAATATTGGATATCAATAATATTATAAAAGAGAAGGATGATATAATTCGTATCAATGGAATAATGAGGGATGAAGTTGAAGAAATTTTAGCTAACAATGATAAACAAGTACAACAAATATTAAAAGCCTTAGGGGTTAGAGATTCGTTTAATGATATGAATGAAGAACTTAATAGATTGTCAGATAGGATAAATGAAATAGAAAACATTAAAATCCAAAGAAATAATTGTCTCAACACACTTGAATCTGACAAGAGTGAATTAAGAAGAGTATCTGGGTTTATAGAGTCGTTAACTACAAAAGTAAATCAGTTAATGTTTAATAAAGAAACGTATAATAAACTAGTTACAGAGTATAATGCATTAAAAATATTATTCGAAGATGCTGATGCTATAAAAGAAGCTCTGAACGCTTCTAAAGGTATACCTTTAATATTCTTACAAGTATATCTTAAAAACTGTCCGATAATGATGAATAACCTATTAAATACAATTTATAATGGCGAGTTACAAATAGAAGGATTCTTAATAGATGAGAATGAATTCAGAATACCATTTATAAAATCAGGAATAAAAGTTCCAGATATAGTTATGGCTAGTCAAGGTGAATCTAGTTTTATATCAATAGTATTAAGTCTATCTTTGATAATACAAAGTATGACTAAATATGATATAATATGTTTAGATGAATTAGATGGACCATTAGATACAAAGAACAGAGAAGAATTTATAAGAGTGTTATATGAATTTATAAGACAAACAGGAAGTGAACAAATTTTCCTTATCTCACACAATAATGTATTTGATAATGAATGCGTTGATTTAATTTTAACTGGTGATGTTGATATAGAGAACTTTAAATTTGGAAATGTTTTATTCAGACCTTAGTGTAATAAGGTCTGATATCAATTATATATTATATAATTGATAATAAAATTATATATTCAGGAGGGGACGTATGAAAAGAAAATATTATGAGGAATTAGCTGAAAAATTGTTCGAAATATTAGAATATGAAGATAGACCGTATAACGTTTGTGAAGAATTATTAATGATGTATGGAAAAAGATATAACGGTAGATTGTATCATGGCTCATACGGCAATACAAAAGAAGAAGTATTAAATAGTTACAAAGGATTAATTTCATGTACGTATGATTTAGATGTTGCTGAAGGATTTGCATGTCACGTATCTGAAGACACCTTCGGTGCAATATTCACATTTAAAATGGAAGATACCTTCGCATTAGACGTCCAACAGTTAATTCAAGATTGTTATTCCCACTGTCCGGATAATGAATTATGTCAATATTTATATAATGGATTTAATGGAGAGAATGAAATGCTTTTATATTATGAAGATATAAAAGATGGTATAGAATTTTTAAATGAAGAAGATGAATAGGAAATATCCCTATTCATCTTCTTTTTTTATTAAACTTAACAATCTACCCACATCATCAGGCATATGTCCATCATACATCGGAGCCTCTTCCAATTCTGGAACATCAAATGTATCCCACCAATCTTTATGACAATGATAAGAATATTGTCCTTCAGGTGTGTTTATTCCTACTATAAAATAGTCTTCATACATTGGAAAATCTTCTTCATGATGATGATTCCAGCTTTTCCATGATATATCTTTATGCATATTACATATTGTTGCAAATAACATAGAACGTTGCATATATAAATCATTAAAACTATGTGAACCATCGCTTATTTCTCCAATACTATTTACATGAAATATATAACTGTGATACTGTTTATTTTCAGAATAAGCATATATAATATCTAATAGTTTTTTCCATATATCTATTTGAACATTCATTTTATCACAGTCAACTTTTTTCATATAATAGGTTCTTTTATCTTTATCAAGTTTTTTCATTATTTTATTTATCTGACCTACAAGATAGACTTGATCCACTATATCTAGTTTCATATCCTTCATATACCACATCTCCTTATTTTTTTCTTAAATAAATATTTACACCTATTAAAACTATAACTAAAAGAACGTACAACATTCCCAGATTCATAATCTTATCCTCCTTAACAGAATTTTTCAATAACTTTATAAGAGCGACCGTAAGCATCAGTCATATAGTTACCATCAGCAGAAAATTTACATTTACCTAATGATTTACGATCCGGTACCGGATATCCTAAAATTCTCTGCTCATCTTTATCAACTGCTATGATTTCCCATGTATTATCAACAGCACTTCTAAGCACTCTTAATTCCGGTTTTAAGTTTTCATAAATGATATATTTATCAGCTTCTTCACTTCGTATGAATCCTTCATTTTCTAACCTATCGTTTATCTTATCATGTAACGCATCTTGAGCATCCGGTAAAGCATTTGCATATTCTATATCATCATCATTAGAATATTCATTACTTGATAAATGGAAATCAGGATCACCATTTAATGCTGAAACAAAGTTATTTCTACCAACACCCATTATATCTTGGAAGAAACTATTTGCATTACCCTCAAGTGTTCCATTATCTCCCATTTTAGCATATTTACTGTCAGCTTTAATTTTAAGCTCTTGTATATTCTTCTTAAGAGAATTTATCTCCTTTATTATTTGCAATTTATTTGTAGATGAAGCTATTATAGATTCTATCAAATCGTTTGTATATTTCGACGTTCCTTTTGCTTTACTACCTTCAATAGAATCGTATTTTTTTGTTAATTTTTTACTAAACTTATTAGATTCTTCTAATAAATCATATAACATAGCAAGTTCTTCTGCGAATTCTTTTTTAAATTCATTCTCATCTTCTTTATATTTATCATAAGATTTTTTACCCTTACGAGAATATTTATCTAATGGCTCCTCTATATATTCTCCATTATCCCAATTATCAATTGCTTGATAGAAGTCCATAGATTCATCAAACTCTGGGATAATATCCATAGGATCGGGATTATCTAAATCAGCCATGAGTTGCTCATATTCTCCTATAACATCAAAATCTTCTGGCATTGAGAAGTCTGATTTATCTTCCCAATTTTCATCGTTTAGATTATTAAACATATCCATATATAATCATTCCTCCTATTTAGTTTTTAGAAAAATACATTTTCATCGTAATAATTTAAGATTGCATCATGATAATATATTATATCATCTAGGCTTAATGGTGTAAAGTTATGAGCATCTGCACTTACACATAATCCATAACGTTTAACCATGCAAAGTTTGTGTATATGACCAAAACAAACTAAATTTGTTTCACTTATAACCTTGTCTCTAACTCTAGATGGTTCATGAGCCATAGATATGTGATATTCTTTCCCTTTATATTTAACATCTATCTCATGAATATAATCATATATCTCTTCATACTGGTCCTCATGACCGTCTAATAATTCATGTCTTTCTCTTTCATAATTTCCTTTGATCAATATTTTTTTACCATTAAGCAATGGTAATATATCCATATACCCAACATCACCTAATATATAAACCGTATCGTTTGGTTTAACAACACTGTTCCAATTCATTAACATAACTAGATCCATTTCCTTAACATTCTTAAAAGGTCTTCTACTCATCTCTAATGTTCTTTGTTGAGAAAAATGACAATCTGCTATAAAATACAACATGACAATAACCTCCAATAAAGTGTAATCAGTTATTATATTGTCGTCCTCCTTATATTTTTTAAAATATAAAACATATAGATAAATAATTAGATTATCCATATATAAACAAATACACTAGGGTTAATATGATATGAGAATATGACTTCCTCATATCATATTAATTCTTATTTCATCTTTAACAAATTTATATTAATTGAAAATTAATTTGAATAATAAGGAGGTATATTTATATGGAATTTTTACAATTAAAAGAAACTAGAAAAGAAGATGTTATGCTAATAAACATAATTTACAATCAACCAAGTGCACAAACAAATTGGGTAGATAGTATAGACGTTATATATAAAGATTTAAGTACGGGTAAAAAATATTTAGAAACTATAATAAATCCTAATATGGATGTATATTTCACAAAACCTGAATATAGAACATATGAACATCCTAAATTCACATTACCAGTAGAGCAATGTGAAATTAAAAATATAAGCTGTAAACATGCGACTAGAGATATAGCCAAAATAGCGGGTGGTAAATATGAAGAATATTATAAATGTTGTATTCAAGCAAAAAATAGAAAAGCTATGAAAAATCTTCATAAATATCCATATGTATTAGCAAGTGATTATGACCCTGAGTCATATTATAGAATACAATTTTCTTGTCATTATTTAAATGATAAACCTAAACAAGTTACGAAGCTATATTCAGATATAGAGGTTGACGGTATAAATGTAGAAGGTTTCGTTACAGACGGAGTTGCACCTATAAATGCAATAACTTTAATAGATGAAAAAACTAGAAAATGTTATACATTTGCTTTAAGAAATGAAAAGAATCCTCAAATACAAGAACTTGAAGATAATTTAGATTTATTTAAACAGGAATGTCATAATATGTTCGATGACTCATATGGTGAGTTTGAATATATTATAGTATTTTATGATGAAAAAGATGAACTATTAATGTTAAAAGATTATTTTAAATTAATTCATACGTTGAAGAGAGATTTTATAATGTTTTGGAATATGAACTTCGACGCAAATTATTTAATGGATAGAATATCTGAATTAGGTGAAAATCCTGCAGATATAATGTGTCATCCAGATTTTCCAGTTAAAAGATGTTATTATTATGCAGATAAGAAAAACTTTGCGATGAAAATGAAGAAAGACTGGTTTACAATTTCAGATTATACAGTATGGGTTGACGACTGTATATTATACGCGCAAATAAGAAAAGGTCAATCAGAATTGGGTTCTGTTAAGTTGAATATAATCGGACAAAAAGAACTTGGAGATGAAAAATTAGATTATAGTGAAGAAGCAAATATCAAAACGTTACCGTATGTAAATTATAAAAAATTCTTATTATATAATATAAAAGACGTTTTATTACAATACGGTATAGAAAGAAAAACAAGTGATTTAGATAACTTATATACAAGAAGTATATTAAATAGCGTACCTTATAAAAAAGTTTTCAGTCAAACAGCATTATTAAGAAATAGATGCTATGTCGACTATTTAAAACAAGGTTATGTTATAGGGAACAACATAAACTTAGATTACGATAAAGATTGGGATGAGGAGGATGATGATAAAAAAGAAAAATTTGCAGGAGCACTAGTTGGAGACAGTAATCTTAATAGTCTTAAAAACGGAATGATTGTAAACGGAGTTAAAAATAGATATGTTCGTAAATATGTAATAGACTTCGATTTTAGTTCGCTTTATCCTTCCATCAAAATAGCTCACAACATTGCTCCACATACATTAGTTGGTAAAATATCTTTAAACGAAAAAGTTTATGACAGATATACAGCTTTTGAAATGAACAATGATAAGGGAGATATGTATGATTCAGGAAAAGATATAGTAGAAAATATATTATGTCAAAATCCAGTTATGACAGGAGTTAGATGGATGAATTTACCAAATATGATGGAAATATTAGAAATGGTTGCTAGAGAGTTTGGTAAAGATGTTAGTAAAATAAATCCTGAAGAAAATAAATATAGAAGATCATAGGAGGATAAATTGTATGATAATTATAACGGTTTTATGTATAATATTAGTTTTCTTGTTGTTTAAAAAAGAAATGATAATTTTTAAGTATTTAGACAACTTTTTACATGGAGACGACATATCCGAATGCGAGTATAATGAACAAAAAACAAGAGAAATAAATGAAAAATTGGTAGAAGCAACATGCCCTAACTGTAACAATTATCATCCAAAAAATTATAAGGGTATTTTAATAGAACCAAGAGGATTAAATTCTGAAATTCATTCAATACATTATAAATGTGATAATTGTGGATTAACATGGATTGTTGGAGGTTATGTTGTAGAAAAAAAATAAGGAGGTAATCTATATGATAGTTCTATTTGAAGATGAAGGAAAGAAGTTTAAGTCTTCTTTCCTTAAAACTTTAGAAAATAATTTAAAAATATTGAAATTATTATATGATGAAGTTTATATAAACAGTGAAGGCTTAGCTTATTCTTTAGAAAGTAAATTAGAAAATGGTAGAGTATTTTGCAATACAAATATAGACGAAGTGTTTAATATAAATAAAGATGAATTGATAAAATTAAATTTAAAAGCTTTGACTGATTGTTTTAAGTTAGGTAAAACTAAGATAATAGGATATGAGATAGCTAATGACGACATTATATTTAGAACAACTGAAATGGATTATATTGTGGGAACATACGAAAAAGACATGAAGTTGAATATAGATTATTTAAAAGAAATAGTCGACAATGTAGAATATAAATGTAATTTAAATGAATTGATTGAGAAATTCTCAAATAAAGAATTTATTAATATTAAGAGAAATAATTATGATTTAATATTAACACACAAATTATTTCCGGGAATTAATAAATCCAATAATTTTGATTTTAGTGCCAAACCAAATGATAATGGAACATTTTATGGTGTATTTAGAAACGTAATTGAAGAAAGAAATAAGAAAGAAGAGATAACATTTGGAATTCAAATAACTTACATTTATAGATTTTTAGATTTAAATTAAAGCCTTAACCTTAGTTGGTTAAGGTTTATTTTTTCACCTATTGAAACAATCACATAATACGGAGGAATAATCTAATTATAAAGGAGTTGAAAATATGGCTAATAAAAATGATAAAAAAGAAAAAGAGGAAAAAATAATTAAGCCTAGTAAAGACGAAATTAAGCTTAATGATTTATTCCAAGATTTATATAAAAAAATAGCAATGAATACACATGATGTTGACGTTGATAATAATAAAAATGCTATAGATGCGATGTCTGAAAAAATAAAACGTGTCATAGCTGACGATATGGATGAGATGAAAACGTTTGGAGGAGAGAATGATTTAAGTAGATTCTTAATGAATACTATTCAAAACTCTAATAAACTTTCTAGTTTAATTTCAGATCCAAAGGCAGATGATGCTTTAGAAAATCTTTTTTTATCTGGTGAAGGTTCTATATTCGCTACATTTGAAGAAAGGTTTAAAAATAAAGCTTCATTATTTAATGACCTGGAGATAATCAGTGAACAATTAGCAGAACTAAACGAGGCTATAAATACTACGAGAGATGATATAGTCTCTTCTGACGATGTAGGTTCTACTATAGCTAGGTCATTAACTTTTACAGTGGACGGGGAAGAAGATAATGAAGATGGAAAATATGATGAAATGATAGAAGAAGTAAAAAGACAAGAAAAAGCACATGGGCTTAACTATATGATAAGAGAACATATAGTTCCTAAAACTCTCAAATATGGAGAATATTATGTATACATTATTCCTGAAAGTAAATTATATGAAAATGCTCAAAAAAGAAAATTGGAACTTACAAACGGAGCAGCATTAGAATCAGCTGATGCTCAGATGTTCGTGGAAAGCTTAAAAGTAGATAAATCGTATAAAGATGTTAAACCGGATGATATGATATCATATGTATCAGAAAATATAAAAATAAATAATACTGATATCCCCTTACCTCTTTTAGAAAATAAAAATACAGTTGGTGCCATGCAAGATTTAGCAGCATTTAACAATTTATCTAACACGCTTAAAAAATATAAGGGTAAGAAAAATGATAAAACGAACGGTGAAAATAAATATGCTTCATTAGGATTTAGTGATGGGGTTAAAAGTTTTAAAATGGATGATTGGTCAGGTGTTAAAGGTTGTTATATAAAATTACTCGACCCTAAGAAAGTAATACCCGTAAAATTAATGAATTATACTATAGGTTATTATTATATACATGATGCTGAATTAGATATAACCAATCATCACCATTGTGCACATGGACATAGATTTACGAATGTAATAGGAACTATGACGGACAAATCTGCAAATCAACAGAACTTGATAGCGAATATGGCTAATGCAATAGTTAAGTCATTTGATAAAAAATATCTTAACGATAATTTAGAATTTAAGGAATTAATAATAAACTCTCTAGTGTATAATGACATGTATAAAAAGAAATTACATTATCAATTTATACCTGGAGATTATGTTTGTAGATTCTCTGTAAATGAAGATGAAAATGGTAACGGACAATCTATGTTATATAAATCATTATTTTATGCTAAACTATATTTATCATTATTAGTATTCAACATGGTTACATATCTAACTAAATCACAAGATACTATTGTAACCTATGTTAAAACTTCTGGTATAGATAAAAATATGATAAATAAAACTATGGATGTTGCTAGACAATGGAAAGCTAAGCAGATAGGAATAGGAGACTTAATGGATTATTCATCAATATATGGTAAAATAGGTTCTGGTAGAGACCTATTCATACCTGAAGGTGAATCTGGAGAAAGAGGATTATCTTGGGATGTTATACAGGGTCAAGACGTTAATATGCAAAATGAACTAATGGAACAACTTAAAGAAGCATATATAAACTGTACAGGTGTACCTTCAGTAATAATGAACTTTGTCAATGAGGCAGACTTTGCTAAGACACTAGTTATGGCAAACGCCAAACAACTTAGAAGAGTTATGATGTATCAAGATAGTTTTAATGAAGATTTAACTGAAATGTATCAAAAAATACTTTGTTATTGTACTGATATGGAATTAGAAGATATAGCAAATTTTAGATATACACTTCAAAGACCTAAAACTCTTCCTAACAATAATTTAGTAGATATGTTAGGTTATGGGGATCAAATATTAGACTTTTTAGAAAAATCGGAGTTCGGTCAATATGCTGAAGAAACCGAAGATTTAAATAAAGCAAAAGATCTATTCAGACAAGAAATGTCTAGAAAAGTATTACCAATGCTTCCATGGGAAGTTGTAGATGAATTAAAAGAAAAAATAGACCTTAAAGTAGTACAACTTAAAGTCGAAAAGGCTAAAGATGACGCAGCACCTTCTGGAAGTGGAGAAGAAGGTGGAGATTCTAATTGGTAGAATAAAAAATAGAATACATCCTAAGGATGTATTCTATTTGTTTTTTATATAGCAGTCCAGTCTTTAATGTTAGATTTAGGGAACTCGTTATCTGATAATGATTTAACACCGTTTGTTTCAGTACCAGTATCAGCTCTGAAATCTAAGTAATTATAAAGAACTCTATATTTATTTAATAGTAATTGTGAAACCGCATTTATATCTGGAGAAGTGTACATAGTACAAGTAAATGCTATTTCTAATTCAACATGTTGCATTTCTCCAGAAGATTGATTGAAGTGAGATCTTGCTGAAGTTTTAGGGAACATATTACATAACATACAAGCAAATTCTATATTAAATCCTGTTTGGTCAGTCATTACATAGAATGCTTCCATAGTATGGTTAGATTGAGAAACTTCTATCTCAGCTGGTTGCATTACACCATTTGCATTAGTTTGTGGTATAGCTTTTCCGTGATAGTGAGTAAATCCACTATTAGGATCAGAAACACCTGTTTGCCACATTTCGATATATTCTCTCATAGGAGAACCAGCAAATTCTAATATTTTAATAGTAATCTCGTTAGTTTCATCTTTTAGTATAGTTGGTATTTCAAAAGTTCTACCAGCATATCCACCAGTGATACTATCGAATTCCATTGTTAAATCTTGAATACCTTGTATATCCATAAATCCATATTCTATAACATGCTTAAAGTTTTTAGTAGCTTCAGGCATTAACTCTTTCATAAAGAAAGGCATTTTAGTTAAGAATATTCTACCTTTACCAGTTTTTAATACGTTATATTGCTCTAATGCAGCTCTTTTAACGTTTAATCCTCCAAGGAAAAGTGAATATCCAGTCATGTCAGTTGTATTATTTTTTATATTACTTTGTAATGTTCTTTGATTATCTCTAGCCATATCTTATTCACCTACCTTTAATTAAAATGAAACCCTAGGGTTAATATTTATTTCAACTATTGAAGATTTTGCTATAGATTTAAATGTTATCTCTACATAACAATGTAATACTGATCTAGCCTCTTCTTCAGCAGTCATATCGTATAAAACAGATAACTCTCTAACATCATCTTTATATGCTCTAACTCTTTCGTTTAATATTTCAGAGAATAATTGTCTGTCTTCTGGTTCAGCAAAGTTATATCTTCTCTTAATAGTTTCTTTTTCAGCTATTTCTTTTATTTCAAGAGTCATCCACATATTATGCTCTTCACTTAAATCAGAATCTAAGTCTTGTGCTGTTTGTTGTGTTCCTCTAGCAAATACATTTTCTGCAAGTGCTTCATAATAGTTTAATCTTAAATCATATAATTTTTCTTTTAAATCTTCATCCATTTCATCTACAACAGGAACTAGAGAATTTTTAACAGCTCCTGTTAACACAGCATATGCTTCGCCAGTAAATGGAGTTTTAGAGCCATATAATTCAATGTGTCTTGCTAATTGACTAGCTAAATGATATGTATAAGTCACATCAACTTTTTTACCATTATAAGGATCTCTTATTTGATAACATTGGAATCCTTTAGATACTATTCTATAATTTAAATCTGCAGTATCTTCTCCAAATACTAAAGCCTCATCAGGTGTAGATATTATTCCTGCATCTAAATAAACCATAGAAGAATATCTTTTTATTGCTAATTCAACCATAGCACGTTTAACAGATAAAGGATATGCTGCATCTAGCATAAATTTAACAGGTACTCTTCTAGTAGATAATATAGTTCTATCTAACTCTCCTGCAAAAGCTTTTACATAAAGATTTTCTAATAATTCACCTTCTAAATCTATACCATTTTCAAACGACCCATCGTTTCCACCCATTAAAGGAACACCATCTAATCTATCAAGAGCTAATTCGTCTGTGATTATATTAACATTTGGTATAGCTACTTTATTATTATCTACTCCAAATATTGGGTCAAATAATCTATGATTTGCAACTGGAACTTCCCCTTCTCCAAACATTGAAGCATATTCATCATATAATTTCTCAAATGCATCTTCATTAACAACTATAGAAACTTTATTAGAAAAAGTTATATCTCCATCTAAAACATCTGATAGTATCATTGAACGAGAATTTATAGCATAATCATATAAACATCCATCAAATGTTTCAACAACATTGTTCCCTTCTTCTACATCTAAAATTTCTAATCTATATTGTCTATAATCGATATTTGATTTTTTTCTAAATACATTAGTAAATCTAACTCTTAATGAATTTCCGTATTGTCCTCTACCTTGGCATTGAATAGCTAATAGAGGAATAGTTTTATATCCTGCTTCATCTTCACTTGAGTTTTCTCTTTGTGATAATACAGCGTTTAATTGATTTTTATTGTTTAAACTCATTTCAGTTTCTCTAACTAATTTAACTTCTAGGTTTTCACCATTTATTTTATATTTAATTGAAACTATTAGGTTTGCATAACATGCATCAAGAGGCATAACCCTCATACAATAAGCATGTGAATATGCGTCATTTATTGAAGCATGTGCATTTAATATAGGTTGACCATATTTAAATATATTTGGTTTACCAAATTCATTTACAAATGCAGCCTTACTAGTCATTTTTAATAATTTATTGTCTCTACCTTTTCCACTAACGAATACACATAAATAATTAACTCTATCATCCATACCTGCACCAGGTATGTCAATAGAAGAATTATCATTTATGATCGTTACATTAAACGGATGATCGTAGTCTGGAATATTTTTACTATTGTTAACGTACATATATTATTTCCTCCTTTATTTTATGTTATTTAAATTTAAATAATTGTTCAAGTTAGCCTTTATGTACTTAAGCAATTAAGTATATCTTTATAATATTGTATTTCTTATTATCAGTACTTAATAACATCCTCAAGGGGTGTTTTTGTTTCTGTTCTTTTATATTTATTATTGTTAATTGCAGACGTAAGCATCTCATCCATATTTTCAAAAGATATACCTGCAAATGAACTATTATTCTTACATATAGTTCTAACATTAGCTAATGAATAGTCTAATTGTTTTTTCTTAGGATCAAAATTCTTAGCTAAGTGCTGACCATATTTAAGTGAGTTATCAGCTTTGTATCTGTAAACTTCACTTATAATCATTTCAAGCATGATAGCTGGTGCTGGCATTCCAACTTTATTTTGCTCAAATACTTTTAAAAATAATTCTATAGTTTTATCATATGGTATATTTTTAGGTAACTGACCTCCTAATATCATATTAAGAAAATTCTCAGGCGCAGCATTGTCACATCTTACTGCAGACGCAAATAATTTATTTCCTTTATAAAATTTCAAAACTATATAGTCAGCTTCGTCATCATTACCTATAGTCATTTTTCTATTTTCTTTTTCAATAGGATAGAAACTTAACATGTTAGGTATTTTAAGTATTTCCAATTCATTAGGTTTTTCCATAGCAGAAAATGTTCTTAAATACATAACTCCAAAAGCATTAAATGATTCTCCAGCATCAGTTGCCAATTCTTTCTCAGTATATTGCTTTGGAACATAGAATTCAGCATAAGGACAATTTAAAACTATAAACCCATCTTTTTTAATAACATTAGCTTTTAGCAATATTATCGACCTCCTCTTATTAGCTAATTGTTTTTGACAATGAAAATAGATAATAGGCTCAATCGCCTATTATCTATTTTTTAACATCAACCAGATCTTTTATAGCGTTACCCCATGGTATTTCCAACCATATAAGTAATATTATAAAAATCGAAACGAACGCATATTTACTTACTATCGGAACTAATGCTAAAGCTCCTATTAGAGGAGCTAAAGCAAATAACCAAAATAAAGTCGTTTTAAAAAACAACCAAATTCTTTTCTTAACAGAACGTAACGCTTTTTGTATTATTTCAATCAATTCCTTAAGTGTTCCGTCAAACATAATCACACCTACTTAACCATATCTAAAAATTCTTGTATATTTGCTAATAATTCTACTTTATATTCTTCAGGTAGTTTATTTAAATGAAGAAGATATAGATTAGTTGTTAGTTGTGAAACAAAGAATGCATCATCACTTGAATAATAACCGTCTTTCATTAATTTACTTACATATTTTATTACAGCTATTATGAATAAGTTATTCATATTATGATATTCTTCAGGTAAAAATCTAGTTTCTAAGTCCTTAACTTGAATTAAATCATATTGTGAACCTAATTTTTGCTGTACCTTAATATAATTTTTATATATAGTTACAGATCTATCAGATTTGGCATCTGCTTTTAAATTTTCAGGATTTAATCCTTTGTATAAATCTTTTATTCTTTTTAGTGTAAAAGTTTCTTTGAAAGTCTCTTGTGATTTTAATATAGCATTATATTTGTTCTCGTCACCTAATTCTTCGGCTTTAGCTAAACCGTCAGATATAGCCTTATTTACTATCTCTATAGATGTAACATTCGGATCTTTTTTATCAAATCCATAATACTCTTTTATATATTCATTAGTTTCGTTTGTTATTTCATTAAGTTCTGCTATTTTTTCATCCATTTCAATAGAGAACTCATATGATTGAACAAGATAAATTAATATATCCCTTACGTATGTTACTAAATCTTCATGTGATTCAAAATCAGGTTCTTCTACATAATATTTGCCTTCTTCATAATTATTAAAAGCTAATAATTCTTCATCACTCATTTCTTCTAATTGCTGAACAGTTAAGTTACCAACAACTAATGCAAAAGCATCTTCATCTTCTTGTAATAATTCTTGTTGTGATTCTCTTAATTGGTTTACCTTTTCTATACTTTCATCTAATCTTGTAACGTTTGACATATCTAATTACCACCTTTCACATTTTTATTCTTCATTATTTAAATCATTTATTATACTATTTTGTAACTCTAAACATATCTCAGAAGCAAATTCATCTATTATGTCATTATGTGAATATTTTATTTCATTGAATAATTTATATACAAAATTGTTAGCTATTTTAAAATCTCGCACATATTCTTTAACTATTTCTCCACAATATTCACCAGGTTCGACTGCTAATTCCATAAAATCTTCTGGGTCTAATTCTAAATCTAATATATGATAAATTATAGATATTATATTCGATAATACTATAACATCATCTTTATTCTTAGTTAACTTCTTCATATTCGATGTCGTGACATCTTTTCTCTTATATTCGTCTGTAAAAAATCCAGCTAATTCTGATTTATTCATTGTAATATAATTTAATAAGAAATTTGTTATATTTTCTTTTAAATTTACAACAAAGAATTCGTAAGCATTCTTTCCAATCATTTCTATTTCAAATCCTTGCAGATTATCTCTATCTACTCCTAAACCGAATCTTTCATCTAATTCTATGACTAAAAATGTGTTAAATTCATCTCTCATTTCTTGTAACTCATATCTATATTCATCTATATGTCCTATTTCTTCCATCGCTTCATCTAATGTCTCATATACTTGATCACAATGATTAGTTGAAAAAACTAAAGGATCATCTATTTGCGATTTAATGTTTTCTTTTATTATGTCAATAGGTAAATCACCTAATATTCTTTCAATATCAAATCCGTTTATAAAATCATCATCTCTTAACATTTCCAACCTCTCCTTCTTTATTCGTAGTCTTTTATTTATCCTAAATAACTGTTAAGGTTAAAATAAAAAAATATAAGACTGAAGAGTCTTATATTTTATTTACATCGTTCTCCCAATTTTCATAATACATATTACTGTCAAAATAATTTTGATTAAACATATACCAAATAACATAATCATCTAACTGGTCTTTAAATTTATTTATGTTTTTAGGATATTGATAACCAAAATCTATATTTCTTAATTTAATTTTGTTAAATATTTTTCTAGTTTCTTTAGAATCTATTTTATTAGCAAATTCTTGAACTGAAATCTCTTTAGAATTAACTTTAATTATATCTTTATCTATATTCTGTAAAACATTACACAGTTCATTTGTTTCTTGCATAACTTGTCTCCACATAAATATTTCACCATTATTTATCTTGAATATGATTTTAGAAAATAATTTCATCAAATCTATCACAGCTTCTCTATCCAAATTGCATAAATATAATGATTTAGTTTCCAATTCCTGTTTATAATCATTGGCAAAATAATATGTTGCTAACATATCGAATAGAAATCCTGAATATATACAATTATTTTCAGCAATAATACCCTCAAGATAACTTATTTGTTGAGCTAAGATTTCACACAGGTATTGGTGCTCGGTTATATTCGTGTATATATATTTATAGAATTCCCTTTGATTATCATTCAAATTTAACAAAGATTTAAAACCATATCTTCCTGTATAATGACCTAATCTATTTACAGCAGATTCTATTTTCGTAACTAAAAGACCATAATCATACGTCCCATTTTTTCTTTTATATTTATATGCTTTAGCTTTTACTTTCATTACTGAATAATTATACGATATTTCATCATATAATCTTTTTGGAAAATCTATATGAATATGGTCTGAAACAAACATGTTCTCAGAATGAATATTTATACAAGTTACTCGTATATGTTCACGTAAATTAGATTTGTTGTTTTTATATTCATATAGACAAAATAATGTATATTCATACGTCTTCCCATTTTTAACTCTGTCTTTCAGATTTATTCTAACATTGTAATTATTTGTTATGTTGGTTGAATTATCTATGACATTCATATCATTCATAGTTCCATGATTTGTATATATAATATCTCTATTTATCATTATTTCAACTCCTTTATATAGATTTATTAAAAATTAAAAGCATAACTCAATGAGTTATGCTTAAAAAATATATATAATTTTAGTTAAAATTAAGAGGTAGAGTTAGCTACAGAGTCCACCCTCTGCGAGCATACGGTACAGAGTCCACCCTCTGCGACCATACATCATTCTACGCCTATTCAGGTAGAGTTAGCTACAGAGTCCACCCTCTGCGAGCATACGGTACAGAGTCCACCCTCTGCGACCATACATCATTCTACGAGAACTTTTAACTATTATTCATTTGTTATCAATTATATAATATATAATTGAAATATAACCTTTTTACACTACCAATCATTTAAATCATCAAATCCATCTAGTATCCAAGGATTTGAATTAGTTTCTCTTTTATCGTAATCATAGTTCAAGTCTTCTCTTTCAATATCTTCTACTCTAGTGGTTGCATTTATAGCTTTATCTATTTCTTCCGATTGTCTATTATAATGCATCATTTCTTTTCTATTATTTTGCTCATATGTATTTACAGATTGAGAAGCCATTAATTGTGCTTGGAAGAACATCATATCTTCTTCAGATAAGTTATTCATAGCATATTGATAAGCATCCTCTTCTTGTGCTTTATCACCATCAAATCCAGGTTCCTTCATTCCTTTAACGATTCCCCATCTGTTAAGATTCTTACCATATGTATAAACATATAAAGCTATTAAGTAAGACATAATACTATCGTCATGTTCTCCAGCAGCAGCTTGAACTTTACCGTTCTTTCTTACTAGTTTTAATATATCATCTATAACATAGTGTGAGGTTAATCTATCTTTAAACTCTTGCACTGTTAAGAATAACAAATCTATCATTAATGCTCTTGATTTAACCCCTGTAAATACTCCATAATGTCTCCTTCTTTCAACTTCTCTTTCTATATGTCCTTTATTCATTTTAGAAGTATTATCTTCAACTAATTCTTTATTCATACTATGATAAATATTTCTATTTAAAACGGTTTCTCTTAAATCTTGTATAACTGAATCTCCCCCATGGTTCTTTTCTATACAAAGAACACCATTAGGAATATATTTCTTAATTAATTGGTATAAAAATCTTTTTAAATCGGGATAACCCATAATAGGACTTCTAAATTCAGCATCTATTTGTAAAGTATAAGGATTGACAATAGAAATTGCAGTACTGTCGTTATTAACTCCAGTAGCAACGTCGACACCAACTAAATAAGGTACTTTAGGATTTAATTCTTTATATACATTTAATTGGTATATATCCATTATATAATGTTCTTCTACTATATTCGGTCTAATTTCTTGTATAGCCATTAAGTCTTCTTCACTAAAAGGAGAATCTTTACTACCTCTAATTCTTTGAAGTAATAATTCTCTTCGTATAGCAGTAGGATCACCATTTACTAATGAACATAGTTTTCTAAACCAATCTTCTCCCAATCCCAATTGTTTATATGAATATTCTATATATACTATATTATTAGCTGCATTTGCAGATATTATCTCTTTAGCTTTATCAGGACCTAAATCATAAAAATTTTCACTCCAACGACAAGTTTTATCTAGAATCTTTTGCGCCGCTTGTCCTGCAGGTGAGTCTAAATCACCTGGTGTACTACTAAGTATACGACAGTATGCAGCACCGTTTCGTTCAGCATTAGCTGCGGCTGTTGAATATGCTGGTAATTGTGTTACGAATAGATTCGCTACATCTATCCTTCTATATGTCACCATATAGTTCAGACTATATCTTCATTCTTTCGAATGCCTCCCGTTTCCACTCGCTTGAGTGTACTCTACTCCCTTCCATATTCAAAATGTGGTTTCGATAGTCGTTGAACCTTCCTCTAATTAATTAGAGGCTTGGCTGCTGATTATCTCTTTATAAGAGACGTCCCAGCAATTAGAGAGGTTTTAGTCGAGCCCAGATTCAAACCCGACGCCATCATAATCTCATCAATATAATTTATAAACTCAGCCTCATCCATGTAAGTAATAGGTAATGTATTACCCCTTCCTAATTTTACAGCTGCTTCTTTACTACTAGCTTTAGGTTTAGTTACTATAGTATTTTTAGTTAAAGGATTATAAATTTTTCTTATATTGTCTATTTCATTATCTTTAGTTCCTAATACTTGGTCAACTACACAATCCTGTCTTAGTTGTAAATAAGAAGGTAATAATTCTCTTTGTGATTTTAATCTCTCTAAGTTTTCAGATGCAAGTTCTTGTGAAGTTGCAAAAAATGCAAAAGAAGAGTTTGTTGTACCAAATAAATAAGCCCAAGTAAGATTTGCTAATATAGATTGAGTTTTCCCTATCTGTCTAGGTATTGTTAAATAATGGTCGATATTATTCACAAAACACCACGTTGCTGCTAAATTCGCTCTATTCAATTTATATGGAATACCATTACTATTCCCTTGGTCAGGTATTCTACAAACTTCTCTTAAATAATACCAAGGGTTTCTTATACATTCAGCCATTATCCTTTGACATAATTCTTCCGACATTACAGTTATTGGTCCATGAGGATCTATACCTTGTAAACCCCTATCATATAATCTTAAAAAGAACATATTGTTCTTTATACCTAATTTTTTTAAATCGGCAGCGACCTGTAGAAATGATATATTAGTCGTTTCCGTATCATAAAAGACATTACTATTTTCATGTATAAACATTTTTTCACCACCAAAAAAATAATATTTGAAACCATAGGTTAAACCTACAGTTTCAAATTACTTCTACCCTTCATAATCTGCAGGATATTTGATAAATAATCCATATTTAGTTCTTCCTATTTGTCTAGAGTTAACTTCTTTTATTAATTGATGAATTTGTTCAATATATAAATCTATAGTTTGTTCTGATTGCATAACTCTTCTAGGATCAGTATGAATTGTTAACTTAGCATATTCTGCTATATCTAATAAATCATATAATCTTTCTAATAGGAAAATTTTATCATCTACGGTATTGACTCTTTCTATTTCAGCTCTATATATAGCTAAGTCTTTAGGTAATAGTTTTTTAACTTTACCTGAACCATCAAGTGCTCCACTAGGAGCTTTAGATTTTTCTCCACGCATTTTAGATAAAATGAAAGCCTCATTAATAACTTCAACTTTTTCAACAAGTTTTTCTTTATCCTTTTTAAATACATGATCAGTTAATTCCCCTATTCTTTCTGCAAGATATGGAGAAGGAGTTGTCATCTTAATAGTTTTTAAAGCTTTCTTTAATCTATCTTTTCTATACTCTAGTTCTTTTATATTCACGATTAACCAGTCTATAGTCAATTCAATATCTTTATCTTCGTCTTTACACGATCTTCTTACACGCTCACCATGCCCATTAGCGATAAGTTTACCTAATACATCAACTAGTTCCTGTCCATATCCCATTTTTAAAGCTAATTCATCTGCATGCTTCTCTTTCATTAAATTAACATTGAAGTGATTTGAGAATATCTGAAGCGTAACTATGTTAAATAACGTAACCATCATAGGTAGAACTTTTACTAACTTTCTAGTTCTATTATCAAACTTTATAAATATATATTCTTTAGCTCTTTCAAATCTACAAACAACGTTATTAGAAGTTAATATATGTCCTATTTCATGTAATAATATAGCAGTAATTTCTCCAGCTGAAGCATTTATATTATGATCGTATAATAATCTAGAATCTATTTCTACGACATGCTCTCCTTTAGATATGCATTCAACATGCAATCTTTCAACATCAGCCATAGTAGCATTAGCTTCTAATAACATTCTCGTAAGTTTATTTATCTCATCAGGTGAAGGATAAACACACATTCCAAAGAATTGACGTTTGTTATCTATTATAGATACTTTAACACTAACACCAAACTCTCTTTTAATTGAAGATTCAATTAATTTTAAGTTCTTTCCAATATTTTTCTCATGTTGGATATTCCTAAAACTTTCTTCTATGATTAAAAGAGATTCTTTTTTCATTATCATAAGAACTCTCCTTTCTGTAAAAATATAAGAATTTCTAATACAATCTCGTTATAAGATTGTATTAGAAATTCATTTATCAATAAGTTTTATTATTCTCTAGCATCTATACCAAATTCATTATTTAAGAATGTCATTCTAGCTTGAACTGGTAACATTTCAGTTGATAAGTATCTATGAGTACCCATGATGTTTGGAACTCTATCTACTTGTGGATGTCTATAAGTATTTTCTATATTGAAAGAATATTTATAGTGTTTGAAAGTTATATGGTTAGCTGTAGTAGGATAAGCAACTATTCTTACTCCTATTTCTCTAGCACATTTTAATGATGATAAGAAATGTATTCTATTTCCTGACTCAGTCATTACACCAAATTTATAGTCTAATTGAACTCCACCTACTCTAGTATTTTGGTCTACTACCCATTTAACAGCACTGTTAAATAATTCTATATTATCTGGATGTCCATAAGCAACGAACATTATTTCGTTAGTTTTTAATATATCTTTTAATTGAGATACTAACTTATTGAATCTGAATTTTAATTCTTTTTCAATGTAGTCAGATTGAGTTAACATACCACTTGTAACGTTACAATCGAATACAGCAGTTTGAACAAATCCTTTATTATATCCATATGGAAGATCTTTTTTATCTATCCATCTATCTAAACTTGTTTCTAAGAAATCCATAGCACTAGAATCTTCGAATTGAGTTAAAGTAGTAGCTATGTCGTTTACTATTTCTGGAGTTATGTCTATGTTTGCCATAGCTTTCCAGTCTCTTATTTTTTCTATAGTAAGAGCAGTATTTATTCTTTCCCCTTCTGGTATTTCCCAAGTTTGTGGAGTTCTTTCTCTATCCATATCTAATGAGTTATCATTGAATTGGTTTGATATATGTCCTCCGAACTTAACAGAAACTAATTTTCCATCTAAAGAAGAACAAGAAACTGTTCCATTGTAGAAGTCTACTCTACCTACTATTACTATTTTTTCCCCTTCATGTCTTACTTCTTTATAGAATACACCATCGTTTTCTATATCAGGTTTTATATTTAATCCTGGTACAACAACTTCTCCTGCTTCTCCATTGAATTTTATTTCTTCTATAGCTAAATCATATGCAAAAGAATCTTGACCTTTTCTAACATTTCCAGCACCCATAGATGCAGACATTAAATCATATTCATCTAGTGGAGCTTCTATATGTTCAGCATATATTTTAGTTCCTTTTGCAGCATCAGAAGCTTCCTTATAAGATTTATCATAGAATATTTCAGGTATATAATATTTTTTACCATTTTTATCTTTTAAGAATTTTCTTTCGAAAGCAACTTTGATAACTGGAGCATCTGGAACTTCTGTCATCATTATGTCTTTAGCTATACATTCAAGCATATTTTTCTTGATTATAGGTAATGTATATCCAACAACTGGAGATAATTGTGCAACACCATAAGCTTCGTTAACTATTTCAAATTTAGAGTTTTCTACTACTTGTTCTATTTTAGAAGGAAGTAAGTCTAAATATTTATCGCCTAATTGAGCATCAAATAAATCCCCTAATAACATTTCTTTGTATTGTTCAAATATAACATCGTCCTTATATATTCTTAAAGATTCTTCTATTGGGTCTAAACCAAAAGAACCTTTAAATGTTTCATTGATAGAAACTAATTGATTATTGAAATCTTCGTTTCTTGATTCCACAAATGATCCAACAACTCTTGTTGAATTTACTTCATTATATCTAGCCATTTACAAATACACTCCTTTGCGATTATTTTTAAATTAATATTAAATAGTTGTTTCAAAAATTATGGTATTTATCGATATTTTTATTACTCCTTATATACCACTTATTAGTTTGTTTTTCCTTTAAAATATTGGTACTACTTTCTTTTCTTATTTAGCTTTTCTTTCCTATTAGACTCCATTAAAGAACTCAATAACTCTATGTTAACATTTAATGCTTGTATAATTAAGTTAAATTGATATAAATTAGCAACATAACTTTCCTTAGCAAATTTATGCGTAATATAGTCATAAGTAATTTCTTTTAATTTAGTCATATTTCGTCTAACGGCTAATATATTTGGATTATATCGTATATTGGTTTTACAATCTGTTCTTATCTGATTCATTATAGTGTCCATTCTTTTATATAATTCAATATAGTCGTTTATTAGATTTGCATTTTGTTTATCTTCATTAACGTTATTTTCGGCATTATCTGATTGTTCTTCCTCTTGATCATCTTCAGAATCACTGCCTCCTTCTTCATCGGCTAACGGATCTTCGTCTGCAGGGTCTGCATCGTCTCCCTCTTCATTTTCATCTGTGGGAGATTCTTCTTCAGCAGGATCTCCTTCCTCAACATCAACATCAGCTTCAGCATAATCTGTAGCTGCTAGCTCATCATCCATTTCAGCTTCATCATCACCAGGAGCTTCTAATATAATATCTTTCCAATCGAAATCGTTAAATTTCATTATATTACCTCCTTTTAATAATAACGTAATCCATGTTTAATACGCATTATTTCTTTTTCTAAATTTGCTTCTATTCTCATTAATTGGTATTTTTGTTCTCTAGCATTATCTCCTTTAGCATCTTCTATTTTTTCTCTAGTTATTTTTAATTCAGTCTCAAGTTCTAATAGTATTCTTTTCTTTTCTCTTTCTTCCGTATTTTTACTCAAAGCCCTAGCTGCTAATAACCCTATTATAGTAGTAGCTAATCCTAAAAGAGGAGCCTTAAGTGTGAATCCTGGAATTTTAAGTAAAGTTTGTTTAGGTAAATTCTTAACGGCAACTCCTGCAATAACCCAACCGATTACAGTTTTAAGTGTTTTACCTAATTGAATAGACGTTTTACCTGTTATAAGTTTTTCTCTTTTGGCATCTTGTGTAAAATTTATAACCTGATCGATTTTATTATTTATAGCACTAGATGCTCTATCATCAACAATTTTGGCTCCTCTTTTTATTTGAGCCATTTTAGAATCGGATTTAGATAATCCTCTTGCTTTAGCTGATGAATTATCTATAGCTTTAGTAACTTTCTCAGTTCCTTTTGTTATTATTCTAGAAGAAGCTTCTAAAGTAGATTCATATTCGCATATTGCTTCAGTCAATACATATAATTCAAAAAATTGGTTTATATCTATACCCTCTTCTATTTTATTAACGAAAATATCTTCTACAAGATAATTAAATTGGTTAACAGCCTTATCATAAATAAATTCTTCAGCAGATTCATCCAAGTTATGCTTTACCATATGTTCTATCAAACTATTAATGTTATCTAATTCTTTTAGACTGTAATCTATAACATCATCATTTTGAGTCTCTAGTAAGCTCTCTAACTTTTTATATAAATTATTAAGCTCACCATTGAAACTTTCTGTTGTATATTTATACTTATAAAGTATAGCTGTATTGTAACCCTTAATAATATCCAGTCTCTCCTGGTTGTCTTTATTTTCAAGAACAGTTTGATTTATTTTTGATAATATGCCCATAACTTTTTTAGATTCGTTCGTTAATTGTAATTGTTCTATTTTATAATCAAAATTTTCTCTCATATATTCTACAATATCATCACATTCAAAATCTTGAATTATATAAGACAGTGTATTTTCGTTTATACTCATAGTTTTTAAGTTATTGACCATATATATTTTATCTTCTAATGTATACTCAACATCATTATATGATTCAAAACACCCATTCAACTTTTTGTCTATAATAGACTGAAAAACATCTTCAGGTATTCCAGATTGTCGAACTTTTGGTAACAATACTTCAGCAGCATGTCTTTCAACAGCTCTAGTAGTGTTATATTTATTACATACGTACCAATTAGCTAACCAATTTTCTGAAATAGAAGATTCTATTATAGTATTATCTAACAGTCTTGATATATTATTATAGAAAAATTCAAAATTTTCTTCACTATTATAGAATTTATCCATATACAACTTCTCCTTTCCCTTGTAAATTTCCTAATTACAAAATTGTTTTGGATAATAAAAATAGAAGATAGCCTAGGCTATCTTCTATATCATATAAAAAAGGGGCTTTGGGAATATTATATATTTGTTATGTTGATGAAATTATATAAAATAAATATTAGATAAATCTAAATGATATGTTTGTTCCCATTTCTCAATAAGAGCTCTCCTATCATCATCAGCATTACTCCATCTATCTATATTAAGACTTAATTGACCATAAGCAGTGGATAGATTTTCATAATGTATTAAAGTGTTATATAAATAAGATTTAACATCTAAAGCTGCTAATTTTAAAAATGAACCGTAACAAGTAGCTGGTAATGTTGAAAGGTTCTCAGCATGTGATAAAGCCACTGATAATCTATAGTTATTACCCATAGCATAACCACTGAATATTTCTATCATATTCGGTGGTAGAAATTTAAAAGTAGAACCTTTAGAAGCTGCACTTAGCATATTCGCTTGTGCTTGTGCTAGCATTAATTCCTGATACCCGAATATACATGGAGTTACACCATATGAAAACAACGACGTATTATAGTCATTTGAATATCTATCCTCATCAAAAATAGGTTCCATATGTGTTATCATCATGATATTAGCATCTCCAAATACATCAGGTAGCATATACACAGTACTTTCAGCTCTTCTTTCTATCATAGTAAGATCATTAGTATCTATATGTAGAGGAACTATATATGGGTATAATTCATCAAACACGGGTAATGTTCTTACAACAATAACTTCTCTAATCATTTCATCGATATTTTCAAATGGAGTAGCCATAGCCATTAACCCCAACTCCATTTTTATAGATGAAATAAGTTTACTTATATTGATCATATTAATCCTCCTTTCATTTTATTATTAAATTGTCCAAAACAACAATTCGATAATAAAAATGAGCATGGAGGTATAATTCATGAAAAAACCAGAATACATAGTTAAAGAAATATACGATAACGATCAAATTAAATACGGGGTTTATTATAATATTGAACCTGATAAGGTGCAAGAAAAAAGAAATGTTCCTTATATCGAATATGCTAATTTAGTAGTGATGTGTGTTGAAAGACAAAATGCTGAAGTAATATGTTTGACATTAAACCTGGATCATGAAATATCAGAAAAAACAATACTGTAAGTACGAAAAAATAAATAAGAAAGGAGAAGATATTTAGTGATAGAAAAAAATGAAGTTATAGCACATGTTATAATGGAACAGACTGCAGATCCTTGTGCAGTTAATGTAAGAGATTTCCATAAAAATGGAATGACATATGTAATATTTGAAACAGTATTTCAATCATTCGGTGTTAAAAACCGTAATAAAAGGATATATGATGGTGATGCTGTAATGGCTTCTTGGAATGCTCCTCATATACAAGAACTTATAAGAAAAGGTTCATTTGTAAGTGAGTATGGTCATCCTTTAGATCAATCTATGCATAGAGTAACACAAATAGATCCTACTAGAGTTTGTGGAAGAATAAATTCATATTATAGAGCAGGAAACTTGTTAAAAGGAGAATTCGAAACTTTTGATGATGGTGCATGTGGTACTATGCTAACTAGAAGAATATTACAAGGTTTAGAACCAGCTTTCAGTGTAAGAATGTTAGCTAAATTATCAAGAACTAAAGATGGGACAATGTTAATGAATCAACCAGGACATTTAGTTACTGCAGATTGTGTTATACTACCATCGCATAAAGAAGCTTATAGAGATGACACTAAAGCTATGAATGTAGTACACAAAGCTATAGAAAGTGCAGGACCTGATATAACTGAAGAACAGTATAGGGATATGGTATTTGCAGTTAACGAGTCTATGTTTATAGATTTCATACAAGAAGAATCAAACAATTTCAAATTAGTTAAGAGTGTTGAAGAAGTAATTGGTGATGGTATAAAATTAACTAAAGATTTAAATAATATAATAATCAAAGAGGGTTCAGAAACATATTATATTAAAGTAGAAGATAAAATAAAATACGATATAAGAAATTTCATGAGTAAATTCTAGGAGGACTGGTAATGAGAGATACAAACATTCGTTTATATAGTACAGTGTATATGAATAATTTGACTTATGAAGAAGCTATGGTTCATTGTAAAACAGGAGCTTATATAACTAGACCAGACTGGAATGGATTTCATTTCATAGAAAATGGTGTTTATAAAATAATGTTAAAAGAGGGAATCATATTGGAAAATCCTGTTGATATACAGGGAAAAGGTGATAATGACTGGTGTGTTGTAGACATAACACTGGAAGCTATACAAATAATGTTAAATGACGAAAAATAAATTAGAATAGATATAGGTGCGAATCCTATATCTATTCTAATTTTTTATTCACTAACTTCGTTATTTATAATTAATCCAAACAATTCTTCCCAACTCATATCAACATTGGCAATTTTACCGGCACTAATTAAGGCTAATACTAAGCCATTTTTAATATTGTTTATTTCTTCCGTATTATTATTTAAATATGTGTTTATGTTATTCACACTAGTTTGTATATTCGTTACACTCTCATTGCAATTACTTAATTCAACATCAAGTCGTTCTATAGAACTATTCAATTCTTCCGTTTGTTCTTCATGTGTTTTATTTAAGTCACTCACTTCAGTTTTTATATTATTAACCTCTACATTTATCTGTTCTACATCAGACTTAACATTATCCATCAACTCTCCATGTTCATCTACGGTATGTTGTACTGATTCTAATTGGTTTTCTAATACATCCATTTCTTCTTGAATTTGTCTAGTCAAATCAGATATCGACTGGTTAAAACCATTTTCCATGTCTCCTGAAGAATCTTTTATTCCTGATAGTTCTTCACGTATATTCTTGATATCATTATTCAATTCTTCCGTTTGTTCTTCATGTGTTTTATTTAAGTCACTCACTTCAGTTTTTATATTATTAACCTCTACATTTATCTGTTCTACATCAGACTTAACATTATCTATCAACTCTCCATGTTCATCTACGGTGTGTTGTACTGATTCTAATTGGTTTTCTAATACATCTATACTATTATTATTAGTCAATATAGCATTAACATTTTTTTGAATTTTAGAATTAAACGTATTTACCGCACTAGTCAATTCCCCTTGTGTGTTTTGTAGCAATTCTTTAATATTAGTTATTTCATTGCTCATAAATGATATATTACTTGCATTCACGGATGCTCTACTATCAAGTTTTTGTATTTCATTATGATGAGCATTATCTAATATCGTGAGATCATCATTCAATTTAATTAAACTTGATTTCATTATATCTATATTTGAGTTTATGATTACAACTTGATTTTCTAGAACTTTTATTAAACTATTTATTAAATTTAAATCATTTATAATTTCCCACGTCCCAGGTTCACCGGACATAACACACACCCAACCAAACACTCCATCTTTTTGAGTTGTTGATATAACGATATCCCCTACGAGATATGAACCTTCTACTGGGGGTTCATCTAAACACATCATCTTATGTTCAGCAAAATATTGACCTTCTTTACTACTTATATAAGTACGTCTTTCGAACATATTCCACATCTCCTTTTCGCACTATTATATATTATTATCCGATTGTTTTAAATAGTTGATTAACACCATAAAGATGTCAATCAACTATTTAATATATCAAGAATGTTTATTGGAATAATTAATTGATGTTCAAAGTTATCTGTAACCTCCATGATTGTTGTTTCTCCAGCTACCTTGGATATTAACTTACAATCCCCTTGAAATCCTTTTTCCATCAACATTGTGATTATATACTCTTTAGACCCTTCATCTAAAATATCCCATATCATATTTTCATAAACTTTTATCTCCATGTTCTACACCCTTTCAAATTCTTTAACTGAATTCTTTGTATTAGTTATAACCCATAGCACTCCTTCTTGTAATTTTAATCTGCTGTTTTTCATATTATAATTATTTTTGTTAAAAAATTCATCTAACCAATCTCTTTGTTTTTCATTAAGTTGATCATATATATTTTTATTTTTAACAATACATTCATACTCCCCTAATGTAATAGGACACGAAAACAATTCTTTCTTCATTTCAGTCACCTCTTAATTAATTTTCTGCTCTACTATTTTCATTATTTCATACACTTCTGTTAACCCTGGTTCATTAGCTAATCTAAAATAATTTTCTATCATCGTATTCATTTTAAATACGTTTAAATAACATCCTAAATAACATAGCATTTTTTCATTAGCAAAGTCACTACAACTCAATTTTTGCGATAATTCAAACCAATCTTGAATATAAACGCTTAAAGTATTTAATATCTCATCTGGCAATTCACAATATTCTTTAGGTAAAGTTATACTAACAAACTCTTCTTTTATTATATCTAGAAAATTTTCTACCTTTATATGTTGCTTTGGTATACTATTAACTATTTTTCTATACGCTACCAGACTGCAAGATCCTATAATAGAAGCTTTAACATCAGCTTTATAATTATTTATACAATGTTTTATATACTCTTCATTGGAAATAATATTGACAAAAGTTGTTCCGTTTGTTAATAAATTACTCCTATTATCTTCATCCAGCATGATTCGTATAAATATATCATCTGCTATTATAATATCATTTAAAAGATTTGCAACTGAAACCATATTTTCTAATAATTCATCATACTCACTCATCAAAACTGCTATGTCTAGCAATTCATCATATTTAAGACAAGAATTAATAAAATACATAAGTTCTTTAATAGAACAAGAAATTCTGACATTAACTAACCTACTATTTGGTTGTATATACGATAACAATCCTTCAGGTAATTCGTATCTATCGGTTAATATTTCACCCCACGCATTAAATTGTTTTAATAACACTAAATATCTATCCATATCTTCTTTATTTGAAAAAGGTATTTCCTCATAATCGTTAGTCATTTCCACAAGTTCAACATTTATATCTTTCATAGATATTAACATTGTATATCTAATCATGTTTATACCGTTTAATTGAAACGTAAAATTAAAATTATCTAAGTCATCCAATATATTTTTTATCCTATTATTTTCTTTATATGTTCTTTCGTTATTCAATAGCTCTCTGATCATTTGAATAATATCATAAAGCATTTCTTCAAAAATGTCACAATTCTCAATAACCATGTTCATCTATATTCACCTCTTATTTATAATAAATTAACTTTTTTCATCTTATTGATTATTTCTATATAACATGTTTCCATATGGTCTATTTCTTTAAACTCATAATACATGTACTCTGGTAAGTTAAATAAATCCTGCCAGACAGCATATGGAATCCATTGATTTGTTTTTATTAAAAAATCAAACCACAATACTAATTGATTTTTTTCTTTAAAAGTTTTTTCATCCAAGGTAAATACTCTCTGTGTACCTCTCTTTGTAAATACGTGAAATTTATATCCTTTAAATTCCTCATAAAAATCATAAAAAAATCTATCATCCATAATAATCACCCCTAACAATATACTTTCATTACGTGTTCTTTACCACATTCACTACATTGTATAGTTATTTCATACCAACTATCATTACTTTCATCACTATAATTCACCACATCATGCACGGTTTCTCTTCCACATTCTTTACAATAAAAAATTACAACATCCATGTCCATTCACCCACTTTTTTATTTATTATAAAGATGTTGGATTATAGATAATAATTTATAACCCAACATCTTTAAATTAATTTATACCTTTTACTGTTGCTATATAATCTACGGTATCATATACGGGTTTTCCTTTTAATATAGTTATTAATAATAATGCATCAGGATCCCCTTTAAATTCATAAGGATATTTATTAATTCTTAAATAATATTTAAGCTTTGTTAACCACGTTGTTTTAGTTGTTAATATATAAGAATCTAAAGTTTCTTGTAACAACATTGTCGCTGTTTTACCTGTATCTTTAGTTAATATAAATAAGCAATAGCACAATACCATTGCTCTATTTAATACACTTTCATTACCTTTCTTTATACATTCATCACATAGATAACCTAAAATGTGTAACATGGCTTCATTAGATTCTATTAATTTAAATGTATGTGACAATACTTCGTCAACGGTTGTTAAATTAAAATCAGCAATGATTCCTACAACTCGTTTAAATGTTTTATTGACTATAAGTTCGTTCTCTTTAAACCTCCATAAGTCACAAATATAGAATGTCTTAATATATTCATTAAGTTCTTCTCCTAATTCATTTATCATTCTCTCCAATATTCGTTGTTCTCTGAGCATATTTATTACCTCCCTAATTGTTAAAATATTGTATCATACTATCAAAATCAATTTTTTCATAAAATTCTTTTATTAGTTCATTAACTATTTTTTCCGAAGGATTATCTCCTAGTTCCATTCTTTTTTCAAGATAATCATTCTTAGCATTTGCTAATTCAAATCCTTCATTTGTGATAATATTTACATTTCTATCTGGAACATAGATACCTCCAGAATTTATTTCATAAGAATCCACTATACCGGAAGTTTCTAATGTATCATAATCAAATTGTGTTATTATGCTATTCTCTAACATATTATTATACGATCTTAAAATCTGATTATCTTTTGACAAATCTGATACAGTTTCAATTAGTTTAGTCATAGGATCGTCAATTATTTCATTTTGTTGTGGTAGTTCATTCATAAATCTATTTATGTTCATAATATCTATCATTGTATCAACATCGTTTTTATTTATTAAATGATCATTATTCATGTTATAATGATACACCATATTTTTCATATCGTTAGAATCATACTTATATTGATTAATTCCATATTTTCTAGCAGCATGTCCTAACGTTGCTGTAGCTAAATATCTTAAAATATCTTTTGTAGTTTGTTTCCCTATTAAATTTTTAGCTCCGTTTAATAACATTTTTATTAAATCTAATTTCATAATAATTACCTCCTTTTAAATTTTAATAAAAGTAAAAATATATTATATCTACATTATCGTAGATATAATATATAATTAATTTATTCTTCTTTTACATTTTCTGGAATTTCTAAAGCTAACCAGGCTTTTTCTAATATTTCTTCTCTACTCAACATTTCATATTCTCCATTTTCATTTTTTACACAACAGTCTATGGGAATATAACCTTCCATTTCACACAATTTCATTAAATTATGATATGATTTAGTTAAATTTTCTAAAGACTCATTCTCATCTGTTTCCCTACCACGGTTTAGAATATTATTATATGAAACTTCAGGTTTAACTAATAATACTAGAGTGATATCAGGTTCAGGTAACCCTAATAGCTTGAACTCTATATACTTCATCGTATTTATATAAGTTCTCAATTCTTTTTCATTCATATCATTACATCTATGAATAAAGTTACTAGACAAATATCTATCAAATATCAATAATTTATCTTCGTTGTATTCATCTAATTTAGATTTACCATTTTCTCTTATTCTACCTAAAGACACCATTCTATCTATAGCATATAACATTCCTTCTCTAATCTCTTTGTATTTATCATCATTAAATCGAAGTCCGTCATATAAGAACTTGTCTACAAGCTCACCAGAGAACTCTTCTTGATGTCTAGGAAAACTTATTATCTCTGATTCAATACCTATTGATTCAAATTTTTCTTTAAGTTTTTCAGATAAAGTTCGTTTGCCACTTCCATCTATACCTTCTATAGCTAACGAAATTCCCATATATTATTCCCCCTTACATGATAATTCTATTTTATAACTAGCATTTCCTGATTGGACTACAAATAAAGCATGATTGTCAGTTATTTTCATTATCATGTCATCATTATCAAAATCAGGTTTGACAAGCATCTCAATAACACATTCTTTAAATTCTTTTAATGCCACTGAATATTCATCATAATATAAATCTGCAGATAATTCGTTAACGCTTATGTTTAGAACATACATCTTCAGACCCTCCTTTTAAAAGATAATTACATAAAATAAGGGTTGCACCAAACGACAACCCTATTAACATTATAACTGTTGCTATGAACACGCTATAATATGAAATTATATATCCAATTATAATTGTTACAAAACATATCAACCGTCCTATCATTTTATTTATATTTCACCTTATTTCTTAATACTGATTTTTGTACTATCAACAAACTGTATTTCATATTTTAAATTGTTTAGGTTTATTGTATCTACTAATTCCTTTAATGCTTTGTTTGCTTTAGTTTGTAAATCCGTAGGATTATATTTATTCGCTTCAATTTTAGAATTTCTTAACAATTGTCTTATAGCTCCTTCTTTCAATGCTTCATTCTCATTAAGCCAAGGGAACACATCCATTATTTTATTACCTAAAGACTCATATCTTTCTATTTCTTTTATATCTCCTATAAGTTCAACAGATTCTACACCTACCGCATCTTTAGGAACTTTTAATGTTACAATTTCTTTATCGAAATTGTAATCTAATTTTATTCTTGTAACATCTATTGAATATTTTATTTTAAAGTTTCCTTGTACTACTACATAATTTTTTCCACTTTCCCCATATGTTTCATTTATTCTCATATTTTCTTCACCAAACACTAGAGCACTTACATCATATATTCCTGATTTAAGTTGCTCTATATGTTCTAGGAAAAGATTTGTTTTTCCGTTCTGTTCATCTTTTACTTCAACTACTTTTGCAGGTTTATTATTTATTTCAGGTTCTTTATTAAATCTATAAATTATTATAACTCCCCCTGCAAATGCTATCACAGATAAAATCACCGCTCCTAATTTTATTAATTTCTTTTTATTTCTTTCTATAAATGCTTGAGATTTATCTTTTATAACTTGCACGAACACTTTATAATCTTTCATAATTAATTACCTCCTAAGAATTTAATTTTTATATTTCATTAATCCACAAATCTTAATGTCACACCATCTTCTTTATAATCACCTGTAACATTATTTTTCATTGTAATAACATCATCTGTAAATCTTAATTTTATTTCTTCCGTTTGATTAGTTTGTATTATCTTCATTGTTGATTGCTCAATGGAATTCAATTGATCGTATATTGATTTAGCTATTCTACTTGATACGTAATCATTATACTCATCACTACAGATTTTTATTATTTCGGCTTTGTTGAAATATCCAAATTCTCCTAAAATACTTATTCGGCTTTCTTTTGCTACTTTATTTAGTTCTCCTATATAACCATCATTTGCTCTATTTTCTCTTTGAGGTATCATTCCATTATCTTTTATAGATTCTGATAATTTTTTAGCGGCTTCTGCTGAAGTCTTATCTCCTTGGTTATACATAAAGAAATATCCTATAGAATCATCATTGTATGAATTATGATGGACTGAAAGATATATTTTTGGTTCACATTGTGAAGCTATTCTACCTGCTGCATTTAAGTCTTTAGTTTTATCTGTTGCATATTGTAAATTAACATCTACACCATAATCATTTGCTAACTTTTTAGCTATAGCTCTAGCCAATTTTAAATTAATATCGTATTCTGATATAAACCATGAGCCATTTTCACTTCTTAAAGGTATATCAGATGGGATTTCTTTTATAGAAATCCCATGTTTAGATATGTTTATATTTCCTCCCCAGTCATATCGTTTACCTGGTTTTACTTGTGTTTTGTTTCCCCATTCACCTGCTCTGATTACTACATCTACTTTTCTTATCTCATTTTCACTATAATCTGCATATGAATATTTACCTTTTGTTAATATCATTGCTGTTGTTAATATCACTGTTGTCACTGTTTTTCCATTTCTTATAGTTTTTCTCAATAAGAACACCCCTTAATAATTATTTTTTATTTAGAATTTGTAGTTGAATTTTTTATCTAAAGTTATTTTATAAATATTATCGGCAGTCCTGTGTTTTCTCTTTCTATTTGATAACTCATTCTTAAAGCATCAACATCTAAGTTTGTAAATAAATTGTTTGAATTATACTTAGCTAATATATTATAAACATCATCCATAAAATCTTCAAAATATTCTATTTCTTCTATTATAGATTTATTAAATATACTAGTTAACGACTTTAATTGCTCCAATTCTTCTTTTATATATCTTACTCCTTTTATTTCCTCTTGACATCCACTTCTTATTAATTTAATTTCCCCTAATGTTAAATATACATCAGTCCCTTCTACATTATATACTTCATAATCTTCATAAAGATAACTATATCTGTCTGTTGTAGAATATTCTTCATAAATTACATTTTCTTCTAATATTGTAGAAGATTGATTTATATATTTGGAACATACAAACATATCACCCCAACATATAACTTGATCGTTCTTGTCTAAACATATTATAAAATCATTCATATCAATTACCTCCTAATATTATTTTTATTCAATTATATAATATAT